>Ga0315553_10001301_pt1 | contig 20889 bp, 20 predicted proteins | sample SalMarSW160140MG_FD_203099 | JGI IMG/M metagenome (GOLD analysis project Ga0315553, IMG submission 203099) | Salt marsh sediment microbial communities from the Plum Island Ecosystem LTER, Massachusetts, United States - Salt Marsh Sediment SW1601-40 ... | reverse complement strand
TCACGGGTTACAAGGTTAAAGAAACCTCCATACTCATGATCCCACATCACATCCCTCAGGAAGTGATAACCATGTGTGGCATATTCAAGGTATGTATTATCACCGGTAAAGGCTCTCATCTTTGAACATGTCCATACATGCCTGGCCTGTGTAACTATCATTTTATTCTGCTGGTCGGTCATCTCCCATTTATAGTCAAAATCGCTCAGGTAACCTCCATATTCATTGTCGATAACCCGTGGATACCACTGCGGCATCATGTTAACCATCAGGAGCGCTTGCATCTCATCGGCAGCAGCAGATAAATCACTCTTTGATGATTGTTTCCCTGAATTCTGGCAGGAAGATAGAATCAACAGAAAAATAGCGGATGTAATTAACAGTCTGGTCATTAGTATGGAGTTTAAGATTTATATAGTATCTATATGTTCAGCGTTCAGTACCTAAAAAACCCACCCCTGCCCCTCCCAGGAGGGGATTCTTTTATTCTACCCAGGACACAGGACCAATTTTTTATTTTTTATTCACTTTAACTTTATACCTCCCTTTATTGTCGCGGTCGATCTCATCCAGTGTCAGCACCTGTTGCGAGTCCATCATACTCTTTATCTCATCAGGTTTATTGGCCATAAAGAGTATCCATCCCCACGGCATGTACCAGGTCCACTGAGGCTGTTGTTGCAGGATTTCAATCGTTGGTATCTCTCCTACTTCGCCAAGAGCTATCGGTTTGCCTTTCCCGAGTGCAACCAGGTCATCGTGATGCGATTGCTTATAATCTTTCCTGTAAACGTCGGCTGCCAGGATATCTACATATTCATCGCCCGGATAGAACCACTCGTATGACCATGCTTCGTCATTGGGAATGTCGCGTGGTGCATTGGTGTTCCATACCCATATCAGGTTGTTAAGCTTGTGATGATCTGTAAAATAGTCATACATCATTATCCATAGGCGTTTGAATCCCTGTTCCCCCTTATGGTTGCACCACCAGAACCATACGCCGTTCATCTCATGATAGGGTCTCCATAGAACAGGGATATCAGCATCCTGAAGCTGTTTGAGGTAACCGGCTATCTTGTCGGCCCCCTCCTTCCATGCTGTATTCAGTTCAGTCCCTTCAGTAACCAGCTTATCCCATTCTTCAGGTGAGGGACGGTTCTCCATTGCCCAGATGGAAGCACCGTTACAACAGTCACCCTCGGTGGGATAACATCCGTGCCACATCAGGGTTATTATATGTCCCTCTGCATAACGTTTTTTGATCTCTTCGACCATCAGATTTCGTGCCTCTTCGAGAGTAGTATCGAGAAATTCAGGTCCCCGGCGACGCATACCCCCGGTTGTATCCATACTTCTTCTGAAAGCTTCCATAGAGAATGCAGGCAGGTTTGCCGGACCGCAATGCTGGTAACGCATTGCATCTTCACCCTCCACACAGAAGCTGAAATCGGAGCCCCATATTATTGCTTTTTTACCTGTCATCTCCTCAAGCTGGTCGGTATATTCCGATCCCTTTCCACAGAAATTATGCTGACCTGAAAGAGTGTATTTACCCTTGATATCCTGGATGAAGTAATACAGGTTTTTAGCCTTTTGTGAGGCGGCGGGGTTTACAGGCTCCAGGTAGTCGTGCGATTGATTATTACAGGAGCTAAATGTGACAGCAAGTGCTAATAGTGAAAATTGTAAGATAGTCTTCATACCTGATTATGATTATGATTATGATTAATATTTCATTATTTTATTTGCCAATAAGGGTGGTGAAGCTGGCTGGAAGTAGTTTGATTTCTGCTGTTCCATTAACGACTTGAAGGAATTTTATACTGCCAACCTCGGTTGTAACAGTTTGTGTCTCACCTTCACGGTCGTACCTGGGGCGTTGTCTTTCTTTTCCTGTTGCGTTAACAGCAGTCCATTCCCTCCCGGCAACCCTCAGGCTTGACTCAAAGTCCATAAGCTGACCATCTACCCTGATACCCGTAATATTTCCCCATGCCATCACCTCTGTCTGGGCATTCATATATACCGGTAAGAAGATGAAGCATACCAGGGATATTATAAATTGATGGCGCTTTTTGTTTTCCGGGTTATTAAAAAGTTTCATTGCAAACATATTTTATTCAAATTTAAACAATTGAATAAATTCTGTCTATTTAAACATTATCTGCTTTTTGAGCTTTATATCACCTGCTGAAGCACCAACAAGTATTTCAATATCACAGGGATCATCATCCCAGTCATGAATTGCTTCGTTCCAGTAACGAAGATCTTCAACGGGAATCTCAAGAGTGACAGTTTTGTTTTCACCCGGCTTAAGAGGGACACGCGAGAATGCTTTCAGCTCTTTATACGGCCACTCTACAGAAGGATTAATACGATGTACATAGGCCTGTACCACTTCGTCGGCAGCCAATGAACCGGTGTTTCTCAGTTCAAAAGATACTGAAATTATATCTCTCTTTCCGTACTTTTCCTTATCGGTTGTTATTGCTGAATATTCAAAAGTAGTATAGGTAAGCCCGTAACCAAACGGATACATTACAGTGATATTTTTTGTATCGAACCAACGATAACCCACAAGTGATTCCTCTGAATAGAATGCATTATTTGGATCCCCGGTAATATCCTGTTCTTCCTTTTTTTCTGCATTTCCAGCGGCATTGGTCTCTGAAACGACACCTGCAAATATATCTCTTCTGCCTGGCCCCGGAGAATAGTTATCAAGGGCAAATGCCGGTGAATCCTCAAGCTTGACAGGCAGTGTAAACGGCAAACGCCCGCCGGGTGAGATTTTTCCTATGAGCACGTCGGCAAGAGCATTACCACCCTCCGTTCCATTAAACCATGAAATCAACAGTGCCTTTGAGAGAGGATTCACAACATTGAGATCGTTTGGTGCGCCACTGACAAGGACGGTTACAATCTCAGGATTAATCTCAGCGATCTTACTGATAAGTTCATCCTGGCCGGATGGCAATTTTATATCTCTCCTGTCACTACCTTCAGTTTCAACTGCACGGTTATCTCCCCCGATAAAGAGTACAAGATCAGCTTTTGATGCTGTCTCCAGAGCCTCTTTTGTAAGCTTACGGATTGTTAATTCCTTTTCACGTGCCTCCTTTTCCAATTCCTCCGGTGATCTCCTGCGAAACATCCTGCCAAAATCAAAGACTTCGGGTATATAACCCCGGGCAAAAATGATCTCAGCTTTATCCCCGATCCTGTTTTTTAAACCCTCAAGAGGAGTAACCTCATATAATGTCTTCACACCTGCTCCCATACCACCAAGACCCATTGTCTGGGTAGCATTGGCTCCAATAATAGCAATCACAGGCTTCCTGTTCAGATCAAGCGGAAGGATACCATCATTTTTTAGCATAACAATTGATTTACAGGCAACATCATAGGCTATTTTCTGCTGTTCCGGCTTGGAAGTAACCTCCTTGTTGGCCTGGTCCGCGGGAATCGGTTTGATGGCCATCCTGACACGTAATATTTCACGTACACGTTTGTCGATTACCTCCTCAGGGACAAATCCTGCCTTTACTGAGTCGAGAAGCGGCTCACCCATAAGCCTGCTGCCGGGCATTTCAACATTGAGTCCGTATATTACAGGTTGAACTGTATGATGCACGCCTCCCCAATCGGAGATAACTATCCCTGCAAATCCCCATTCATCCCTGAGTATCTTATTAAGCAGCATGTCATTTTCGGAGCACCACCATCCGTCCACTTTATTGTATGCGGCCATAACACCATAAGCATCGGCCTCTTCAACAGCTGCCCTGAACGGAGGGAGATATATTTCGCGCATTGCACGCTCTCCGATTATTACATTTACGTTTCCACGGTTGTTCTCCTGGTTGTTCAGTGCATAATGCTTAAGGCATACCGCCACGCCATTATCCTGTACCCCCTTTGCATATCCTGCTGAAAGCCTGGAGCTTAAAAACGGATCTTCACTCAGGTATTCATATGTACGACCTCCTGTAGGTATTCTCTGGATATTTATGGCAGGACCCAGAAGCATATCTTTTCCACGCAGCCTGGCCTCACGTGCCATACCTGTCCCGTAGGAATAAGCCAGTTCGGGACTCCATGTGGCAGCCAGTGCAGAACCTGTAGGGAAAAATGTTGCTCTATCTGTTTCCCAGCCCAGGGGTGTCCAGCTGTCTGGTTCCATCTCTTCGCGAATACCGAAAGGGCCGTCAACATATACCATATCGGCAATACCAAGCCTTTCGATTCCTGCCGATGTAAACATTTGTTTACCATGCAGCATATTTACCTTTTCCTCCAGTGTCATCTGTGAGATGATACCGTCTATCTCGTTATCATACTGTAGTAATGCTGATTTATGCATTTTATCTTCGCCACAGCTGACGAGAATTAATGTGCAGATCACTGCACTGATAAGATTTCGATTCATATTTTATTATTATAATTCATAATAGATTTTTATCAGTCCGATATTTAATCAAATTTAATCAATTGAGCAAAATAGTCTGGTCTGATTTTTGAGAAAGATTTCCCGGATGTACAACAATGTTGTATCTTTGCAAATAAGGCACAAGGCGCAAGGCACAAGGCACAGGGCTTTATGAATAACTTCTTGCCCTGAGCCCTTTGCTCTGAGCCCTTTGCCATCCTCGGGGCTGATCTGGTTTTGACAGCATGAGGGGTGGTATGTAAGCATGCAGGATGTGGTGACGCGTTCCTTAAACAGTGTTACAAAACAATAATTGGCGAAACTAATTACGCTCTCGCTGCTTAAGCGAACAAAGTAGCTTAGGCTTTATCCCGGCACATGTGTCGGGACGAGACGTCTCCCGGGCGGTCAAGCCCTGATCCAACCCGATACGGAGGCGCACGCAATCCGGGGCTAGCCTGAAGGCCGTTCCGTCCGGATGGTTAAACAAACAGGAACTAAGGACATGTTAGGTTGTTCTGCAGCTGACAGGTCACGAAAAACAAGCAGAAATAAGCATGTAGAAAGCATATGGTCTCCATGTTTGGACGCGGGTTCAACTCCCGCCAGCTCCACGAAGGACTCTAACTCAATCAGTTAGGGTCTTTTTGTTACCCTAATGCAGCGCAGGAATACTGGGCGTTTCCGCTACTCAATGCAACGCAAGCGTCCATATACTGTGCAAACGCAAAACTGCACCTGCGCAACACTCTGGATTTCAATACTTACAGTGGTGGCAGTAATGTTGCGACCGCCCCCCGAATTGCTAAAATGGTGTAAGAATTGGTGAATTTGATGTTCGCAAAACCGCATGGAATCTTGTTTATCGACTTTGTTAAATTTTAAACATTTTTACCATGGAAAACAACATTAAAATCACGTTCTGGCTTAACAGGACGAAGAAGAATTCAAAGAATCTCGTTCCCGTATACTTACGGGTAACGCAGAATTATGTCCATTTCATCAAAACCACAGGTGTCCAGATACCTGCTGGTGATTGGGACAAAAAGGCAATGAGAATCAAGGGGACATCGCCTGAAGTTGATACAGCAAATGCCACTCTTGACTCACTGAAAGTAAAAATCCTTCAAATTGTGAATCAACTAAATTTGAGCGGTAAGCCTTATAACATCCACACTATCCAAAAAACACTTGAAGGAAGTGGAATCTCCCAACTCACCGTTATGGGGATTTATGATGAACAACTCCGTGAAATGAATAAACTCAAAGGAAAGGACTTTGCCCCTGCTACGATTATCAAATATAGAAACACCCAGTTAAGGCTTAAACAGTTCATCAAGTATAGATATCACCGTGGTGATTTGTACTTATATGAACTTAATTACCAGTTTATGAGCAGTTTTGAAGCATTCCTGAAGCAGAAATTCAATAATACAACAAACACCTGCTATAAACATTACCAACGCTTCACCAGAGTCATTCGACAAGCCATGCACAAGGGATACATCGACAAATATCCATTTGAAAACTATAAGATTAAATTGCAGAAAAAGAAGATTCAATACCTGACTCAGGAAGAAATCGACCGTATCTACCAAACCAACTTCAAGGTGGAACGACTCAATGTCATACGTAACATATTTGTCTTTTGCATATACACAGGACTTGCCTATGCAGAAGTAGAATCATTGACACCAGATAACATCACCCAAGGGATGGATGGCGAATTATGGCTTAATATTCACCGTAAAAAGACCAAGAAAGACTATCAAGTTCCACTGTTCCCAAAGACATTGGAAATTCTGGATAAATATAAAAATTATCCCATGTGTTTAAAGAAAGGAAAATGCCTTGCAGTTCCTTCCAATGTGAAATACAACGCATACCTGAAGGAGATTGGAGATATCGCTGGAATTCCAAAAAACAAGCCTCTTGTTACGCATCTTGCACGTAAGACCTTCGCTACGACAATTGCACTTACAAACGGAATGAATATCGGGGTTCTTTCAAAAATACTGGGGTACAACTCAATAAAAGTCACTTTAGATTCATATGGAACTATAATTGACGAACTAATGATTCGGAACGTCAAGGAACTGAAAGAAAAATTATCATCCAAGAAAGACAAGATTATTATTTCAGAATTTAAGGAAAGTAACAGTGCCCAGAGAGATTTATTGAACAAATTAAAAAAATCAAGTAGTAATTAATTCAGAAATATTTACATAAAGTTTGCTCTTATATTGATAAAAACATATAATTTTGTTTCGGGAAGTCCCGAAATGAAATTTTTATGGAAGAGAAAGAGGATCCAATAACTAATAATCAGGAAAAGATAGCACGCTACGGGAAAGCACTATCAAACCCAATTCGTGTTTTTATTCTTGATTACTTATCAGATAATATAAACAAAGCATGTTATAGCGGAGATATGGCAGAGGAATTGCCTATTGCTCGTTCTACCCTATCAGAACACTTGAAAGAGTTGAAAAATGCTGGATTGATTCAGGGAGAAATAAATCCGCCATATATCAGGTATTGTATCAACCCAGAAAATTGGGAAGAAGCAAAATTGTTATTTGCCAAGTTTTTCAAAAAGTAAAAAAATTTAATTATATGTTTCGGGCATTCCCGAAATGATTAAGAAAGAATAATATGGAAATTAAGATTTTAGGTACTGGATGTGCAAAATGCAAAACACTGGAGAAACTAACCAGTGAAGTAGTTGAAAAAAATGGAATTCAAGCCACAATAACAAAGGTGGAAGACATTACTGAAATAATGAAATATCATATAATGTCGACTCCTGCACTTGTGGTAAATGAAAAAGTTGAAATAAAGGGACGTGTGCCATCTGCAGAAGAGATTAAAAAAGTACTATCAAATTATTAAGACCATAAACTATGAAAAAGTTAACATTATTAGTAGCGATTTTGACTGCAATTATTACTTGTATTTCTTGTAATAATCAGGGAAATATGAAAGAAGTTGCCCAAGCAATAAACACTTCAAATGTAAATGTCTATTATTTCCACTTCACCAGTAGGTGTGCAACCTGCTTAGTAGTTGAAGAAAATGCACGTAAAGCAGTTGAAGCATTATATCCAAATGAGGTTAAGACAGGAGAATATTCATTCGCTTCTCTGAACCTTGACGAAGCCAGCGCAAAGGAAATTGCAGATAAATTAGGTGTAGGGGGACAGTCCCTGATGGTAGTTCGTGGTGATAAGAAGATTGATATAACAAGTGCAGCATGGCTCGCTGCTCATGACCCTGATAAAATGAAGGTAGAAATAAAATCAGGTATCGACAAAATCCTGTTTTAAGTAAAATGGAGTTTTTAACGAACATTCTTGAGAATTCACAGTATTCGGTTGTTACAGCGTTGATACTTGGACTTATGACAGCCATAAGTCCGTGCCCGCTTGCTACAAATATTACCGCTATTGGATTCATCAGCCGTGATATTGACAACCGAAAAAGAGTGTTTGTAAACGGATTAATTTATACTCTGGGTCGGGCAATCAGTTATACAGGCTTAGCACTTATACTTTATTTTGGCGCAAGCCAGATGAACGTCTCAAGGCTGTTTCAGGGTTGGGGGGAAAAATTACTTGCTCCACTGCTGATTATAATAGGACTATTAATGTTGGATGTGTTCAAAATAAAATTTCCAAGTTTCTCTGGCTTAACGGAGAAAATAGGTAATGAAGGTAAAGGAAGTTACTGGAGTACTCTGCTGCTTGGAATTGTATTTGCATTGGCGTTTTGTCCATATAGTGGTGTCTTGTATTTCGCAATGCTTATTCCGATTACAATAGCAAGTGCAAGCGGACTTTATCTTCCAGTAGTTTTTGCATTAGCAACAGGACTGCCAGTCATAATATTTGCATGGCTACTTGCTTATTCCGTTAGAAGTGTTGGCAGAATATACAATCATATAAAAATATTTGAATTATGGTTCAGACGTGTGGTTGCTGTGCTTTTTATAGGCGTTGGATTATATTATTTAATAAGATTGTTCGTGGTTAATTGAAATTATGAGTGGTTGAAATGAATATGGTGAATCAAACAATAAATACAGATAGATATTATGGAAAATAAAAAAGTAGAAATCCCAGTATGGGCATTCGAATTTCACGGACACAAATGTCCTGCAATGCCTATTGGTTATCGGGCAGGTCTAACTGCAATGAAACAACTTGGTGTTGAAAAAGCCAGTAACAAAGAGTTATATCTTTTTTGTGAAAATGGACCTGCACATGCTGCTGCATGCTTTTTAGATGGAGTAATGGCTGCAACAGGATGCACTTATGGAAAGGGAATAGCGGAAAAGTTAAATTATGGGAAGAATGCCATTGTATTAGTTGATTTAAAAACAAAAAAGGCTGTAAGAGTTTCAATGAGACCAGAGTTTTTTGAAAAGGCACTCAACTCTGAATTTGTAAAACTCCGAAAACAAAAAGTTGAACCTAAGGATATTAAGCCTGAACTGGTAATGCCACTTATTGAGAACGTGCAGCAACTTGATGAAAATGTCCTTTTCACTGTAAGTGAAGTTTTCGAGAAAGATGTACAACTACCAAAAGGAACTTTTGAATGGCATAATTGCTCAGTATGTAATGAGATTGTATTTGACAATCAATCAAAAATTATTGATGGTAAGAGAGTATGTATTCCTTGTTCAGAGAAACAATTAACAAAGTAGAGTGGAGTATTATATAGCAGCGATTTCCTTCGTTGCTGCCTTTATATTCTCTCTTGGAGGAATAGGGGCAGCAATTATTCTAATTCCAATTTTGCATTCATTTGGCATCCCTTTATCTGTAGCAAAACCCGTGGGTTTATTTTATAATACCATTAGTTTAGCAGGAGCAAGTATTAACAATATTAGAAACAAACGACTTGATTTTAAATTAGGTATCCCAATTATTATCTTTTCATTTCTTTTTGCAATTATTGGTGCTTACGTGACGAAATACATTGCTTCAAAGATTATCTTGCTATTGTTCATTTCTTTCCTGGTGTTCTCAGGATTCATGTTTCTGCTTTTCAAGGGTAAAAAGGAAACTAATTTTCGGGAAGATATTCCTTACATTTCTCTTTCACTCATTGGTGCAGCTGCAGGTTTATTATCAGGAATGCTTGGAATAGGTGGTGGTGGAATTATTTCGCCACTTCTGCTTATGATGGGTTTTAATCCTAAAAAAATAACCACAATAGCTGCTTTTGTTGTTCCCTTTTCTTCATTATCTGGTTTTCTTACTTACTGGACAATTGGGACTGTTGATTGGAAATTATTGATAATAACATCCCTTGCAGGGGTTGCGGGAGCAACAATTGGTACAATTTTCATGCAGAAGCGTTTGAATCCAAAAATTGTGAAAAAGATACTTGCGATTATTCTATTAATTATGGCTGTAAAAATGGGACTTCAATTGTTTTAAATACAAGGATAAAGAACAACGTAAAATCAATTTAACCTCAAAAAATTAAAACTCATGGAATTAAAATCACTCGGTTTTATTGGTGGTGGAAGAATCACTAAAATCATTCTTCAAGCCTTGGCAAATAAGCAAATCGAATCGCCATCAGTTCTGGTTTGCGATACCAATTCGGAAGTACTGAACGCACTCAAAAAACAGTTCCCGAAAATTCAAGTGACTGATTCTTGCGAATTAGCAGCAAAGCAGGAGATTGTTTTTATCGCCTTGCACCCGCCTGTAATTATGGAAACACTGGAACAACTCAAAGAATCGGTTTCTGTGAAAACACAGGTAGTTTCATTCGCCCCAAAAATCAGCATCGAAAAAGTTGCTTCCTTACTGGCAACAAAGAATATTGCACGCATGATTCCCAATGCCACTTCATACATCAATGAAGGTTATAATCCAGTTTCTTTTTCGACTGAATATTCTTCCAACGAAAAACAATCTTTATTTGGAATGCTAAAAACTATGGGGAAAACCTTTGAAGTGGAAGAATCAAAACTCGAAGCATATGCTATGGTTTCCGCAATGTTGCCGACTTATTTCTGGTTTCAGTGGAAAGAAATGCAAAATCTTGGTTTGCAAATGGGTTTGAATGAATTGGAAAGCAAAGAAACGGTTCAGCAAACTTTATTGGCTGCAATCGATTTGTTCTTCAATTCGGAATTAAACTACAACGAGGTAATTGATTTAATTCCTGTAAAACCCATCGGTGAGCATGAAACACAAATTTCCGAAATCTACCAGAGCAAACTGATGGGATTGTTTCAAAAAATAAAGCCATAAAGCAGGGTGAAACCATACGGAATTGCAATCAATCCAACACAAATAATTTTGAACAGCAAAGGGATTGAGTTTTTCAGGCATAAAGGATATATTTCAACCAATAATTTAGAAAAACAAAATCCTATGAATTATATATCGAAGAAATAATGCCAAAAATATGAACGGAGAAGAATTAAAACGAATCGTAAAAGAAAAATATGGAGTAATAGCCAAGCGGTCAGACGAGCAGAATCAGGCATCCTGCTGTTGTCAATTAACCGACTGTTGTTCGTCAGTCGACTATACAGTATTCAGTGAGAGTTATGAAAAACTTGATGGTTACAATCAAGATGCTGATTTAAATCTTGGGTGTGGCATTCCTACTCAGTTTGCTGGCATTAAAAAGGGTGATTCTGTGCTTGACCTCGGAAGTGGAGCAGGAAATGACTGTTTTGTTGCCCATTCACTTGTTGGTGAAACTGGGCAGGTAACAGGTATTGATTTTACTGATGAAATGTTTGAGAAGGCAAGTAAGAATCTCAGGAAACTCGGTTACATGAATGTGTTCTTCATTAAGGGAGACATTGAAAATATGCCGATGCCAAGCAACACTTATGATGTTGTTCTGTCAAACTGCGTCCTGAATCTTGTACCAGATAAAAACAAAGCATTTTCAGAAATATACAGGGTGTTAAAGCCTGATGGACATTTCTGTATCTCTGATGTGGTAATAAAAGGTTTCCTTCCCGAAAAGTTATGTAAGGATGCTGAAATGTATTTGGGATGCGTATCAGGGGCACTTGAACTGGATGAGTATCTTGGAATAATTAAGCAGAATGGTTTCCAAAACATACAGATGCATAAACAAAAAGAAATAACCCTGCCTGATGAACTACTGAAGGAATATCTGAATTGTGATGAATTAAAGGAATTCAAGAGTGGGAAGGTTGGCATCTACAGCATCACGCTTTCAGGCTATAAACAATAAACAACCCCAATTATGCCATCAACAAAACGATTAAAGTTTCTTGACCGTTATCTTACCTTGTGGATATTCCTCGCAATGTTCATTGGTGTATTTGCAGGGTGGTTAAGTCCAAATATTGCAGAATTCTGGAACAATCTATCATCAGGAACAACCAATATTCCAATTGCAATTGGATTAATTGTAATGATGTATCCACCACTTGCCAAGGTCAAATATGAGGAATTGGGTGATGTATTCCGAAATACAAAGGTTCTTGGGTTATCATTGATACAAAACTGGATAATCGGTCCTATCCTGATGTTTGTACTTGCGATTATTTTCCTGCGGTTTAACATAGACTATATGTATGGTCTAATCCTGATAGGTCTTGCCCGATGTATTGCTATGGTTATTGTATGGAACGACCTTGCAAAAGGTGATACAGAATATGCAGCAGGATTAGTTGCATTTAACTCTATTTTTCAGGTATTGCTTTTCTCTGTTTATGCCTATGTTTTCATTGCGATACTCCCTGCATGGTTTGGACTGCCTGTAAATGATACAGTTGCTAAGATAACCATTGGACAGATAGCTAAAAGTGTATTCATTTATCTGGGCATACCATTTATTGCTGGGTTTCTGACAAGATTTATATTGACTCGTGTAAAAAACAATGACTGGTATAATACTAAATTCATTCCCAAAATAAGTCCGCTAACATTAATAGCATTATTGTTTACAATCATTGTGATGTTCTCATTAAAAGGAGAATATATCATAAAAATTCCGATGGATGTAATACGGATTGCAATACCGTTAGTTATATATTTTATCGTCATGTTTGTTGTTTCCTTCCTAATGAGTAAAAGAATCGGAGCAAACTATAAGCAGTCTACTACCCTATCTTTCACCGCAGCAAGCAACAATTTCGAACTTGCAATTGCAGTGGCAATTGCAGTTTTCGGAATTAACTCTGGAGAAGCATTTGCAGCAGTAATCGGTCCGCTTGTGGAAGTTCCAGTGATGATTGGTTTGGTGAATGTGGCTTTCTGGTTTAAAAAGACATTATTCCAGCAAGAAGTTACAATATAAAGTGGAGTCAATTTTATTTACCACCATTTTGGCAATTGGTGTAAGTTATTGAATATTAGCGATTAAAGATAGTTGAGTTATAGTCTTATACGCTCCACCTTCGCCCGCCGTATCCGCCTATTTACGCCATATGGCATTAACAGTTGGCGGAGAAGGAGGGCTTTTCTTTTATTTGAGCATATATCTCGCTAAACTTTCTTCGGGTTACGATGGACACAGTCCACAAAAAATGCTGTGATTGTAATATTTCTTAATTAATCTCCTCACATGCTTCCTAACACCATCGCAAGGGTGATAACAAAACCCATGCCCATCATGAAGATCAGTGTCAGTGTATAAGCCAGTTCGGGAGTCGGATGTTTAACAAAGAGCCAGGCACAGACCAGCCCTACAGCAATGAAAACAAGATCCAGGTACAAATAAATCGCACTGAATTCACCAGTGAGGTATGCCCCCAGGCTCAGAGCATAGGAAATGACCAGACACACGCCTGTGAACTGTGCTGTACGCTTCACTCCATACCGTTTGGGCAGCGTCTGAACACGTGTTAGGCTATCCTGTGGGAAGTCCCGGATATCAGTCATCCCCCGCCCGCCGAACATGGCGAAAAAGAATGTACCGGCCATTAATCCCAGTCCGGGACTCAGGTGACCGGCTGCTGCTCCCATGAGCAGATAAAGCGCCTGTAACACTCCCAGAGTCAGTGCCCTTGCCAGCGGAGTTTCGAAGATATGCAAAGCCAATCCCATAACAACAACCAGTACGCCACACCAGGGCAACAAAGCCCATGGGGCGACAAGGGACGTGATGACCAGGCTGGCAGCGATGAAGGTCAGGGAAAAGATGAGTCCTGTAAGGGGGGAGAGAGAACCATCAGCCAGGGGATTGCGACGAATCTTTGAGCGTGTTCCCTCAATATCAAGATCGCGGTCGGCGTATAAGTCGAGTGAAAAGCCACCCACAGCCAGGCACCATCCGGCCAGAGTCATCAATAGTGATCGGGCGCACCCTGCACCGGCAGTAAAAGCGGAGGCACCAGTGATCATTGCCACCATTATCGTGCGGTTAGGACGGAACAGCCAAAAGAAAGCAGCTGGTCTGGAGAACCTTGGCCTGGTATTACTCATTTCGTTTCTGCACAGTTAATATAGCCTGACTTCTAAAATAAAAGTACAATAAAAACATGACAAACTCAAGATTGCCGGATCATCTACGGCTGTAATTCATGGTAATTTGCTTCGCGTAATTTGGAGCTTCGCTCCGTAATTCGTGGTAATTTGGAGCTTCGCTCCGTAATTTATAGTAATTACTCTTTAAATAACACAATTACAATGAATTACTATGAATTACAATGAATTACAATGAATTACAATTTAAATACCATATTTCATCGTTATCGAGAGGACCTGGATGTAGTTTTGATATAGTTATTGAGTTTGATACCAATGATATCTATCTGCCCAATAAATATATCATAGTTTTCACTAGTTAGCAATTTACGGTTATGTGCTTTTGTAAGCCAAGTTTTTGTTTCAAATAATGATCCCCTGGAGTAGTATGAGAAATTTATCTTTTCCCTGAAGTGATACCTACCATAACCTTCGCTAAGATTTGCTGAGATTGAATCGACAGCTCTGACAAGTTGCTTCCCGATTGTATCCTTAGCAAAATAATCCCATTCCTTTACAATAGTCCAGATATTTTCGGCCATCTCCATGGAAAGAGAATAGACCTGTAATTCTTCTAATTTCATTCCTTTTTAGCACTTGGTTTCTGCTAATTTACATAAAAATCATATAAATAGCCTCGCACAAATACTATGAATTGCCATCAATTACAATAAATTACTATCAATTACTATCAATTACTATCAATTACTATCAATTACTATCAATTACAATAAATTACTATCAATTACAATGAATTACTATGAATTACTATGAATTACAATGAATTACTATTTCAAATTCCATCCTTTTACGGCAGCAACCTGTTTTGGTATCAGGTAAATATTTGACATAACCCGACCGATTATAAAAGCGATTGAGGCAGCAACCACACCGACAAGGTTCAGGAATACCACACACACGAGCAATACTATAATTATCCCGATAAGCTCTAATGCTGTTGCACGTGAGATCGGTCCCGTGGTAGCGTTTATTATCTGAGAGGACCTCTGAAAGTTCAGAAGGACCGTAAGTGCCGGCAGAAGTATCATTATCTTAAGGGGAAGATATGACAGATCAGCAAGTTCCTTACTCAGGCCGGAGACATTTATAAACCATAAACCAGCCAGGGGAGTAAAAGCCAGCACTGATATCAGAACCGTTACCATTATTCCAAGGTATATAGCAAAATTTCTCAATACCGTATAATTCTGTTTTTCCTTTCCTATCAGTGCAATATTCACCTCCTGGTATGATAATCCCATACTCCTGAAAATAAATACCAGCGAATTCACGACAGGGAGGACAGCCAGCGACTCCACGGCCATATAGCTCCTGCCGAGAAAGAATGTAACAAACGGATGCACACCAAGTGATAGTATTGAAGTCAGCGCAAGTGGAAAATAAAACCTTGCAATTGATCTTAAGCGAAGATTGCCGTTCTCAGTATCTTCCTTCTGAAGCAGAGCCTTCAGGGTTTTGGAAACCATAATCCGGGTTGCCATTGCTTCACAAAGCACCGCCAGCGACATTGCTCCTGCACCAACGTATGCCCCTTTCGCTCCAGCTATATAAAGCAGCAATCCTATAATTACAATGACTGAAACCCGGACCATAGTCCCGTACGTTACTCGTCTTGTGAGGTTATTCCTGATAAGGATACCCTGATAAAACCTCCTGTAACCAATCGATGCAGCCCAGGGAAGAAAAATAATAAGTGCAATGTGGGTAAGTCTTGCAATATCTTCAGGCACTTCCATTAGATCTATGACAATGTAGTTGAATACCGGCGGTAGCAGGATAATAAGCTGGATACCTGTGATACCTGCATTAAGGATATCTGTAAAGTATTTCAGCTTCTTATAGGAATTGCGCCCCGTGACAAGGGCTGTGGAAGCACTCATCAGCATTATTATCGGCGCTTCAATGATCATGGCAAACGATCCTGCTATACCAAAGGCAGCAAGGTTGTACTTTGCATCATTCAAGCGGGCGATAAAAGCAATGAGGAATGGCTGCTCAAAGGCCATCATCAGCCAGGTAAGTGCCAGCGGCCCCCAGAAAAGAAAAATCCTCCGGTATGTCAGCCTTTCAGCTATATCCACCATTTATGAAAGTCGCAAAGATAGCTATTTATTGATGATGGCAGACACAAAACAGAGCGAGAATGAGATTGAGATTGAGAGTCAGAGAGAATGTTAAGTAGTACCACACATTTCAGGAGGGCGAAGGGGAGGACGGAAGAACACCTCTGCCTGTTTAAGAATCGAATATCATGAAAAAAATCTCCAAAATAGATTAAATATATTTGTATTTATAATACAAACTATTTTGTATTTATAATACAAACTATTATATTTGAAGTTTAACAAGTAATATTCAAGTTATGATAAGTAAACTTATATTGTCAGAGATTATACAAGATCAACTTGAGAGTATTTCAGGGAGAAAATGGATAGAAAGAGATATTGAGATACCTCATGATCCCAAAAGAATTGTAATAATTTCAGGAGTCAGGCGTTGCGGTAAAAGCACCTTAATTCAACAAAAATTATTGAATGATAATGCACTTTATATAAATTTTGAAGATCCAAGACTGATAGATTTTACATTGGATGATTTTTTTCAACTTGAAAAAATTGCTATTGAGACAGGGAAAAACCGGCTTCTGTTTGATGAGGTTCAGAATATCGATAAATGGGAATTATTTGCACGTATGGCAAATGAAAAGAGATTTCATTTATATATAACTGGTTCAAATGCAAGTATGTTAAGCAGAGAATTAGGAACAAAACTGACCGGAAGATATAACCAGATTGAACTCTTCCCGTTTAGTTACAAGGAGTTTCTGTCTTTTTTTAATCTGAAAAGAAATCTTAAGAGTTTCGATATTTATTTTGAATCCGGAGGATTTCCTGAATACCTGGAAGAAAAGGATGATAATTATCTCCGCACATTATTAAGAGATATCATAACCAGGGATATTGCCGTTCGAAGGAACATTAGCAATGAAAATCAGTTGATACGGTTAGCTGTACATTTATTAAGTAATACAGGTAAGGAGTTCAGTTATAACAGCATCTCAAAAATACTTGAGATCAAGTCAGTACGGACAGTGATTGATTATTGTGATTATTTCATAGAAAGTTATTTAACAGATTTTATACCTCTTTATTCAACTTCAATAAAGAAACAACTGGTTAATCCGAAAAAAAGTTATTGTATCGATCCGGGTTTAGCAAAGGCAAACAGCATTTCATTCAGCAAAGACTCCGGGAGAAGACTGGAAAACTTTGTTTTTAACAAGCTCCGACGCCAGTCTAAGGAAATCTATTACTATCGAAAACCTAAAATAGAATGTGATTTCCTTATAAAACAGAATGAAAAGATCACTCTTGCTGTTCAATCATGCTGGGAACTGAATAATGAAAACATGGCAAGGGAAATAAACGGAATTAAGAGTGCACTTGCAGAAACAGGAGCCGGAGAGGGATTCATCATTACACATGACCAGGAAGATAACCTGGATGGGATCAGGCTTATTCCTGCCTGGAAGTGGATCTGATTATTTTGTCATTGCGGAAGAAACCAGTATAGAATATTGCCAGGCAGCATGGTGTTTGCTTTTTATTTAGGAGCCAGACTGCAGAGGTGGAGAGCTCAGGGACGGTGAGCGAACCTAAAGCATTTGCCAGCCATGCTTTTTTAACTACTTTTAGCTGGAGATGATATTTATTATAAAGACATGTTTTTGTATTAAAATTAGAATCATGGCATATAAGACAATATTCGCGGTTATTTCCTTAATTTTTCTGCTGCCTGGTTGTAGTTCCAACCAGAATAACAAAAACCGGGATGTTAACCAGGTTCCCGTTGAGAATAAAAGTACACAGGAAATACAGGATAACAGGCTTCACCAGACTGCCCTGGATGGAAATAAACCGGAGGTAATGAGATTACTTGAAGAAGGTGTTGATGTTAATTTAAGAGATATGGATGGACGTACAGCATTGATGTATGCATCTTTTAACGGACATACTGACATTGTAAACGAGCTTCTGAAAAAAGGTGCAGAAGTAAATCTGCGTGACAACTATGGCAGGACACCATTGATGTTTGCATCTTCAGGACCATTCCATGAAACGGTGAAGCTTCTTCTTGAAAACCGTGCAGATCCAGATATGGTGGACGGTGAAGAACACTATACAGCAATTATGTATGCTGCAGCTGAAGGACACCTGGATGTTGTGAAAATATTGCTTGACAGTAATGTCGACCCTACAATAAAAGATATTGACGGTGATGATGCCGCAACTTTTGCCCTTAATAACGATCACAAAGAGGTGGCTGATATGATCCAGTCATTTATCAACGAACAGAATAATCCTTATTAACCGGGTGGTAACTATACGACAAAATCAAAGCTGTTTAAGATCGTTGAAAACTACATTTTACCAGCTAATAATTATTAACCACGGAGAACACGGAGTTTCACGGAGTAAACACAGAGGAGAAAATCCGTGATAACCCGTATACCGTGGACCGTTTATTTATTGATTAACCTGACTTTAACCTTACGTTAACAATTTGCTGATGATCAGGATATTATTTTTAGCAAATAAGGTATCTTTATTAAACTAAACTTCTAATAAAATGAAATCCAAATTTTACCTGACAGTATTCAGTATCATTGTTTTATCCTTGCTCTCTTCCGGGCTTCTGTACCCGCAGGGATTCCAAACCAGGGAAATATCTGATAAGGTTCTGATTGTATCCAATCCTGACCTGGGGAACCAGGTAGTTATTCAGACAGAAAAAGGACTGGTAGTTTTTGACAGCTTCTGGTCAGAAAAAACAGCACTGATGTTCAAAGAGGAGATATCAAAAACAGTGGGCCGTAATGACTTCTCATATGTGATAAATATGGTTGACCGGCTCGACCTGATAGGAGGAAATGCTGCTTATCCGGAAGCTAAAATTGTCGGGCAGGAAAATATTCTGACCAAATACAGCACTGAAGAGCCTGTTAAGAAAGAACTGGCAGAATTGATTGCCATGTGGCGTGCAAAAGAGGGCTATTCCAGGGATCGTTTGCAAAATTTTGAAGAAGGATCTGAAGAGGCTCAGGAAGAAAGGAACTGGATGAACAAATGCATAACAATGGCTGATGAACTTGAAAACAGCTTTTCACTGATATTACCGGAAATATCTTTCAACGACAGGATGGTACTGGGGCTTGGGGATATTAAAATTAATCTATACTGGTTTGGCAAGGAAGGTAAGTACCAGGGCTTAATAATGTCCGTAATTCCTGAAGAGAAACTGGCCATAATAAGCAAATCAATTGTTTACCCGGAATTTCACCTTGCTCCATTCCCGTTTCCATATTATGAAGAGCTGGATGTTCCTCGCTGGATAACTTTACTGGAGCAGGTGCTTGAGGGCGAAAACCCGGTTGATAATATCATATTAAGCGACAGCTACGAGGTATATTCAAGGGAATTTATACTTGGGCACCTGAACTATATCCGTAAACTGTGGAACAGTGTGAAAGATCTGGAAGCAAAAGATAAGAGCCTCGGGGAGATACAGGATCAGTTGTCACTTGATAAAGATTTTGTCTTTGTGAAAAAGATGCAGGTGTATGAAACCAGCGGTGATAACTGGATACGTCCCCAGCATGATATGCATATAAAACTTTACTTTATGCAGGGTAAAAACCTTGCTTCCGAGATTCTTAAAGAGGGAGGTCCGGAATCCCTGAGGGCTTCACTGGATAAGATCAGGAGTTTTGGTAATGATATTTATTATGATGAAATATATATTAATCAGTTAGGGTATGAATGGATGAACAGTGGTAATATTTCAGAAGCAATTGAGGTTTTTAAGCTGAATACTGAAGTCTTCCCCGGATCATCAAATGTATACGACAGCCTGGGTGAAGCATATATGAAAAATGGAGATTCAGATGATGCTATTAAAAACTATAAAAAATCACTTGAGCTGAATCCGGCCAACAGGAATGCTCAGGAGATGTTAAAGAAACTTGAAACCAGATAATGTCGTCACCTGTATAGTTTCAAACATCAAATAGCAGATTCAAATTTATAATTACCTGAAGCAACTCTAAATACAGCATATCCATTCTCCATACGCTCAAAACGCACATCACCGGCATCCTGTATAATACTGACATCCAGACACTTCGGCAAAAATACAACAAACACTTGCATCACCGTATTAAAAACCGTATTTTAATACGGTGAAAAATATAAATGAATATCGTTTAGTTCATTTATACAATCAATTGTAGTTTAAGTTATGTTAATGATGCTATCAGATTAATAAACATTTTTCTACAACTAATCCTTGATATAACCGACCTCACGGTAATAGCTTTCAGCGCCGGGATGTAAAGGAACACCAAAATTTTGCCAGACAGAATTTGAATCATAAGTATACACACGAATGAACCATTTCAGAGCGCCACGATTTTCGTCTATGGCCTTTGCCAGATCATAGGCTGCCTGTTCCGGGGTATCTTCACGTGCAAAAACAGATTCTCCCGACCTTCCAAGTGTTTTTATCCACCTGTCCATCCCCCTTAACAATTGATTACGGGCAATCACTTGTTCAGCATCAACATTTTGTCCGGAAATCTTATCCAGCAATTCTTCCGGAAGTTCCATATAATAAAGATCGAATTTTTCACTCAGGGTAGTCCAGTAGGAAGACTCGGGATTCAGGCTCGGACTCGCCATAAATCCAATAATAAGGTCAAAATCACCATTCACAGCATCTTCCTGTGAGACCCTCATTTTACCTCCCCAGAATTCAATGTCTTCCTGCTTAATTCCATAATATTCCAAAATTATCGCCATTCCACCACCATTATCAAAAATCCTTACAGGTAATTTCTGTTGTTTGACCTGGGCCATACTTGTTATCCCGGATTCTTTTCTGGCAGCAAGCAAGAGG
>Ga0315553_10001298_pt1 | contig 20906 bp, 20 predicted proteins | sample SalMarSW160140MG_FD_203099 | JGI IMG/M metagenome (GOLD analysis project Ga0315553, IMG submission 203099) | Salt marsh sediment microbial communities from the Plum Island Ecosystem LTER, Massachusetts, United States - Salt Marsh Sediment SW1601-40 ... | reverse complement strand
GCTGGCTTGTCGGCGTTGGCGACCAGCCAGTCGGCCCCCAGACGCTGGCGCAGGTCATCGCCGCTGCCGTTCTGTTCATAGCAGCCGGTGAGGACGATCGTGGCCTCGGGGGCCAGGCGGCGGGCCATCCGCACCAGGTGGCGCGACTTGCGGTCGGCCACGTGGGTGACGGAGCAGGCGTTGACGATGACGGCATCCGCGGGGGCCGCGCGATCGATCACCTGGCAGCCGTGGGCGAGAAGCTCGCGGGCCAGGGCCTGGGAGTCGGCCTGGTTCAGCTTGCAGCCCAGCGTGAGGATGGCGACGATTGGGGAAGGGCGTTCGGACATGACATATGCTCGCGGCTTCCATCATATCCTCTTGGCGGCCGCCTTTCAAACGGGAGGTATTTCGGGACATGTGAGAGATCATGGCTCGCGACTTCCTAGATGTCAGTTCTATCTGGGCCGCTCATGGTGAGCTTGTCGAACCATGATCCCTCGCTCGCCCTTCGACAGGCTCAGGATGAGCGGCGAGGGACGGACTGATCCTCCGTCTCGCCTGAACTGAAACACTACACCGCCTACCAACGCGACGGTGGTCAGGAAGGCGAGAAGCGTCCTCAGGAGCGTGGTCGCCAGTCGCGCCAGGGGCCCCAGAACGCCCAGAGGCCGGTCACGCTGACGATCAGCAGGCTCTGGATGGCGACGGTCAGTAGGTCCATTTTTTCCTCTCTCTGTTAGCAGCGGGTGAAACCGCAAAGGGGGCAGCAGATACAGCCTTCGCCGTGCACCAGGGGGCCGCCGCAGTCGGGGCAGCGGGGGCTCTTGAGAGGACTGATTCTACGCATCGCACTCACTCCCCAGAACATTCGTTCTTTGATGGCCAAAGAATAGCAGAACGCCCGTTCTTTGTCAAGGGGTTTTGAGAACAAATTTTCGAACGGCATGAGACTGCGGTTGTTGACCTGCTCCACGCGGGCTGGTAGAACTAATGGCATGGCGGTGCTGGGCATACGGGTGCATCCTAGAGACAACGTGGCGGTGGTGGCTGCGGACGTCCAGGCGGGCGACGTGGTGCGGCTCGATGACGGCACTGAGATTCGGGCGGTCGATGCCATTCCCCGCGGCAGCAAGGTGGCTCTCGGTCCGGTCGCTTGCGGCGAGGCCGTGATCCGCTACGGCGAGGAGATCGGCAGGGCCACGAAGGACATCGCAGCGGGCGAGTACGTGCATACCCATAATCTGGCGCGCGGAAAATGAGCGAGGATTTCGTCTTCCAGGGCTGGCGGCGGCCCGATGGCCGTATGGGCATCCGCAACCACTGCCTAGTGCTGGCCACAGTCGCCTGCGCGGCGGGGGTCGTACGGGAGGTCGGGCGGCGGCTGCCGAACGTAGTGGCGGTGGAGCACGCCCACGGCTGTGGCCGCGGCGGCTCCGATATGGGCCTCCAGGTCAAGACCCTGGCTGGCCTGGTGCAGAACCCGAACGTGGGGGCGGCAGTGCTGGTGGGCCTCGGCTGCGAGGTGGTCTCGGCTGCTCTGCTGAAAGGCACGCTGGCCAGCAGCGGCAAGCCGGTGGAGACCGTGGTCATTCAGGATGTGGGCGGATCGAAGAAGGCGGCCGATCAAGCCGAGGCCCTGGCGCGCCGCTTGCTTGGCGAGCTGGAGGAGTTGCCGCGCCAGAAAGGCACGGCCGCCGACCTGACGATCGGCCTGGAGTGCGGCGGCTCGGATACTTTCTCCGGCCTCACTGCCAATCCGGCGGTGGGAAAGGCCGCCGACCGGCTGGTGGAGCTGGGCGGCACGGTCATTCTTGCCGAGACCACGGAGATGATCGGTGCCTTAGGGCCACTGCTCAAGTTAGCGGAAAGCGAGGAGGTGGCCGCCAAGCTCAAGGCGAAGGTGGAGCGGCAGGAGGCGTGGGCGCGGGAGGCTCTGGGGCCGCTGGCCGATGTCGTCATGGCCCCCGGCAACGTCGAATCGGGGCTCACCACCATTGCCGAGAAGAGCCTGGGCTGCGTCACCAAGGGCGGCAGTTCGCCCATCCGGGAGGTGGTCGACTACGCGGATCGGCCAGGCAGGAAGGGCCTGGTGGTCATGGACACGCCCGGCTACGACGTCGAGAGCCTGGCTGGCATGGCGGCGGCCGGCGCCCAGGTCATCCTCTTCACCACCGGCCGAGGCACTCCGGTGGGATTCCCAGCCGTCCCAGTGATCAAGATCTCCTCCAACTCCGAGCTGTTTGAGGCTATGCCTGACGACATCGACCTCGATGCTGGGGTCATTCTGGCCGGAAAGAGCGCCGACCAGGTCGGCGAGCAGATCATGGATCTGCTGCTGCGGGTCGCTCGTGGTGAGAAGACCAGGGCCGAGATCAATGGTCAGGCGGTGTTCGCCATCGCCCAGCAGGGTCCGGCCTTCTGACGTCTTCGCCGATATGAGAATTGTCGTCGCCCCGCAGGAGTTCAAGGGTAGCCTCAGCGCCGTCCAGGCAGCTCAGGCCATGGCGGAAGGGCTGCGGCGCGCCCTGCCCGACGCCAGCCTGGAGCTGGTGCCCATGGCCGACGGTGGGCCGGGCACGGTGGAGGCGGTGGTAGCTGCGGCCAAGAACGGTCGGCGGATGACGGCGGCGGCCCACGACGCTCTGGGCCGGCCCCTAGAGGCCGCCTGGGGCATCATCGACGACGGTACCGCCGTCATCGAGATGGCCGCCGCCTCCGGCCTGACCCTGCTGACTGAGGACGAGCGCGACCCCCGCATCGCCTCAACCTACGGCACAGGCGAGATAATCCGGGCTGCCCTGGACGCCGGCTGCTCTCGCATCATCGTCGGCATAGGGGGCAGCTCCACCAACGACGGCGGCGCTGGCATGGCTCAGGCCCTGGGCGCTCGCCTTCTGGACGACGCGGGGCAGGACCTGCCGCCCGGCGGCGCGGCTCTAGCTCGCCTGGAGCGCATCGACCTGGCGGGCCTGGACTCTCGCGTCGGGCAGTGCCGGGTTCTCGCCGCCACCGATGTCTTTAACCTTCTGTGTGGTCCTGAGGGGGCTTCGCTGCTCTACGGCCCGCAGAAAGGCGCGACGCCGGAGGTGGCCCAAGAGCTGGACGCTGCCCTGAGGCGCTACGCTCAGGTCATCGAGCGCGACCTAGGCGTGAGCGTTCTCGACCTGGCGGGCGCAGGCGCGGCCGGCGGCCTGGGAGCGGGGCTGGCGGCCTTTCTGGGGGCAGAGCTTGTCCTGGGGTCCCAGCTTGTGGCCGAAGCGGTGGGGCTCAAGCAGAAGCTGGAGGGGGCCGACCTGGCGCTCACCGGCGAGGGGCGGCTGGACGCCCAGACCAGCTTCGGCAAGGCGCCCTGGGAGGTGGCCAGACTGGCCAAAGACTGTGGCCTGCCGGTGATAGCCATCGCCGGCTCTCTGGCGGAGGACTGCCGGCCAGCGCTGGGCGAAGCGTTCGATGCGGTGGTAGCCATTACGCCGCGGGCGATGTCGGTGGGGGAGGCGATGGCCCAGGGGGCGAGCCTGGTGGCCGATGCCGCCGAGGGAGTCGCTCGCCTGCTGTTGGTCGGCGGGCGATTGGGCGGGCGATAGGAGTTCACTGATGACATCTCTTCTGGAGCAGTTCCAGCAGGTGGGGCGAGACCTGTACGCCGCTGGCCTTGTCTCCTCTCACGGGGGCAACATGAGCGTTCGCCAGGGCGAGGGCCTGATAGTCACCAGCCACGGCAGCCGCCTGGGTCACCTGGCGGAGGGGGACCTGGTGGAGGTGAGGTCGGGCTTGGAGCCCGGGGTTGAGCCGTCCATGGACCTGGCCATCCACCAGGCTATCTACGCCGTCGCCAGCGAGGCCGAGACGGTCGTCCACGCCCATCCTCGCCATGCCATCGCCCTGTCGCTGGTGGGGAAGGAGATCCGGCCCCAGGACCTGGAGGGCCAGCACTATCTGGGCGTCGTGCCGGTGGTGCCCAGGGGCGAGGACGTGGCCCAGGCTCTGGCCGATGCCCTGCGGCAGCACAAGATAGTCGTGATGGCTGGGCACGGAAGCTACGCCCGTGGCGAGAGCCTATGGCAGGCTCTCCAGTGGACATCGGTGCTGGAGGAGAGCGCCGAGGTTCTGTGGCTGCTGCGCGCCCTTAAGCAGAATACGTAGGCGGCGCTCCGGCCGGCGGTGCTTCCTGGCGGGGTTGGAACAGGTTGAAGAAGACGAGGAAGACGAGCCCCCCGGATATGGCAGCCGGAATGATGGTCCCTGCCCAGGTGATGTCGCCAGCGCCCCGGTGGTAGAAACAGCTAAGCACGATGACCACCTGCTCGATGAGCGCCAGCCAGAAGACTTGACGATGGCGCTTGGGGTCGCGGGCCGCCCACAGGTAGATGATGGCGGGGATCACCATCGAGGCGCTGAACGCCCGGCCAGCCAGGATGCCAGAAGCCTCATGCCCTTCCATATCGAAGAGGAAGCTGCCGGACAACACCTGGGCGATGACGCCCAGGATGGCCCAGGTGGCCAGCAGAATGAGAACGATCCTCGGCTGGCGTAGCGCTTGTAGGACGCTGGGTTGAGGCGCGGTTGGTTGAACTTCCCCGGTCGACGCCATGGGCAACCTCCTTCTAGCCTAGGTCTAGCTCCTCCAGGCGATCCTCATCGAACCCCAGGTAGTGGCCGAGCTCGTGGAGCACAGTCTTGCGCAGTTCCTCGACCATCTCCTCCCGGCTGGGAAAGAACTGCTCGTGGGCCTCTTGGTATATCACGATCTTGTCGGGCAGAACCATGTTGTAGTAGGCGCCTCGCTCGCTGAGAGGCACGCCCAGATAGAGGCCGAAGAGGGTATCGTCGGAGTCACTGCCTGCCTCGCGCCGCTCCGCCGGGCTGGGCCGCCACTTGACCACGACATCCAGGTTCTGGAGGTGCTCTTGGAACTCGGCGGGTATCCTGGCCAGGGCTTCGAGAACCAGCTTCTCGAAATCGTGCCGTCGCATCAGCCTAGCGCGTTCTCTCCCAGAGGTACTGGTAGTCCTTGCCAGCGATGGCGTTGATGGTTTCTTGCTCCTCTTGCCGGATGAGTTCCTCCAGGATCTCCTGGCAATGCTCGGCTGCCTGAGGGAAGCCAGCGTTGGTCAGCCGCTGTACGATGCGATCCCAAACGCCGCAGGTGACCAGCTCCTGGACGTGCTTGGGCCACCAGATGGCGGTGATCTTCTCGGGAAGACGGAAGCGAGGGCGCAGTTGCTTGATGCTCTTGAAGCGCTCCTCGAGCGACGCAGCCCGCGGCACGGCCTTTATCAGGGGACCTTCGCTCTCCGAGCGGCGGGTGTCGATGAGGAGACGCTCGGGCAGGATCAGGAAGCGGATGGTGATGACATCGGCCTTGTCGATGACCTCGAAGATAGCGTTAATATCGATGGCGAAATCGTTATCCATAGCGGGCCGGGCAGCACAACACCTTTCGTCTATTTTAGCATCGGGCCTAAGAGGCCAGCAAGCAGGCCTAGCCGCCCGCCAGGTAGGCCTCCAGGACGCGTCGCACCATCGGCCCCGCTTCTAGGGAGCCCGACTGGCCCTCGTCCAGGGCCACCAGAGTCACGATGGCCGGGTCGTCGCGAGGGGCGTAGGCCACGAAAAAGACGTGGTCCTGGAAGACAATGTCCTCGGCCGTGCCCGATTTCCCCGCCGCCGCCACGCTCGAGCCCAGGAAGGTGCTGTAGGCGGTGCCGCCCGGGTCGGCGACAACCAGGGTCAGGCCCGCGCGGATGGCTTCCAGGGTGGCCTGAGAGGCTGGCAGAGGGTTGATCTCGGCGGCGGTGAACTCCTGGGACACCACCCCCTCGGGGGAGGCGATGCGCTGCACCAGAAGGGGCGTACGCAGGATGCCGCTTCTGGCGATGGCGCTGTACATGTTGGCTAGCTGCAAAGGGGTGACCAAGAGGAAGCCTTGGCCTATGCTCATGTTCACACTGTCGCCGCTGTACCAGGGCTCTTCCCACTGTTCTAGCTTCCAGGCCGGGCCCGCTGCCACCCCCTCGGCCTCCTCCAGGCCGACCAATCCCGATGGCTTGCCGAAGCCGAAGGCGGCAGCGAACGAAGGCAGGATCTCCGGGTCGATATGATCCAGCGTGAGACCCACCTCGTAGAAAACGGGATTGCAGGAGGCCATCAGCCCTTGGCCCAGCGTCAGGAGGCCGCGGTCCACCGACTGCCAGTTGCGCTTGGGGTAATCCGGCCCCAGTCCGTACCACACTGGCGAGCAGGGCAGGGTGGAGCTGGCGGTGTAGCCGCCCTTCTCCAGGCCGGCGGCCATGGTCACCACCTTGAAGGTGGAGCCCGGCGCGGTGGTGGCCAGGACGGCCCGATGGAAGAAGGGCTGGCGCGGATCGGAGGCCAACTGCTGGAAGACCTCCGCGCTAAGGCCGTCGATGAAATCGTTGGGGTTGATGGTCGGGTGGCTGGCGATGGCCAGGGTGCTATTGTCGATGGGGTCCATCACGACGATGCTCCCCGCGCGGTCGCCCAGGGCCGCCTCCGCTTCCCGCTGGACGTTGATGTCGATGGTCAGGTGGATATCCTTGCCCGGTCTGGCCTCCTTCTTGGCCAGCACATGGGAGATGGTGCCCTCGGGGGTGATGATGGCCAGCGTCCCGCCTCGTTGGCCTGCCAGTTCGTCCTGGAAGTAGGCCTCGAGGCCGGCCGCTCCCACCATGTCGCCGGCCCGATAGCCCTGGCCGGCCAGATCCTCTAGCTGCTCCTCGCTCACCTCTGTGAGATAGCCCAGGGTGTGGCCGGCCAGGCTGCCCTGAGGGTACGCCCGCTGGAGCTGCGGCCGGACGACCACGCCTTCGTCCTGCAGCGCATAGAAAGACTGGATGGTCTCCTCGGGCGTGCCGTAGGACATGGTCTTGAGGGGGATGAAGTAGTAGGAGGGAACGTCCGCCTCCAGTTCTTCTCGTATCTTCTCCTCCGTCATCTCCAGCCTCTCGGCCAGGGCGGAGATAAGCGTCTCCTTGTCCTTGATCAGGCCTGGCACGGCCCCCACCACGTGCACGCTGCCGTCCAGGGCCAGGGGGTTTCCATGGCGATCGTAGATGGCGCCTCGCTGGGGCACGTCGGTGAAGAGGTGGACGAGCGATACGCCGGTCAGCTCGCGGAAGATGAGAGAGGGGCTCCAGAGTATGCGCCAGCGTTCTTCGCTGCCCTGGCCCTCCTTCACCATCTCCATCGTGTTTATCTGGGCGATGTCGCCGAAGAAGGCGGTGGAGATGGTGGCCGAGAAGGGCAGCTCGCCGGCATCGGGGTCGGGCGATGGCTGGAATAGATAGCTCACGCCGCTGATGGTGGCCTCCTCGGCGATGGCCTGATAGCGGTCAACGAAGTCCTGGCGGCTGATCTCGGCCTGGGCGGAGGAGGCCAGCAGGTCGTACATCTCGCTGTAGGTGCCTTCCTGCCAGAGGCTAAGGAATTCTTCCGCTACGCTGGACGAGGACGGCGTTGGCGTGGGCGACGGCGGGGCCGCTTCCTCCTGGGTGCAGGCGGTGAGCGCCAGCGTCGCCAGCAAGAGAAAGGTGGCGAGAAAGACACCGACACGCACTCTGTTACCCCTTTCGCCCCAAGGACCGGTTAGGTCACGTCTGGGCTGAGGGAGGGCTGGCCGTGGAGCTCCTTGCGCTGAATCCAGCGGCTCTCCTGGGGGGTGATGAGGAGGACATCGATGGGCCCGCCGACGTTCTTGGGTCGCGCCTCGAAGCGCATCGTGTCGATCGTGGTGCGCACGGCATAGATGGCGAAGTCGATGGCATCCTGCACATTCATCAGGTGCCAGTTGATGCGGGCGCCCGCGATCTCCACGAGCTGGCCGTCGGGGCCCACGACCTGCTTGGCCTTCAGCAAGCGACTGATGACATCCACCTGGCCGGCCCAGGTCGCCCCGTAGGTGACCTCTCCTGTCTTTGGGTTCACGTTCCGCCTCTGCACCAGGTTCTTCTTAACGTGGCAGTAGTAGACGTGGGGAACGCTGGTCCGCCCCTCTCGCTTGTAGCCGGCCACGTAGAAGCCGGTGTCGGCCTGCCGATACTTGGAGTGGAGATGGCTCACCAGCTTGTTGGCCACGGTCTCGATGTCGTCTTCCTCATCCACCATCTCCTCAGCGAGGCGCTCCAGCCGGCTTTGTACACTCACACCGCCCAGCACGGCCTGGCCGAAGGTGCTCACCCCCACCTGCTGGCGGGGTTGGAGGAAGGTCTTGTAGGTGAAGTCGGAGTTCACGGTCTCCACCTTACTCTTGAGGGTAAGCGTTTGGCGGCTATCAGAGGCCATGACAATGGCTTCCGGCACGTAGACTGTTACTACGAACGACATGACGCTACCTCATATCCCAACGCCGATAGCCGATGTTGGTTCCGCTCGTCCCGCTCCTCTAGCCGTAGACGATATCCCCCTCCGCCAGGCCACGGGCGATGATCATGCGCTGGATCTGGCTCGTGCCCTCGACGATCATCAGTTGGCGGGCGTCGCGGTAGTGGCGCTCCAGTGGGTGGTCCTTCATGTAGCCCTGGGCGCCCAGGATTTGGAGGGCATCGGAGGAGACCTTGACCGCCATCTCGGTGGCGAAGACCTTAGAGAAGGACAGGTAGGGGGCGTACTGGCGCTCGTACTTTCCCTGGTCCACCATCCAGGCCGCCTGGTAGACCAGGTGGCGGGCGGCCTCGATCTGGGTAGCCATGTCGGCCAGCATGAACTGAATGACTTGGTGCTCCAGGATGGGGCGGCCGAAGGTGCGGCGCTGCCGGGCGAAGTCCAGAGCGTAGGCTAGGGCTCCCTCGGCCAGGCCTAGGCCGCGGGCTCCCACCACTGGGCGGACAGTGCCCAGGGTGAGCATGGCGATACGGAAGCCTCGCCCCTCCTCGCCGATCAGGTTGGCGGCGGGCACCCGGCAGCCCTGGAACACGAGGTTGGCGGTGGGGACGCCGGTCACCCCCATCTTGCGGTCGAGGCGGGTCACCGAGAAGCCAGGGTTGTCGGTGGGAACGATGAAGGCGGAGACGCCACGCGTGCCGGCGGCAGGATCGGTGTTGGCGATGACGATCACAAAATGGGCCACGCTGCCGCCCGAGATGAACATCTTCTCGCCGTCGATGACGTACTCGTCGCCATCGCGGACGGCGCGGCTCTCGATGGCGGCGGCGTCGGAGCCAGCGTTGGGCTCGGTGAGGCAGAACGCCCCCCTGATATCGCCCGCCGCTGAGCCTGGGAGCCAGGCCCGCTTCTGTTCCTCGCTGCCGCCGATAACGATGGACTGAGTGGATAGGGCGGAGAGGAGAAGGATGAGACCGGAGGAGCAGCAGTACTTGGCTGTCTCCTCTACGGCTAGAATCAGGCCCAGTAAACTGCCGCCGCCGCCGTACTCGACCGGGACGCTCAGGCCCAGAAGCCCGGCCTGGCGGAAGACGGCGAAGATGTCCTCAGGGTACTGCCCCTGCTCATCGATCTCGGCGGCGCGGGGCTGCACGCGCTCGCGGGCGATGCGCCGCGCCGTATCACGGATTAGCCTGTGGGTTTCGGTCAGTTCGTAGTCCACCGTTCGCTCTCCTCCTTACCGAACGAATTCTAGCCACGCGGGGAGATGGGTAGCGGCTGCCGATTCTCGCTGAGGAGATCACGGACGTGGCCATCCCAATACGTTCTGGCAGCCCTAAGGCTGGTGGCTACTCGGTGACCACGGCGGTGCCGTAGACCAGCACCTCGGCGGCCGAGCCCATTATGTCGGCTGTGCTCATACGCACCGTCACAACGGCGTTGGCCCCGAGCTTCTCGGCCTCCGCGGCCATCTGCCCAATGGCTTCCTCTCGACTCTTCTCCAAGAGTTCGGCATAGACCCCGACCTTCCCGCCGACGATGGAGCGGATGCCGGCCTGGATGTCCCGGCCAAGGTGACGGGCTCGGACTGATTGACCACGCACCAAGCCCAGGGTCTTGATGACCTTGCGGCCAGGCACCTCATCCGAGGTGACCACGAGGATTTCGCCTTTGGCCATGATTGAACCTCCTGGCTGACTTCGCTGAATGCGGGTTCATCAAGTATACAATCGCTTCCCTTGAAACACCACCAAAGGTCTACCCCCGTTTAACTTCCATGTAGGCTGATGTGTTTATATTATTGACGCATGATGGCGTCGGTGTCTTATTCTTTTGCTGAAAGGCCTGGCAGGACGAGATGACCTATAGACCGATAAGCGACTACGGCGTCCTCGGCGACATGCACTCGGCCGCTCTGGTGAGCAGGGACGGCTCCATCGACTGGCTCTGCTTCCCCCGCTTCGACTCGCCCAGCGTCTTTGCGGCCATCCTGGATGACGAGCGAGGCGGTTGCTTTGCCATTCGGCCAGCGGGCGAGCATCGTTATTCGCAGGCTTACCTTCCCGACACCAACGTGCTGCTCACCTCCTTCCAGACAGAGGAAGGCCGCGCCACTGTCACCGACTTCATGCCTATGGCTGAGGACATCGCCGTCTCGGAGCACGAGGTCATCCGCATCGTCCGCTGCGAAAGCGGCCAGATGGTTCTGGACTGCCTCTTCCAGCCCCGTCTGGACTACGGCCGCGGGCTCACTCGCTTGATTCCCACCTCTCGCGGAGTGGTGGCCAGGAATGGCAAGGCCTGCCTCGGCCTTGCCTCGTCGGTGCCATTCGACATAGAGGATGACACGGCGCGGGCCACCCTTGCTCTTGGGTCGGGACAATCGGCGGCCTTCGTGCTGCGCTGGGATGAGGATAATCCGCGGCCACCAGCCGACTACGATATCTACGGCAAGCTGGGGAATGTCGAGGCCTACTGGCGGACGGTGGCCAGAGACTGGCACTATCATGGGCGATGGGCGGAGCCCATCAAACGCTCGGGGCTCGCTCTCCACCAGCTCCTCTACGCCCCCACGGGCGCCATTTGTGCCGCCGTTACCACCTCCCTGCCCGAAGGGGTCAACAGCCGCCGTAACTGGGATTATCGCTACTGCTGGCTGCGGGATGCTGCCCTTACCCTGGACGTCTTTCACCGCCTGGGCCACACAGTCGATACGGCCTCCTTCATGGCCTGGCTGGGGAACTTCTCCTTGACCTCGGCCGATGGAGTGCAGACCCTCTACGGCATTGGCTGCGAGACAGACATCCCGGAGTATATCCTCGACCACTTTGAGGGCTACATGGGTTCGGGGCCCGTGCGCATCGGCAATGCTGCCGTCAATCAGTTCCAGTTGGACATCTATGGAGAGGTGATTCTTTCCTTTGCGTCGTTCTACCGAGCCGGCGGCTACATCAGCGACGCCCTCTGGACTCTGACCAAAGGTCTGGTAGAGGCGGCCGCCAGCAACTGGCATCTGCCCGACCATGGCATCTGGGAGATGCGGGGTGAGCGCCGCCATTTCGTTTACTCCAAGGTCATGTGCTGGGTGGCCCTGGATCGGGGCATCCGTCTGGCCAAGGCTCTGGGCAGGGTGGCGGATTTTCAGCGCTGGCAGGAGGCCAAGAGGGCCATCCACCAGGATGTCTTGGCCCGTGGCTGGAACGAACGGATGGGCTCCTTCGTGCAGTCCTATGGGGCAGACGTGCTGGACGCCAGCCTTCTGTTCATGCCCATGGTGGGCTTCCTGCCCGCCAAAGACCCCCGCATGGAGTCGACGATCCTGCGTATTCAGCAGGAGCTATCGGTGAATGGTTTGGTCCGTCGCTATCTGCCCTGGCAGGCAGACAACGGCTTGGGGACGGAGGAAGGCACCTTCACCATGTGCACCTTCTGGCTTATCGGCTGTCTCATCCAGCTAGGACGGTTGGAGGAGGCTCAGCGGCTATTCGAGAGGGTGCTCTCCCTGAGCAACCATGTGGGCCTCTTCTCTGAGATGGTGGACCCGCAGAGCGGGGATTTCCTCGGCAACTACCCCCAGGCCTTCACCCACATCGCCCTCGTCCACACCGCGCGCAACCTCGACCGCGCCCTGCGCCAGGCCGAGCTGGGCAAGGTCATCGCCTACTAGGCTCTGCTGGCTCTAGGTAATGGCAACGCTAGGCTGCCCGAGGTGAGGCCCTTCGCTACGCTCAGGGCAGCAGATATGGCTGGCGTCACTCTGAGCACAGCATGGGTGGGGTCATTCTGAGCGAAGCGAAGAATCTCAACAGACGCTCCGAAAGAGGCGCATGCGTCGCCATGTCTCGGAGACAGTACAGCCTGAGAAAAGATGAGAGCCAGGCGGCTATTGCTCACGCCTGGCTCTCGTCTGCTCGGGGCGGGAAGAAGGGCGGCCTGCCATGGCGGCAGGCCGCCCTCGGCGATTAGGATTTGCCCTCGGTGACTGGGTGGGCCTTGACCTTGATGGTCTTGGGCTTGACCTCTTCGCTCTTGGGCAGGGTGACGGTCAGGATGCCCTGCTCGAAAGAGGCCTCCGCCTTGTCGTGCTCCACCTGGGCCGGCAGGGGCACTGAGCGGCAGAACGAGCCGTAGCGCAACTCCCGCCGGTGGTAGTCCTCCCGCTTGACCTCCTCCTCGCTCTTGGTCTCCCCCTTGATGGTGAGGATGCCTTCAGTGATAGAGATGTCCACATCCTCGGGCCGAACGCCGGGCAGGGGGGCCTTCACCACCACGGATTCCTCGGTCTCATAGAGGTCCAGGGGGAAAACGAACTCGGCGTCCTCCCATGGAACAAGGTTAAGGCCGCGGAAGAAGTCATCAAAGGGGCGACCCGTGCGCCGACGAAGGCTCCTAATGTCCGAGAAGGGATACCATCGCATCAAGCTTGCCATCGATACACCTCCTTTTTTCAAGCTTGGATTCCTCTTTTCCTTTCGCTATAATCATAGCAGCCCCCAAAGTGACTGTCAAGAGTCTTGATAATATTATTGTTAGACTTCCTTCTGTCAATTTGACATCAGCCGTGCTCTCTCATATAATTACACTAGAGGTTAAGCCGCATGGCTAAGAAGGATTACTATGTCATCCTGGGCGTCAAGCGAGGCGCCAGCGATAAGGAGATTCGCCAGGCGTATCGCCGCCTCGCCCGCAAATATCACCCGGACGTCAACGCCGGCGACAAGGTGGCCGAGGAGAAGTTCAAGGAGGTCAACGGCGCCTACGAGGTCCTTTCAGATGCCAAGAAGCGGCGCAAGTATGATCTCTACGGCGACCAGTGGCAGTACGCTGACCAGTTCGAGCAGGCCCGTCGCCAGGGCGGCCAGCGCTGGTCCTGGAGCGGCCGCGGTGTGCCTTTCGGCGGAGTCGATGCGGGTGATCTGGGCTTCGGCGATCTGGGCGATATGTTGGGCGGCTTGTTCAAGGGAACTCGCCCTCGCTCCCGCCGTGGCGAGAATGTTCAGCACATGGCGGAGGTAACCCTGGAGGAGGCATATCGGGGGACCACCCGCGTCCTCAACATGCAGGCCGAGGAGCCCTGCAGCACCTGCGGCGGCAGCGGCAAGCTGGTGGGCGCTGTGTGCCATGTCTGCCAGGGCAGCGGCGTCACCATGCGGTCGCGACGCCTGGAGGTCAAGATACCGCCCGGCGTCACGGACGGCTCGCGGGTGCGAGTGGCCGGTGAGGGACCCCGACCGAGCGGTCGGGGCGGCGGCGTCAGGGGCGACCTTTACCTGGTGATATCGGTCAGGCCCCATGAGCGCTTCATCCGCCGCGGCGATGACCTGCACACGGAGGTGGAAGCGCCTCTTCTGGACGCTGTCCTGGGTGGCGAGGTATCGGTTCCCACCCTCAAAGGCAGCGCCATGCTGAAGATACCACCGCTGACTCAGAACGGGCGGGTCTTCCGTCTAGCCGGGCTGGGTATGCCTCACCTGGGCGGTGACGCCAAGGGCGACCTGTTCGCCAAGGTGGAGGTGATACTGCCGGCAGAGCTCTCGCCCGAGGAGCGGGAGCTGTTCGAGAAGCTGAAGAAGGCGCAGAGGGTGAGGCCGAAGGGATAAACGGGCACATGCGCGGAGAGAAGAGCGTGAGGTGAGTTTCGGTGCGAGAGCGGATGATTTCTGAAGAGGAGCCCTGTTTCGTAATAAGCGTGGCAGCGCGCATGGTGGGCATGCATGCTCAGAGCCTCCGTTACTACGAGCGAATGGGTATCATCGCCCCGTCACGATCGCGGGGTCGCATACGTCTTTACTCTCAGGCCGACATCAGCCGCCTGCGCCAGATCCAGCGTCTGATCAACGACCTGGGCGTGAACCTGGCGGGCGCGGAGGTGATCCTGCGCCTCAACAAGCGCATCCGTCAGATGGAAGAGGAGATGGAGGAGTTGCGGATAGAGCTGCAACGGCTGCGGGACAAGCGACTGCCCCAGCCGATGGAGTAACGCATCATTCGAGAGAGGGGGACAGGACAATGCCAACACCGACAGAGGAACTGGTTGCCACCATCAGCGAGAGGCTGAAAGCTGGCGCTGACATCAAGGTGGTCTACGGCGAGCCACAGGTCATCGAAGGCAAGACCATCATCCCCGTGGCTGTGGCGTCGTACGGCTTCGGAGCCGGCAGCGGGACGGGCCCCCAGGGCGAGGGCGGCGGCGCTGGCGGTGGTGGCGGTATGCGAATCAAGCCGGTGGGCGTAGTGGAGATAACCGCCGAAAGGACTCGCTTCATTCCCATCCTCGATGTCAATCGCCTGGCCACGCTGGGCCTGATCGCTCTCGTCGTTATCCTCTTTTGGGTCCGGCGTACATTCCGGCGGCGATAGCTTTGCAAGAGGTGAAGCCATCATGATGAGACAAGACAGATTTACAGAACAAGCCCAGGAGGTGCTGGCCGCCTCCCAGGAGCTGGTGCGCAAGGAGCGCCATGCTCAGTGGGACGTGGAGCACGTCCTCTTCGCCCTGCTGAACCATCCTGGCGGCCTGGCCCAGCAGATCCTGGAGCAGCTTAAGGTCGACGCGCGCCAGGTCAGCGAGCGGGTGGCGACCGTTCTGGAGCGCATGTCCAGGCTGGCCTACGATGTCGTCCAGGTCTACACCACTCCGCGCATCGTGCGCATACTGGAGGTGGCCAACGCCGAGGCCGAGCGCTTCAAGGACGAGTACGTGGGCGTGGAGCACATCCTCATCGCCATCGCCGACGAGCGGGAGGGCGAGTCGGCCAGGATCCTGCGCGAGTTCAACATCGACAAGGAGAGGATCTACCAGGCGCTGGCCCAGATTCGCGGCGATACTCGCATCACTGACCAGCGGGCGGAGAGCAAGTACCGCGCCCTGGAGCGCTACAGCATCGACCTTACCGAGCTCGCCCGCCAGGGTAAGCTAGACCCCGTCATCGGCCGCGATGACGAGATCAAGCGGGTGATGCAGGTCCTCAACCGCCGTAGCAAGAACAACCCGGTGATCATCGGCGAGGCGGGCGTCGGCAAGACGGCCATCGCCGAGGGCCTGGCCCAGAAGATCGTGGCCGACGACGTCCCTGAGAACCTGAAGGGCAAGCGAGTGCTGGCCCTGGACATGGGGGCAATGGTGGCCGGCAGCAAGTTCCGCGGCGAGTTCGAGGAGCGCCTGAAAGCGGTGATGGACGAGATCAAGCGGGCCCGGGGCGAGGTTATCATCTTCATCGACGAGATCCACCAGGTGATGGGGGCCGGCGCCGCTGAGGGGGCCATCGATGCCAGCACCATGATGAAGCCTGCCCTCTCCCGCGGCGAGCTCCAGTGCGTGGGCGCCTGTACCCTGGACGACTACCGTCAGCACATCGAGAAGGACCCCGCCCTCGAGCGCCGCCTGTCGCCCGTGTACATCGACGAGCCATCGCCCGAGGACGCTGTCGAGATGCTGAAAGGCCTCCGCCCCAGCTATGAGGCTCACCACAAGGTGCAGATAACGGACGGGGCCATCGAGGCGGCGGTCAAGCTGTCCAGTCGCTACGTCACCGACCGCTGGCTGCCCGACAAGGCCATCGACCTGATCGACGAGGCGGCCAGCAAGCACGTCATCGACGCCCAGGCCCTGTCGCCGGAGCTGCGGGAGATGAAGGGCCGCGTCGATGAGCGGGCCCGCGAGGAGGAGGCGGCCTCCGGTCGCGAAGACTACGAGGAGGCGGCTCGCATTAAGAGCGAGCGGCTGCAACTGGAGAAAGAGTACGAGGCCGCCAAGGCCCAGTGGGAAGCTGAAGAAACGATAAACATGACGGTGAGCGGGTCCGACATCGCCGGCCTGGTGGCCAAGATGACCGGCATCCCCGTCGACCGGCTGATGGAGGGAGAGGCCGACAAGCTCCTGCACATGGAGGAGAGCATCCACCAGCGCATCGTCGACCAGAACGAGGCGGTGGCTGCCGTGTCCGATGCCATCCGCCGCGCCCGCTCCGGCCTTAAGGACCCCCGGCGGCCCATCGGCAGCTTTGTCTTCCTGGGCCCCACCGGCGTGGGCAAGACGGAGCTGGCCAAGGCCCTGGCCGAGTTCATGTTCGACGACGAGGACGCCATCGTGCGCGTCGACATGTCCGAGTACCAGGAGCGCCACACGGTCTCTCGTCTGATCGGCGCGCCGCCCGGATACGTGGGCTATGAGGAAGGCGGCAGCCTCACCGAGGCTGTGCGCCGTCGCCCCTATCGCGTCGTCCTCTTCGATGAGGTGGAGAAGGCCCACACGGACGTGTTCAACATCCTCCTCCAGATACTGGAGGACGGTCGCCTCACCGACGGCCACGGCCGGACGGTGGACTTCCGCAACACGGTGGTGATCATGACCTCCAACCTGGGCACGTCCGAGTTCCAGCGGCCGACGGTGGGCTTCATGCCCGCCGAGAGGCAGACCAAGAGCGAGCGGGATCGGCTGCGCAGCGCCGTGGAGAAGGCTCTCAAGGAGGCCTTCCGCCCCGAGCTGCTGAACCGCATCGATGAGACGATCATCTTCGAGCCGCTGACGGAGGAAGACCTGAAGCAGGTCATCGAGCTGCTGACCAACGACGTGCGCAAGCGCTTGGAGGAGCGAGGCGTTGGCCTGGAGCTGACGGAGGCGGCCAAGGAGGCGCTGGTGAAGGAGGGCTTCGATCCCGTGTTCGGCGCCCGCCCTCTGCGGCGGACGGTGCAGCGGCGGGTGGAGAACCCCCTGTCCAAGCGCATCCTGGCAGGCGAGTTCGGCGAGGGCGACACGGTGCTGGTGGATATCGAGGGCGAGGAGTACGTCTTCAGCCGCGAGCAGGTGAAGGTGAGCGCGAAAGCGTAGGATCCGAAAAGAAATGCTGGCAAGGCATGACGGCCGACGCCAGGACCACGCTGGTCGGGACCGCGAAGGACAGTGGCTACCCCGGAAGCCACGGGCAGCCCGAGGGAGGGTCGTGGATGCTAATCGAGAGCGGCGTACTGTCCCAGAAAGGGACGGATGTCCAAGGGGCTAGCGCCGGGAACCTGAAGCTGATAAGTTCCGTCTCTCCCCTTGACGTTGAACTTCACCTGCCCGCCGCTCCGGCTTAGGCGAGACCAAACGCCTGACATAGACGTCATAGGGAGAACGAAGTCCAAGACCTCTCCATCCGTCTGCTGGCACCGCAGGACTACCGAGTCGAACTGCGTGTCTGGAATCCCCAAGAACCAGGCGTTTGGTTTCTTTGGGTCTTCTGTGGCTGTCACTATGCCAACGCGCGAGTCTGACCGCGTCCTGTAGATTACGCCTCTCTGGGGGATAAGGGTGTGTCTTCTGGCGAACTCTTCCCTCAGTTCGTTTCCACGTTCTCGGCGGCTTCTCGCATCCGTCTTGTGGAGCGGGGGCTCCCTCAGTATTTCATCGGGACTGCTGAGGCGCGCCTCGTGGTTTCTGACGCGATCCTGCAAAGCTACGGCTGCTTTCTCGTCACCCTCGATTCCCGCGAGCAGATCGGAGAGGACCCTAATCCGTGTCGTATCTCGCTCCTTCGCTGCCTGCTCGATGGCCGCGATAGCACGATTCTTCAAGGTGGCTAACTCCGCTCTCAAATCCATCTCACTCTCCTTCGCAGAATAGTAAAGTTAAGAGCAAAGTACAGTATAGACTAGTAATAGGTGATTGTCAAGTCCCCGCGGCGTTTTTTTGGACAACGTCACGCGCTGCGTGATAGCTTGTGCAAGCTTAGGGTGTTGGCAAGCTCAGCGTACTGACGAAGTGTGGTGCCCACGCTTTTCGTAGCCACGCGGTCGATGTAGAATGGCCTACGTAGTCATGGATGAGCTCACAGGGCGTGGAGATTGAGCCACGATGACAGTCATGCTTCCCGAGCAGACCCGTCGCCACCTGCGGGCGGCCTGTAGGGAGAACCTGCTGGCCATCAGGGCCCTCCTGGATGTCCTCATCGGTGAAGAGGAACCGGCCCCGTCCCGCGCTCCTGCTCCCTCCGAGCGGGCGGCCAAGCCGCGAGCGCCCCGCCGGCGTCGGCCGTCCCCGCCAGCGGAGTAGCGCGCACCAGCCGCTCGCCCTGAGCTTGTCGAAGGGCGAGCGGGGGTTCATGGTTCGACAAGCTCACCATGAGCGGCTGACGGGCTCGCCCTGAGCCTGTCGAAGGGCGAACGAGGCGTTTTTCAACGGCCTCATCGGTTGCATTTGGTAGCCGAGCCCGCTATCATGGTCGCAATTACTCAGGAGAGGCCTATGCGCGTGAACAGTCGTACTGAGGCCCTGGCAGTCGCCCTTCTGCCGCAGAAGGGCATCCTGGTGCAGGCGACACTGGTGCTGGCAGCCAGTGCTTTCACCGCTCTTGCCGCCCAGGCGCGGATCAACCTGCCCTTCACCCCCGTGCCGATCACCGGCCAGACCTTCGCTGTGCTCCTGGTGGGGGCGCTTCTCGGCAGCCGCCTGGGGGCAGCCAGCATGATCGCCTACTGGTCTCAGGGGGCAGCGGGCCTGCCCGTCTTTGCCGGCGGCATGGGCGGCTGGGCCTACGCCAGCGGCCCCACGGGGGGCTACCTTGTGGGCTTCATCGCCGCTGCCTATGCGGTGGGCTTCCTGGCCGAGCGGGGCTGGGACCGCCGCCCCTGGACGCTGGCCCTGGCCATGCTAGCGGGGCAAGGCCTCATCTACACTGGCGGGCTCTCCTGGCTCGCCCACTTCACCTCTGGCAAGAACGTCTTCGAGTTGGGCCTCTATCCATTCATCCCCGGCGACAGCGTGAAGCTACTGCTGGCCGCCTCGCTCGTTCCCTCGGGGCGCGCTGCCCTGGGCGCTGTGCCCATGAGCGGCTTCCCCGCCAGGGCGACGGGATGGACGCTGGCTCTCCCCTGGCGCTGGCTCTACAGCCTGGGCGCTGCCCTCCTGGTCATCGGTACGCTTCTGCCCTGGGGCACCGACGCCGGCCGTCAGGTCTCCGTCAATGGCCTGGTGGCAGGCGAGGGGATCGTGACGCTGGTAGCAGCGGCCCTGGCCTTTGTCGGGGTGGCCCTGGCCTGGCGGGGGATCCTCGCTCCTTTCCTCTCGCATCTCTGGCAGTCGACGGTGGCCATCGTGGCCGGGTTCGTCGCCTTCTTCAACATCATCCACTCCGTGACCGATGAGGCCTTCTGGCTGGCCAGCGTCGGCCCCGGCCTGGCGATCGTCGCCATCGGAGCGGTGGTCATCTTCCTGGCCGCTGTGGGGGAGGGAGCGCCCGAGGCCTCCCCTGCCGGCGGTCATGGCCGGTAGAGGTCGCCCTAGGCAGCCTTAGCTCCGCTGAGATTCTTCGCTCCGCTCAGAATGACGGTAGCCCCTTGCTATTAGCGCACCTTCACTGTATCCGCGGTCACGGTATCCGGCAGGGCGTAGCCGCGGAAGGCCAGGAACCCCAGCAGGGCCGATAGGCCGGCCACCGGTCCCACGAGGCGGATGCCCAGGGGGTTGTCGGCGGTGCTCCCCAGCACGAACAAAGAGGCCAGGATCAGAGGGAAGAGGGCTGAGGCTACCTTCTCGAGGGTGGCCTGGGTGCCGTAGTAGATAGCCTCTCGCCGCATGCCTGTCTTCAGCTCGTCGTAGTCGATGATGTCGGCCATGATGGCGTTGGGGAAGGTGAAGACGGCCGCCATGGGCAGTCCTATCAGGGCCACAAAGAAGACCGCCTGGAGCAGCGTATCGATGCCGGGCAGGAAGCCCATGAAGGCGATAAACGGCAGGTAGACTCCTCCTATCAGCATGGCCGTCGAGTAGACCCAGGCCTTGCCTCGGCGTAAGGACATTTGGTAGACCAGGGGAAGGCAAAGCAGAACAACGACGATGGCCGCCGCCGTCAGCAGCGCGACGGTAGTGCCCTCTGCCACGCCGAACTCCAGTCCGAACAGTTGGAGGGTGGCCGGGTTTCCCGCCTCCACTTTGGCGATGTCCCTGGGGAAGTCGCCCAGGAGCACGGCGCCGGACCAGAACGGGAGGGCGGCGGTCATCATCGATATGGCCATATTGAACAGGATGAAGGTGGGCAGGAAGAAGAGGAACGGCCTGTTCGTGAAAGTGGAGCGAATCGCCTCGATCGGGTTCACCTGGGCGGGTTCCACATCCAGGCGCACGTGTCGCCAGGCGCCCGACAGGGCGATGTAGCGGGCAGCCATGCCCATGACGGCCATGCTGACGGCCATCGCCTGGAAGCCGAAGGCGTCTCGTATGATCCCACTGCCCACCAGGGCGACGGCCGCTCCCACTGTGCCGAAGAACACCTGCCAGGTCACTATGCTCACCCGACCCTTGGAGGTCACGGCGATCTCCGGCAGGAGCGATTCGAAGGGGCCGCCGGATAAGGTGCTGAACAGATGGAAGCCCTCCAGCATGAGGAAGAAGTAGAGGGCGTTGACCATGCTCTCGCCGCCGACGGGGGGTGTCCAGAGGAGGACGAAGAACACGGCGTAGAAGGGGGTGGCCAGCACCACGAAGGGGATGCGTCGCCCCCAGCGGGAGCGAGTGCGGTCGCTCCACCAGCCGATGAGGGGGTCGTCCAGGGCCTCGATCAGGCGGGCCGCCGTGAACAGAGCGCCCAGCACCAGGATGTTTATTC
>Ga0315553_10001295_pt1 | contig 20922 bp, 19 predicted proteins | sample SalMarSW160140MG_FD_203099 | JGI IMG/M metagenome (GOLD analysis project Ga0315553, IMG submission 203099) | Salt marsh sediment microbial communities from the Plum Island Ecosystem LTER, Massachusetts, United States - Salt Marsh Sediment SW1601-40 ... | reverse complement strand
CCGGGGTGCCCAGCGCCTGCTCCCAGCGCCGCGCCCGGTACAAAGGCGTCGGGCGCCACAGCTTGTAGACCTCGCGCACCGGCTCGGGGATCTCTATCCAGCGCTCCTGGCTCACCTCCTGCTTGATCAGCTCCATGGGGAAGATGGGGATCAGGTCATCCGGGGTCACCGGCTCCATCCGCCCCGGGTGCATGACCGGCGGCAGCGGCTCAGGCAGGTCCGCCTGGATGTTGTACCAATGGGTCGGGAGAGACTCCTCTCCCAGGAAGTACTTCGTCCGTTCCATTCTCTTTTCCTCCTTGATACTCTAACATTCTCAGCTCTCTGGGCACGCATTTGGAGACGATGGCGTGCCCTGCTCTCCAGTTCCAGGGCGTGTCTATACAAACACGCCATTAGCGACTCTTTTCCATAGGCGCCTCCCCCTGTTCGTCCTTGCAGCCATAACCGACATATTCTCCGTCGAAACGAAAAGACTCCCGCCCCAAGGGACGGGAGTCGTGTGGACCCGCGTGGTACCACCCTACTTAGGTAGCTCCAGATAACAAAAAACCTGCCGTGATGGCAGGAAGTATCCGTGAGCCAGCCTCACTCTAGCAGGTACGGGACCGCCGATCTTCGAGACCTCGATCCGATACCCTCGGCCATGATAACGGTGGCGGCTTCCGGCAAGTACTACTCTAGCCGACCGTGGCGGCTATTTCGGCTTGCGACTCCCAGGTCCATTCGGCCCCGGCGCTGGTATCGGGCTCGCACCTTACCCCGACTCTCTGCACCCCGCTGCGGCGCCTACTATTCCTGATCGTGGTCTTTTCCCTATTCGGTTTGGCGATAGTATACAGGATTCTGGATCGCTTGTCAACCCGCGCCTTGCACCCTGCGGCGAGCACCCAGCGCAGAAGAAAGGGCCCGGTGCCTTAGATGTCTGCCCCGCCTACCCTTCGCTCCACCGTTCCAGGACAACGAAGAAGAAGTACAGCCCTGCGATGAGGCCAGCCCCGGCCAGCAGGCAGGGCACCGCTGTCAGCAACTGGCTGAAGCCGAAGATCACACCTATCAGCCCACCTCCGACCACCACGAGGACGACGATGGCCACGATCAGCAGCCAGAGTTCGTTGCGCTTGCGTGTGCGACGATAGTCGGTTGGAGGACGGTCCCCGGATTCCATCTCCTGCCATCCAAGAACACCGTTGGGCAGAGTGCCGCGCTCGACCAGCTTGCGACCCGAGATGAACGACCCAACAGAAGGCTAGCGGTCACACGTAGCGGGGCAGATCCTTCGTCTCCTCGTAGTACGCCTCCACCCCGATCTCCCTCATGCGCTCGTTCATCTGGCGCCACCTGCGCTCCAGATGCGGGTCGAAGTTGGTCCTGTCACAAGGGAACTCGCCACACTGGAAGCAGAAGTCCACACCTTGCTCCTGGTAGCAGGTGGTCACGCCGCAGCTGGGGTACAGGCAGGTCCCCTCCCGACAGCCGCTGCAATGCCCTTCCGCGAAGTAAGACAGCAACCACTCGAAAGCGGGGTACTCCTTGAAGGCCGGTAGGAAGCCCGAAAACCTCTCGGCGTAGATGCCGAAAGATCCCAGCCGCTCCCGCAACTGCGTACTGAGCATGGCGATGTCGCCCTTGGTGTTGGCGAAGCACTTGCGGCAACTCAGGCCACAGGGCGCTAGATGGCTCAGGATCTCTTCGTAGCTCGTCATGACGCCCGCTCCAGACTAGCTCCTGTCGTACAATCCTCGGCAGTCGTTCATACGCACCTGGAGGATCTCGCGAAACATGCGGATGGAGTCTCCGACGGGGCTGACCCGGCTGTTAGTCATGTAGTACCAGTTGATGGGCACTTCGACGATACGATAGCCTCGCTTCTGGGCGATGAACAGGATCTCCACGTCGAAGCCCCAGCCGTCCATGGTCTGGTAAGGGAAGACCTCGCGAGCGGCCTCGCGGGTGAAGCACTTGAAACCAGCCTGGGTGTCCTGGAAACCCCTCACCGCCAGTACCCGTACCAGGGTGTTGAACACGCGGCCCATGAGGTGCCGCAGGCCCGGCTCGTCGTACCTCCTGGCACCCTCCACCTCGCGCGAGCCGATAGCTACGTCGTACTCCTCCAGCGCCGGGGGCAGGAAGTTGGCTACCTCCTCGATAGGCATGGAGAGATCGGCGTCACACAGGAAGATATGGTCGCCCCGGGCCGCCATCACACCGGTCTTCACGGCGTATCCCTTGCCCCGATGCTCGTTCCTGATCAGCTTGACCATGGGGGCCTCCGCCGCGATACCCTCCACCACGCTGGCGGTAGTGTCCCCGCTGCCGTCGTCGACGACGATCACCTCGCTCGGATAGTCCTGGGCCTCCAGGAACTCCACGATGCGGGGCAGGGTCTGTGGCAGTCTCCGCTCTTCGTTGTATGCGGGAACGACTATAGACAGGAATGGACGTTCCATATCCATACTGCTCCTAGCTGATGAGTATCGATTCCAGGTGCTCGTCACTGACCACCCGGCTCTGCTGGATGGCCCTCCGCTGGCGCAGCATCCGCGGTGAATCCCACACACCGCGAAGCTGCCCTCGTATCCGTGCCCTGGCCGCCTCGCCGCGCCAGGACCGCAGCGCCTCCCAGGTGATCCTCCACTGGGCAAGCAGAATGCGCCACCAGTGTTTTCTGAACAGCGAGGAGGGGTAGTTCTTGGCCAGAACGTAGATGGTGTTGCGGCCGGTGTAGTAGCTGGCGATCTTGCCGCCGCCGGTCGCGCTGAGCCTGTGGTAGACCACTGCTCCGGGCACGTAGAGACACCTGTGTCCGGCCAGTTGCGCCCGCCAGCCCAGGTCCACGTCCTCCAAGTAGGAGAAGAAACCATCGTCGAAAGGCCCGTGCTGTCCCTTCGAGGCCAGATCGTCGAGCAGCGAACGGCGTAGGGCACACGCCCCTCCGCAGGGACTGAAGACTTCCTCCTCGTTGTCAAACTGGCCCCGATCCTCCTCCCACACGCCTCTATTGATGGGAAGCCCTGCTACGCTGTACAAGTCCCCAGCCGAATTGAGAATCTTTCGCTGGTCGAAGAGCAGGATCTTGGACGTCGCAGACCCCGCTTCGGGATGCCTCTCCAAAGCTGTCCAGAGCTCCTCCAGCCATCGGGGGTCCACCTCGGTATCGTTGTTGAGTATGGCCAGGATCTCACCGCTCGCGGCCTCGATTCCGGCGTTGACGCCCCCGGTGTAGCCGAGATTCTCCTTCAGAAGCAGCACCCGTACCTCGGGATACTCCCTCTCCATCAGGGCCACCGACTCATCGTGGGAGTTGTTATCCGCGACGATGACCTCGAATCGCGGATAGGTCTGGCCTCGCAGAGAGTCCAGGCAGGTAGGAAGATGCTGTACCCCGTTCCAGTTGGGGATGACCACGGAGATCAGGGGACGCTCCTCCACGTCAACCCAACTCCACGGAGGGGTCGCTGATCGTGATCAGGAGATGAGAAACTGTGCCCCCGCAGAATCGCCCCACGAGCTCACTCAGCTCGACCACCAGCCTCTCGGCTTCATCGGCGCCCACCGGCGGGAGGCAGTCCACGTTGATCAGCACATTGCACGTGGAGGGCAGAACCTTGGTGCCATCCCCCTGTCGCCAGTTCCAGCGCCGGCAGAGCACTTGCTGCTCGTCTGCGTAGATCGCCTCTCCAGGTTCCGGGCGCGATGCCTTCTCCTGGCCCAGTGGCACCCAGCTCTCATCCCCCTTGGCCAGTCTCAGAACGAGATCGCCATGGGCAGTATCCAGATCGTCCCCACCGCAGGGCACCAGATGCTTGAGGGAGAATGCATTCATCAGCGCCACCAGGGTATTGATGTACGGCGTTGGCGAGCCTCCCCTTGCCCGTCGAGCCAGGGCCTCCACGGACGAGTAGTTCTTCCCGGGCTGCATGTTCAGGGTCTTGTACGCTTCCCTCCAATTGGCGATATGCGGATGGGTCGTCAGGTTCTCCTGGGCGAAGAGAGCCTCGCAGCGTGCCTCGGCCTCCCGCAGCATCTCCTCCACTTCCGGCTGCGCCCCCTGGTTATCGATCCCTCTGGCGACCACTATCGCTCGGATGTAGTCAGGGAAACGTTCGACAATGGCCTCGTCGACGGTGTCACGCACGATTTCTCTCCTCGAAGTAAGCACGCAGCGCTGCTTGCCAGGGTCGCAAGACAATGCCCAACTGTGTCGCCGCTGAGAAGTTCCTCAACAGGGCTCGGCGTGGGACTCTGGCCGCCCGGCGATAGACGCTCGTGGGGCGAACAGCGGCACGGTCCTTCCCAGCGAACTCCAGGATCGTTGCCGCAAACTCGTATCGCGAGCACGCCCCCTCGTTTGTGAGGTGGTAGATACCATAAAGACCGCTCGACACCAGGCTAGCGATGGCCTGGGCCAGGTCCGGGGCGTAGGTGGGTGAACCGAACTCATTGTCCACCATCAACAGCTCATCCTGTCGCTCGGCCAGCTCCAGCACCTTCTCCACGAAGTTGTGGCCCGTTCTACCGTAGAGCCAGGCCGTGCGCACGATGTAGAAGCTGTTCAGCAGGTCCCGAACTGACTGCTCCCCGGCCGCCTTGGATCTGGCGTAGACGCATAGCGGATGGGGCTCGTCGTACTCCAGATAGGGCTCATCACTCGTGCCGTCGAAGACGTAGTCCGTGCTCACGTACAGCATGGCGGCGCCACACCGTTGGCAGGCCAGAGCGACGTTGCGGGTACCGAGGGCATTGACCTTGTAGGCCATCTCCAGGTCCTTCTCACACCCGTCCACGTCTGTCATGGCTGCGGCGTGAATCACCAGTTCCGGCTGGAAATCGACGATGGCCTCTACGGTCGCCCCCTCCGTCACATCGTACTCTGGAAGGTCAACGAGAAGGAACTCGTTGCTCGCAAGCGAGTCCTGCAAGCTTCTCCCCAGTTGTCCGTCGGCTCCTGTGATAACCAGGCGCATGGTTCCTCCCCTGGTGGCAGACAAACGACATTATAGCAGTTCCCACATCCGATTGGTACTGGAAGCTCGTGTCCCTAGGCCGAGGCACAGAATCGGCCTCGAGGGTGGCATCCGCTTCCGATACCCGCATGTCAGCACTCACGGACGTTGTAGCTAGGAGGGAGGTGACACTGAGCCTGTGGCGCCAGCCAAACGGCGCCGTAACCTTGACACACGGCAAGGAATCTGGTAGTATTAGGTCAAATCCAGTCTCTCTGGTTTCGATTCGTATCGATCCACCTAAATGCCGAGAGACACTGCGTGGCACGAGTAACACCCGAATAGTGCGATCCGGCTTTGCGCTGAGGAGTGCGCCATCCCCGACGAGGAAGTGGCGGCGTGTGGACTCATCTTCTTGATCGGTTCTATTCATAAACAGGGCCACAAGCGCAAGACGGTCAACACGGGCGGGCGGATCTCTGACATGAGTGTACTCTATGGTACACTCATTTTGTTATAGCGGAATCATTTCGCACGTGACTTGGAGGTACCGCATGGGACGCGGAGAACTCGTATTGCGACTTGTGGGGATGGTCCTGATGTCGGCCCTGGGCTGGGGCATAGGTGACTTCATTGCTACCAGGTCTGGGGCCGCCGATGCCTTCAGCGTTCCCTACCTTCGCCCTGCTCTGGCACTGGCCATAGCGGGGGCCGGGCTTGGCCTGCTCCTCACGCCTTGGCTGACCATAAGACCGATCCTCTGGCTGCGCAGGAAACTGAAGCAGATACCAGCCCGCCATCTCCTCATGGGAACCGTCGGTCTGGTGATCGGATTGGTCATTTCCTTGCCCATCGCCTTCAGCCTCTCCTTCCTGCCCTCCAACCTACGAACGATCATGCCACTTCTGGCCAGCGTGATCTTCGGCCTCCTAGGCATGGGTATCATGATCATGCGCGCAGACGACCTGCTGGCCATCTCGAGTTCCACGATCGGAAGGACAAAGCAAGGGCGGCCTGAGGACCACGTCGTCCTGCTGGATACGAGTGTCATCATCGATGGTCGCATCGCCGATATCAGCCAGACGGGCTTCATCGAGAGGACGCTGCTCGTGCCCAAGTTCATACTGGACGAGCTCCAGTACATAGCCGATTCGTCGGACGCCCTCCGGCGCAAGCGGGGCCGTCGGGGCCTCGATATCTTGAACAGACTGCAACAGGACTCTGAGGTACCCATCCGTATCACCGACATGGACATAGAGGAAATCAGGGATGCGGACGGCAAGCTGGTGCGGTTGGCGAAGAACCTCCGGTGCCCCATCATCACCAACGACTACAATCTCAACCGTGTAGCACAGTTGCAGGGCATCAGGGTCCTGAATATCAACGAACTGGCCAACGCGGTCAAGACCGCCGTCCTGCACGGGGAGACCCTCAAGGTACGCATCATCCAGGAAGGCACAGAGCCGAACCAGGGTGTGGGATACCTGGATGACGGCACCATGGTGGTCGTGGAGGACGGGCGCAGGCACATCGACCACAGTCTGGACGTGACGGTCACCAAGGTGCTCCAGACAGCACAGGGCCGGATGATCTTCGCCCAGCCTCAGAACCGCCACTCCAGGAGATAGGTTTCGTTCGGCATGAGCGTCATCACGGTGTCAAGGCAACTGGCCAGCCACGGGTGTGAGATCGCAGCCAACGTAGCCAACATGCTCGGTTTCCGCCTCATAGACCGGGAGATCATCTACAGGGCAGCCGAAGACGCTGGCGTGCCCAAGATCGCCTTGGAGGAGATCGCCTTCGAGGGTCGCCGGAACCTGGCTGAGCGCATACTTCGGGCCGTCAACGCCATGCCTGCTGTACCCAGCACGGCTGAGGCCTGGAAACGAGAGGCCGCTCGGCCCGTGAGCCGGCCATACGGAGGCATCTTCTCTCCCGCTGTGCCCTCCTTCTCCGTTACACTCAAGGATTACGTCGACATGGTAGGAATGGTGATCCGCGACCTGGCCCGCGAGGGAAACGTGGTCATAGCGGGAAGAGGCAGCCAGGTGCTCCTGCGCGACGCCCCCGGGGCTCTCCACGTTCAGGTCGTCGCCCCTTTCGATCATCGCGTGGTCGTTCTGGCCGGGCGGGAGGGCGTCGATGAGAAAGAGGCAGCCAAGCGACTCAAGGCCAGCGACGGAGCGCGCAGAGACTATCTCCGGCAGTACCACCAGGTCGACTGGCTGGATCCAACTCTCTACGACCTCATCATCAACACCCACAGGATTCCACCACACGAGGCCGCTGCGATGATCGTCCATACCTTCCAGCGACTGGTAGCCGAAGATCATGGGTGAGAGAGTCCGCGTTCGCTTCGCTCCCAGTCCCACTGGTGAGCTCCACCTCGGCAACGTGCACACGGCCCTTTTCAACTGGCTGTTCGCCCGACATTACGATGGAGATTTCATCCTGCGCATCGAAGACACCGACGTGGCTCGCAGTAGTCAAGACGCTGAGCAAGCCATCCTCGACGGCCTCCGGTGGCTAGCCCTGGACTGGGACGAGGGTCCCGAGAAGGGCGGGGACGTCGGACCCTACCACCAATCGCGTAGACTGGACATCTACCGCGCTCACGCAGAGCGGCTCGTGGATGAAGGGCGTGCGTATCCATGCTACTGCTCCCCCGAGCGGCTGGAAGCCATGCGCCAGGAACAGCGGCGGCGCGGACAGCCCCCTGGCTACGACGGGCGCTGCCGCGAATTGACCACCGAGGAAACCGCCAGCTACCGGGACGAGGGCATCGAGCCCGTGGTACGGTTCAGGACTCCCGACCACGGGCGCACGCTGTTCCACGATCTCCTGCGCGGTGAGATCAGTTTTCCTAACGATTCCCTGGATGACTTCATCATCCTCAAGTCCGATGGCTATCCCACGTACCATCTGGCCAACGTGGTGGACGACTTTCTGATGGCCGTCACCCACGTGCTCAGGGCCGACGAGTGGATACCTAGCTCACCCCGCCACATCCTTCTCTACGAAGCCTTAGGGTGGGATCCTCCTCGTTTCATCCATCTACCCCTGATCCTGGATAGTAACGGCGGCAAGCTGAGCAAGCGACTGGGAGACACCTCCGCGTCCTCCTTTCGGGAGAGGGGCTACCTTCCCGAGGCGATGGTCAACTACCTTGCCCTGCTGGGATGGTCGCCCGGCGACACGCAAGAACTGCTCACTGCAGAACAGCTAGGCGACTCTTTCACATGGGAGCGGATCTCCACCAGCCCTGCCATCTTCGACTTGGAACGTCTGAACTGGTTCAACAAGTGGTACATACGCCATCTGCCCGTGGAGCGTATCGCCCCGGAGGCAGCCTCGTTCCTGGCAGCGTCCTTTGGTGAAGCTGATCGCAGCGCGGGCACGGTCTATTCGCCACAGGAGTGGATCACGCTCCTGGTAGACAACGTGCGGGAGGAAGTGGATAGTCTAAGTGAGCTGCCGCTGCATGTCGGCTTCGCCTTCATGGACGGAATGTCGTACACCGCGGAGGCCAGGGAGATCCTGAGCGACGCGTCGGCGAGCGATGTGCTCGATGCCTTCGTGGAGAAAGTGGAATCCATGGAGGCGCTCGACGTCGAGCAGGCGAACGCTATTCTGTCTGATCTGAGGCAGGCGCTCAAGCAGCAAGCTGGCCTCAGGGCCAGACAGGTCATGTTCCCTCTAAGGGCAGGCCTTACGGGAAGCCTCCACGGTCCAAACCTGGCTGCTATCGTGGCCTTGCTGGGTAGAGAGAGATGTATCCAAAGGGCGAGAGATTCTCAGGCCTCCTTCTCGTCGTGATGATGGCCAAATGCATCTGTCCTGCGGGATGCCGTCTCGCGCGGTATCCCTGGTAGCAGGCCGATCATCACTACAGGAAGGGAGCGATTGAGATGACCCTCAGAGTATACAACACCCTGAGTCGAAGCAAAGAAGAGTTCGTACCCCTGAAGGGCAAGGAAGTGCTGATGTACGTCTGCGGGCCCAACGTCTACGGGCCTTGCCACGTAGGGCATGCCATGTCCTACCTGGCCTTCGATGTCATCAAGAGGTACCTGGAGTATCGGGGGTACATGGTGAAGCACGTTCAGAACTTCACGGACATCGAGGACCGCATCATCCAGACTGCCAACTCGCTGGGCGTGACTGTGAAGGAATTGGCGGAGAAGTACAGCGTGCGCTTCCTGGACGAGATGGATGCCCTGAATGTCCAGCGAGCCACCCACTACCCGAGAGCGACCGAGGTCATCCCCAAGATCGAGGAGATGGTGCAGGGGTTGATAGAAAAGGGACACGCCTACCAGGTGGATGGCGACGTCTACTTCCGCATCTCCAGCGACCCCGACTACGGCAAACTCACCGGCCAATCCCTCAAGGCCATGCGGGCCGGAGCGAGAGTTGAGGTCGATTCCAGAAAGGAAAACGAGCTGGACTTCGCCCTGTGGAAGGCCGCCAAGCCGGGAGAACCTAGCTGGGACAGCCCCTGGGGCAAGGGGCGGCCTGGATGGCACATCGAGTGTTCCGCCATGTCGAACCAGTTCCTGGGCGACCAGATAGATATCCATGGGGGAGGCGAAGACGTGATCTTCCCCCACCACGAGGACGAGATCGCCCAGTCCGAGAGTTACACGGGCAAGGTGCCCTTTGTCAAATACTGGCTGCACAACGGCCTGCTCCGCCCCAGCGAAGAACAGGAGAAGATGACTCGACACATGGGCAACTTCATTAGCTGCGAGGAAGCCCTGCGTAGATACAACCCGGATGCTATCCGTCTCTTCATCCTATCGTCGCACTATCGCAGCCCCATTACGTGGAGCGAAGAGGGCATTCTGGCCGCAGATCGAGGCCTGGAACGGCTGCGCACTGCCCTGAAGCCCGTGTCGGAAGGAGCTGCTAGCGGGGGAGACGAACTGCAGGCCGTCGCTGAGGACTCGCGCCAGAAGTTCATCGAGGCCATGGACGATGACTTTAACACCGCACGGGCCATCGGCCACCTGTTCGATCTAGGGCGGGCCATCAACCAGGCCCGAGACTCTGGCATAGCAGGAGCGGGCCTCGCTGCCAGCCAGCGGGCGCTGCAAGAGCTGGCCAGCGTGCTGGGATTGACGCTCCGCGAGCGAGAACTGGGCATTGGTCCCCAGCCCCTCCTGGAGTTGGCTGCGAGCATTCGCGATGAGCTTGCGGCTGCAAAGATGGAGCTGGGCTCGCTCCAGCAGACCCCGGCAGGCCCCGAGGCCAAGGACCTGGTGGAGCTCCTCCTGTCGGTGCGTATGGAGCTGCGGGCAGCCAAAGAGTACCAGATGGCGGATAGCATCCGTGCCAGGCTTTCCGAGTTGGGAGTCGTCGTGGAGGACGGACCGGACGGCAGCACCTGGAGGGTGGTGTCGTCATCCTAGTGCCTCCAGCGGCCCATTCCCCACCGATGTAGGGGACGGGGGTATTCCCCTGCGCTGGGTTCCAGGCCCCTGACGGGCCTCTGCGTGGGATATCGGTTTTCGGTGGGGCAGGCTGGACTCCCTTCGCGCAGTGCCACCGTACGACCCCAGTCCCGTCGAGCCAGCGCTCGGGTCGGACGCGGTTACCGTGCGCCCGGACGGCGTTCCGGCAGATTGACTGCCGCGGGCTTTGATGGTATACTGGTAAGTTGTGTCTATGAAAAGATACTGGGAGACTTTCTGCCCGCAGCTAGGACTGGGGGCAAGCCCGAAGAAAGGAGCCGTTGATTGTCTACCTACGAGTTGATGTACATCGTTAGCCCAGAAGTGGAGCAGGAAGACCTGGAAGCGGTCGTGGATAGGATTAGCCAGATCATCACCGACGGCGGTGGACAGGTGCTCCACCTCGAATCGTGGGGCAGGAAACGCCTGGCCTACCAAATCCGGAGGTTCCGCGAGGGCCACTACATTCTGGCCTACATCGAGCTCGATCCAGGGGCGGTCTCGCAGCTCAGGGCCAGGTTCGCCTTGACCGAGGAGATGGTGCGCTACCTTCTGCTGAGGACCGACGAGGTCCCGGCCCGGGTCGCAGAAGCAGCACGCCAGGAAGAGCCCGCCCCCGCGGAGGAGCCTGAAGCGGAGCTGGAGTCAGAGCCGGCAGAGGAGGCGGCGCCGCAGCCGCAGGAAGAGCCTGCCGCGCCGGAACTTGCTGACGAACAAGAAGCGCGAGACGCCGATAGCGCAGAAGTGGGAGACTAACCTTGGCCGATAGACGCGAATCAAGACCGAGACGAGGTGGCAGACGGCCGTACAAGTTCACCCGCAAGAAGGTCTGCGCCTTCTGCGTAGACAGGGTGCGTCACATAGACTACAAGAATGTGCCTTTGCTCCGCCAATACGTCACCAACCGGGGCAAGATCAAGCCGCGGCGCAAGTCGGGTGTCTGTGCGAGGCACCAGCGCCGCCTGGCGATAGCCATCAAGCGGGCGCGGCACGTAGCGCTATTGCCCTACACGGGCGAGCACGCCCGAGGAAGCTAGGCCAGGCACGGCGCGGGAGAGGGCAGAGGATCTGTTGTTGCGCACCTCCTCTATCCCGACCTCTTTGGGGAGAACCACCAGGCGCCGCCCACTGTGACCGATCCGAATGAGTGGTGCGGTCTTGCCACCTTCGCCGTGAGTAAGCCAGATTCCCATAGCCTATTGGACTTTTTTCGTGCCCAGCGGAGGGACTAATGGCCAAGAGAAAGGTCAAGAAGGATATTCCGCTTACCCGTAAGCAGTTGTCGCGCCGTGACAAGGAGCGCCGCCAGCGCCTGACTCTGATCGGGCTGGCCGTTGGCGTAGGTTGCCTCATCGCCGCCGTCCTCGGATACGGAGCATACCAGGAACTGATCGCCAAGCCGGCCGCCCCGGTGGCCACCGTCAATGGCGCGGCCATCCCAAGGCAAGCGTACGAGAAGCGGGTCCTCCTACAGCGAATGAACATCGATGCGGCCATTCAGGATTGGCAAAGCCAACGCGCCCGCTACACTTCCGAGGAAGACGAGTGGATGATCAGCCTCATCGACCAGCAGATCTCCTACTACTACACCCAGAGAGATCTCCTCGACGGCGAGGGCCCGGTGGACGACTTGATACAAGAGGAACTGATCCGCCAGGCTGCTGCGGCGCAGGGCATCGAAGTGTCCTCAGACGAGATAGACCGCGCGATCGAGGAGCGCTTCGGTTACTACCGCGAGCAGCCTACTCCCTCGCCCTCGCCCACCACCACTATTACGTCGACCACGGAAGTCACCGCCACCGAACAGGCCACGCCCATGTCCCGGGCCGATTTCGAGGAGGCGTACGCCGAGAACCTCGCCGCTTTCAAGGAGAGCGCAGGTATGACGGAAGCGGACTACAGGGAGATGGTACGCACCCAACTGCTGACCGAGCAGATGCAAGAGTTCGTAGGAGCGCACGCTCCAACGAGCGAGCTTCAAATACAGGCGCGACACATCCTCGTGGAAACAGAGGAGGAGGCGAACGCCGTCCTGGAGCGTCTGGAGCAAGGTGAAGACTTCGCAACGGTGGCCATGGAGGTCTCCACGGACACCGGCAGCGCTGAGGAGGGGGGAGAGCTCGGTTGGTTCCCCAAGGGCGTGATGGACCCTGCTTTCGAAGACGCTGCGTTCAGTCTGGACGTCGGGGAGCTCAGCGGAGTGGTGGAAAGCTCCTACGGATTCCACATCATCCTGGTCGAAGAACGAGACGAAGACAGGGAATTAGATGCCGACATGCTGGCCCAGAGGAAGTCAGAAGCGTTCCAGGTCTGGCTCCAGGGCTTGGAAGCCGAGGCGGATATCGTGAAGCACTGGTCGGAGGACATGGTGCCTCCGGAGAGCGGGACGTGATAGATCCGATCTGAAGATACAAAGGGCTGCGGCCGATGTGCCGGAGCCCTTTTCTCTTTTTCCGCACCACAACAAGGCGTACAGACCTTCACGGATGCCCAGGTCTCAGACATCCACACGGGGAAGGGTGATCGTGAGCCTGCTACCCTCGTTGGCCTCGACGAACATCTCGGACGCGGCAAACCCCAGCCCGGTCCCACGCGCCTTGGTGGTGAAGAGAGGTTCGAAGAGCCTCTCCATGCTCTCGGGTCAGATTCCAACGCCGGTATCGGCCACCCATACGCTAATCTCACCCCGGCCACTCCGGGCGCCTACGGTTAGCCTCCCTCCGGTTGGCATGGCCTGGCAGGCATTGATGATCAGGTTCCATAACACCTGCCGTATCTGTTGAGGGTCGACGAACACGGGAGGCAACCCCTGGGGTGTCTCCAGCTTTGTCTGGACGTCTGGCGGAGGCGGCTGTGCCTCCAGCGCCTCGCTCGCCAGGTCGGAGACCGAGTATCTCGCTCTGTCAGGCTGAATCGTCTGGGCAAAGTCCAGAAGGTTGGAGACTGTCTTGCTGTCGTCCTTGACTTGCAGAGCGATGATGTCCAGATACGCGTTAGTGGTCTCGCCGCCGCTGGCCAACGTAGCCCGAAGATAGTAGGTCGCGTTGGAGATGACCCCCAGCGGATTGCGAGACGGGCGCACATCGAGCCCTCCCCTCAAGGTCCATGAAGGCACAAGGGACGTGTCCAAGAAGATTCTTATGGTGAGGAGTGGGCTAAGACAGCGGTTCCAGGTGGATTACCACACGTCTGAGAAGCGGCATTCGTTCCCGCAGATGATCTTCCAGCCTTTCACTGAGCTCGTGCGCTTCCCGGAGGGAGAGTGTGGTCTCCAGAGAGCAGTGAAGCGAAGCGGCAAAGCCGTCTTCTTCCCGCCAGAGTTGCACGTCGTGACACGCTCCCCGGTCCACCAAGCCGTCGATGAGAGAGACGATGTACGCCTCCAGCCTGGCACGCTCCTCGTGCTCCAGTCGCGCTCCGATGCTTGCCGCGTCGCCCACTGGCTCCAGATGGGCCACAACGTCGGCAACCTCAGGTGCAGCCCGTTTGACTTCCGCCTCGAGCTGGCTCGCCAGATCGTGCGCCTTCTCCAGGGAGGCGTCCCGGGGCACCTCCAGGTCAAGCTCGACGTGAAGACGCCCACCGGTCTGCCGGACCCAGATGTCGTGGGCACGCGCGCCCATACTCTCCGCAGTCCGCCTGACAAGCGAGGCGGTGTCAGAGCTTACCTGGCTGGGCTCGTAGTGCACGACAACGTCAGCTCGAGGGACCAGCTCGGCTACGGCCCTCTCCACGTTGGCCGTTACCTCGTGGGCGGCGCCGAAACTCTGATCCCCGTCGATGCCAACAACGATGTCCACGAAACTCTGCGCGCCGGCACGTCGAACACGAACCTGCTCACAACGATCTACGCCGTCGATGCGCGCGACCTGATCGCCAATCTCCCGTGCCAGCCCCTCCGGTGCCGTGTCCAATAGGACATCCACCGCGCTCTTCCCAAGCTGCACCCCCAGGAACAGCACAACGACCGCCACGCCCAGCCCTGCGATGGCATCTGCTTTGAGCAGGACCGCTGGGCCGCCCAGCCACTCCTGCAACCTCACGAGCGTGAGACCTAGTAAGACCACCGATGACGTCCAGATATCGGTGCGAAACCGCAGAGCACTGGCTTGCAGTGCCTGGCTGTCGTGCTTGTCTGCCGCCCGTTGCAGTGCCCGCATGCGGTTGAAATCGATGATCATGGAGACGGCTACCACTCCGAAGGCCCAGATGTTCGCGTCAATCCCCACCGACTTGAAGAAGAGCCGACTGATGCCCTCGTAGATGATCCAGCCGCAGGTGAAGAGGAGAAGCAGTGTCTCCACCAGGGCAGCCATGTTCTCCACCTTGCCGTGTCCGTATGGATGGCGCTCGTCGGGGGGCCTCCCTGACATCCGCACCGCAGCGAAGGTCAACAGTGCGGCAACGACGTCAAGGGCGGAATCGGCCGACTCTGCCAGGATCCCGAGACTCCCGGTCAGGAGACCCACGGTCACCTTCGCCGCTGTGATGAGGAGAGCGGCCAGCACTGTAGATATCGCGGCCGCTTTCTTCTCAGCCTGGGCCAGGTCGTGGTCGATCTCCTCGGACTCTCCGCTCATGCCTCTCATCATCTCCGTACCAGCATCGCTGCGAACCGTCCGTCCTGCCTCACGCCAATTGTACACGCTTCGTTGCGGACAGGAAAGCCGGACCTCACCTCATGAAGACCACCACCACGGCGAGCATAGCCAGCGCGCAGAACGCTCCACCATAGAACACTCCTCCCATTCCAGCTACGCCGTAGAGCACGCCCATCACCACCGGGCCCAGGGTCTGGCCGAATCGAAAGATCATGCCGTTGACCGACATCAAAACGCCCCGCTGTTCCATGGGCGCCAGCGCTGACAGCAGAGTGATCAGGCTGGGCATGGTGATGCCTCCTGCGATCCCATACAGAGTGGTCGGTATGGCGAGCAGCCAAGGATTGGGAATCGCCGGCATCATGAGCAGGGCCACGACGTATAGAACGCCGGCTATGCCGAGGAGCACTCTCTCCGAACACAGTCTGGCCAGCCGAGCCAACTGGGATGACGTCAGGGCGGCCGCCACAGACGAGATGGATATGATTGCGCCGATGGCAAAAGGAGATAGCGAGAACGAAGCCTCGATCAGCAGAGGGAGATAGGTCAGGTAGGACCCGTAGAGAATGATGAAGGCGATGATGCCCACGACGAACAGTGCGAACACCTGGCGGGTGCAGATGACAGTCCAGGCATCGCTCAGGTACTCCCTCAACCCCTGAGAATTCGTGGGCTCGGGGTTGTCCAACCAGAAGACTACGGCCATGGCCACGGGGATGGCCGCCAGAGGCAGAAGAAACGGACAGTACCATCCCAGCATAGCCAGCGCTCCACCGATGGCCGGATACCCAGCGGTGCCAGTGCTCAGAATGCTGGAGTTGCATCCCATGGCCTCGGTGCGCTCCGTGCCTACGTAGAGATCCCCCAGGATGGTCAGATTGAGCGCACCCAGTCCCGCCGCGCCCGCCCCCTGGAGGAAGCGCAGGACCAGCAGCAATTGAAAATCGCGGGCCAAGGCGCAGGCGGCCCCGGCACCCGCAAAGACCAGCAGCGCTGGAACCAGAATCCTCTTCCTCCCGAACTGATCCGAGAGCACGCCTAGCAGCGGTGTCAGCAGCACCCCAGGCAGGGTGAATGCAGTGATCAGAGACCCCACGGCCTGGGGAGAAATGCCCAGCGCTTCCATGATCGCCGGGAATGCCGGCGTCACACTGGAGACGCCCAAGACCCCCATCAGACTGACACCGAAGACCACGTACAAGTTGCGATCCCGATACACCGGTCGTACTTGGCCAACCAAGTTTCCCTCGCTCATGTCACTCTTGGACTATGCTCCCCAACACCCTCGTGGACAGGCCCGCACAGATTCTCTCACTGTGACTGGCTGCCAGCGCTGCGCACCGTCCTCTACGATCGTTCGCTCTCGGCCAACTTGGCCAGGAAGTCCTCCCTGGAGGGATAGAATACGTCGAGCATCACGAAGGGCTCGTCGCCGACACAGACGTCGCTGTGGGGCACTCCAGATGGGATACAGTAGAAGTCGCCCTTCTGCACCAGGCGCTCCTCACCCCCTATGGTCAGCCTGGCCTTGCCGCTGTACACCATGCCGATCTGCTCGTGCGGATGGGAATGGGTTGCCACCTCGCGGCCAGGCAGCGTGGCGTTAAGGACCATCATCATCTGCTCGCCGTGTTGACCGGTGAGAATGGTCGTCTCCAGCCCGGGCATCTGCACCATCGTCGGCGCCTGGCTGAGCTCCACGAAATAAGGTCCCCTGTCCTCGTTGGACATCGCTCTCCTTTCCTAGTCGACGACACATTTCATCCGAGTCGCGGGAGATGCAACAGATAGAAGGCAACGATGGGCATCTGCGATAGCTTCTTCAGTCCAGCCCGTAGACCTGTCTTGGGGCCAGGTACTGGGGGAATCTCTCCAGCAGCGCCAGGCGGGTCGAATAGCACAAGTGACACTCATCCACGTACTCTTCCTCGGGTTCGACACCGTATCGGTCGGCTAGCAGGGCAGGTCCTCCCTCCAGCAGAGGCCCGCAGATAGGATGCGACTCGGCATCATACTCCTCCAGGAGCTCGGGCAGCGGCCTCAGCGACATGTTGCCCATGCTCAGCCCCTGGCACAGAAACACGTGCCCATAGGGATCGAGATGAACCCTTCCGGGGTCGCGCAGATCCTCGTATGGGCACTCGGTCAGCTCCCTCCAAGGCCTCGTGGGCAGTCCCTCCACCAGCTTGTCCGCCGCCCTGCCTCGGAACATCGCGCCACCGCCGATCACAGGCCGACCCCTCTCTTGCCCTTTCTCTATGCCCACCCCCACGGTCGGCTGGTCGATAGAGATGGCATCGGTCGGGATACCCAGCCGCCTGGCGGCTCGCACAGCGCGCTTCGCGGGGTTGTCTGCTTCGGAGCCGTGGTGGAACTCGTCGTCGCTGACGCTGAGATCCGCGATGCCCAGCGAAGCCAGCGGTGCCAGCCAGAGTCGTGCGTCTTCTTCCGTCGTGGCCCAGTAGCAGTTGGTGACTATGCCAGCCTCGAACCCACGCTCTCTGGCCATCCTGATACCTTGCACCATCAGGGGATAATAGAGAAACGGCTCACCACCCTCGAAGTAGACGATCTCCACCGAGCCAATCCTCTCCACGTGGTCGAGGACGGCCTCCAACTGTCCGAGCGCGAACGTACCCTCAGCTTGGGGGCCGCAGTACAGAAAGCAGTGGTCGCACTCGAAGTTGCAGGCGTAGGTGAGCAGAAGATGAACCCCTGTCAGCATTGGCTCCCTCCCGCGAGATCACTCGTGAGCATCGCACACCCAACCGTGCAAGCCGAGACGCGGACTACCTTCCCGGCCACCGAGTACCTGACACGAGGGACGAGTCCATTGGCGGCCAGGCCGCCCCTCCATGAGGGGGGTGCACTCCTTCTCGGTCTCTCGCCGCCCACTGCTCGTCGCTCCTCAGTACAATCTCATCACATGAGTGACGGTAGACTAACAACTTCCATTATAGCATAGTGTTCCGGCGTGAGCAGAGGACTGTGAGGCGCTAGGGTGGGAGAGCTTTCCACGGTCGGCGACCACCGTGTCGCAGGGGAGTAGCCCTCTGGCCGTGGGCGGGTATGCCATCCTACGAGTTCACTCAGGGCAGGCCCTCCGCCGGAGAGGCAGAGACTAGCACCATCGACCTGGTGTGAGCGTGCTAAAGGGCCGTCGCTTCGGTGACGGCCCTGTTTCTTGCCCGCGATCAGCTACGCCTGGCGTTTCGGTGGCAGGCAACGACCCGGACCATGCCAATACTGGCGCGCTGCGAGTCCGGCCTCGATCTCCTCAGTCTGGTCGAAATCACCTCGCGAAGTGGGAGCCCCAATATGTAGAGCGATGCAGAAGAGGAACCGCGCTCGCGCTCGGAGGACTGCGAAGCATATCACCTCGCCCCGAACACGAACAGAAACCACACGACAAGAGGCTCGTCCCGGAGGTGCGCGGTCATCGCAGGGCCGATGATGGTCGAGGTCCTCGAGGCGCTCGACCGAACCGCAGCATAGTCTTCAACGCCCTGAACAAGCGGCCGCAGTCTCCAGGCGCACGCGCTCAAAACCCTTGACAGGGACCGCAAAAAGCGGTAAAATGTATACGAGATTGGAGTCGTCCCGGGATCGAGACCGCTGAGTAGCGCGCGTCCCGAATTCCGATGTATCCGCGGGCCGATGATGTCACGACGAAGCCAGCAAACGTGGCATCCAGCGCCTCTCTCTGAGGAGAGAAGACAACGAGGAGGAAGAATGTCCAAGACGAGATTCGGCTCGAGCAGGTCGTCAACTCTGGCTATCGCCCTCACGCTGACCCTACTGGTCGCGCTTTCTGTCCCCATGCCGGTATCGGCAGCGACTCTGCGCGTCAGGCCAAGTGGAGGAGCCGGCTACTTCACCACCATCCAGGCGGCGGTCAACGCCGCCAACGCCAACGACGTGATCCTGGTGTACCCGGGGACCTACGGGCCCGTCGAGCTGGGCACGATGGCAACACCGGGCAATATCAGTGTCATAGCCGTCGACAGCAGCGGCTCGCCCACGCCGGGGACGGTCACGGTGAACGGCGGGGCCAGCTCGGCCTTCGCCTGGAGCCTCCTTCCACACCTCGGGGGCGTGACCATAGACGGCTTCGTGGTCACTTCGACAAGCGGCTACGGCGTTTACATCCCGGCGGCCCAGGGGGATGTGGTGGTCCGGAATGTCACGGCCGACGGGACTGGCAAGACGGGCATCTACGCGATGGTGATGGCGCCGTCCAACGCAGACGTGACGGTTGAGGGCTGTAGCGCCAATTCGGGGTTCGGGGGCATCGCCGCCTATGCCTATGGGGGAGACGTGGTGGTCGAGGATGTGACGGCCAACGGGACTGCCAGCGACGGCATCACCGCGACCACGCTCGGAGACGTCACGGTCCGCAACTGCACCGCCAACAACAACTCCAACCCCTCGGTAGGACTCGGCATTGAGATCACCGCGAACCTGGGAAGCGTGGTCGTCCAGAACTGTACCGCGAATAACAACGGCTTGGACGGCATCCAGGTCGACAACAATAACACCGCCAGCATCACGGGCTGCATCGCTCGAGGCAATGGGCGCTACGGGATCTGCAGGCTCATGCCTCCGAACCTTGCCAGCACGTCGGTGAACGGCAACATCATCTGCGGCAATAGCACCAGGGGCCTCATGTTTTACGCAGATCCACCCGTCGTGCCCGCCGCAGACGCCGAGGGCAACTGGTGGGGTTGCACCGGGGGTCCGGGGAGTCCTGGCTGTGACACGATCGGAGGAGGAGGCATCACGCCGGTCGACTTCACCCCCTGGATCAGCACCTACACCACCGACGCGACGCCGGGTTCGGCAGTCGTGGGTGAATCCGTCCAGATCGAGTTCCAGTTCACCGACAGCGCCAGCACAGTGTTCCTGCCCCAGGGGCCAGGGGACCTCAATGGAAGCCCGACCTTCAGCCTGCACACAGACAATGGCACTCTGACCGACTCGGACGAGACGGGGGCGACGGTCCACGAATTCATCGGCAGCGGAGATGTCCTTTCCGTGACGCTGGTGCCCGATGCCGCCGGCACCGCTACGGTGACGGCGGACGGGCCGTGTGACCTGGCTGCCTCCATCACCATCGAGGTGAGTGAGCCAGTGGTGGAAGAAGAAGAGTTCGTGCCAGAGCCGGGGAGTTGGATCCTCCTTGGCAGCGGCCTGATCGGGCTGGCGGGTTACGCCGCCCTTCGACTTGGCTCAGGGCAGGCCCTCCGTCGGAGAGGCGGAGACTAGCACCATCGACCTGGTATGAGCGTGCTAAAGGGCCGTCACCGGAATGACGGCCCTGTTTCTTTGCCGTGATCAACTATGCCTGGCGCTTCGCCGCCAGGAGCCTCTCTCGGAGAGCGGCGGCGTAGCAGACCCTAGACCTGGCGCGCTGCGAGTCGGGCCTCCATCTCCTCCAGCTTCTCCTCGGCCTGCTCGAAATCACCTCGCTGCCCCGAGGGGAGGAGTCGCGCCACGTGGCAGAGCGCCAACCGGGTGAAATCGATCAACAGGTCGGCTCTCTCGAAGTCACCTAACGCCTCGATGTCGGGCGGGGCTATGGGTTCGCCGAACCGCACCTTCACCACCCGAGGTTTGCCTTTCTCCTCTTTGGTGACCAGACCCATAGGCACCAGCGGGAGACCCTTCGTCGTGGAGAAGACGGCGGCGCCGGTTCTCAAGTCCCCCTCCAGCAGACCGTTGCCCGCAGTCCTTCCCGTTATGGAAAGCCAGAGGATGCTGCCAGGCTGGTCCAGGTAGGCCAGGATCTCCTTGACAATGGCCCTGTGTAATCTGTACGCTCCGGCCTCGTCCTTGTGGACGGGGTAGATGAGGCTGTCCACCCCAAGGACCTTGAGGAGTGTGTTGGCCTCGGTGATGACCGACGGCCGTCCGATGCCCTTG
>Ga0315553_10001294_pt1 | contig 20925 bp, 20 predicted proteins | sample SalMarSW160140MG_FD_203099 | JGI IMG/M metagenome (GOLD analysis project Ga0315553, IMG submission 203099) | Salt marsh sediment microbial communities from the Plum Island Ecosystem LTER, Massachusetts, United States - Salt Marsh Sediment SW1601-40 ... | reverse complement strand
GCGTTGCGCTAGGCGGCACGCGGCCCGCCTTCATACGGACATGAAGCTTTCTTAATTCCTTAAGAGGTTTGAGATCGTCGGTCTTGTGAAAAGATCGGTGTTTCCGCTTGCGGAGACGCAGGGGCGCTCCACACTGAGGGTGAGATTTTCGGTTTTGAGTCGCGTTGCCCGCCAGAATTGCCATGTGTGCGGCATAACCATAAAAAACGCGCATCGTAGACTGCTCGGGCTCGGGAACAGGCAAAGATCGATTGCGCGGATCACTGGCGACTCTCCGCGACCAGCGTTCCAAGGAGACGGACGGGGATAGCTTTGAGGGGCATGAAAGCAACGGCGAAGCTTTGCGGGCTTTTCTTGATCGCGGCGCTGGGCGGCTGCGCGCAGAATGGCGGATTGCCGCAAATCGCGCTCCTCGGATCAAGCGGAGCGGCGCCCGAGGCAACGGCCGAGGCCGGCGCCGCCGATCCGGCGGGCGGTCCGCCGATTCCGGTTCGCAATGAGCGCCGCGCGCGCGCTTCGTCATCTGAAGGCGGGCAGACGAAACAGGCGGGGCTTTCCCTGCCGAGTCTGCCCGATGTGAAGCTCTTCACCGCCAGCACAGCCTACGCGCCGGACACAACCCAGTGGGACGGCAGGCCGGTTGCCGTCTATACGCAGCTTGCGCAACAGATCCACGCCTGCTGGCTGACGCCAGCCGCGCCCAAGCTCGCCGATCACGGCTTCCATGCCGAAGTCGGACCGGGCGATCCCGACGAAGCCAGGATCATCATCTATCGGAAAGCCCCGAAGGGAAAACGGGGACTGCAAGCCTTCCGCATCCTGATCAACGGAACGGCGACAGGCTCCCTGGTGAAAGCAGAAAATCGCCGGCTCGACAAAAAACTTGATCAGGCTTTCAAGACCGATCTCAGCAATTGGGCTAAGGGACGGCGGGACTGCAAGAGCTAGGGAAATGCTGTCGGATCGGTGGCGGTCGGAGCCGCTCCAATCTTGACAATTTCCTCAATTAGATCAACGCTCAACGGCGGCGAAAGGGGATCGGGGAGGCATGTCGCGCAAAGCCATTATCGGCATTTCATGCCTGATTGCGCTTCTTGCGGGCGCTTGCGCGCGAAAGGATCCCACCATCTCTCGCCTTGAAGGGGCGGAACCGCAGAGACTGTCCTTCGGCGCCCCATCGGAGGTACAGAAGGCCTTCGCCGATCACATGAAGGCGTGCTGGTTCGGCGGCGCCTCCGCACCGCTCGGCGGCTATCGTTACGGCACCAAGCCCGCCGTTCTCGAAACAGGCGAGGGCCTCAAGGAACTGCCCCAGATCACGATCTCCTCCGGAGGCGGCTCGGACGCGCAGGTCTTTCTCGTCCAGTTCTATCCCTTCAACAACAATACGCTGATCTCGACGCGCAACCTCTCCTTTCCGGTGGATCTTGCGGCGCGGCTCAAGCGCGATGTCGAGACATGGATCTTCGGCCGCAGCGGCTGCGACGGCTCGGACGACGCCACGATCAGCGCCGGCGCACCGGAACCTCTTCCGAAAATCAGTTCGGCGATTCAGCAGACGTCGGCGCGGCAATGGTCGACCACCCAGGAACCGGCAAGGCGCTATTGATCGGTGCCAAAGCGATTGCGCTTGAGCCGGAACCGGATCAGCCTTGACGGAAACGGTTTCGCCATACCCGCGCCATTGCGAAGAGGCGGAGCCGACGAAGCAATCCATTGACTTACAGTCTGGACCGCTCGTGGATTGCCGCGCGGCCTTCGGCCGCTCGCAATGACAAAGGCGGCTCCATCTTCGATTTTTCTGATCCCGACCTAGCGCAACGCGCGTCCAAGCATGTCCCCGCGAAGGTGAGGATGGACGCGGGCCGTTGCGCTAACCGATAGAAATAGATCAACTTGACCTCGTTCAATTGAGACCAATTGAACGAGGTCAAGTTGATCTAGAACTCAAATGCTGTCTGTGCGGGATGCGCTTGCTTGGCGGCGATGCGCAGATGTTCGACCTCCTGACCTGAAGCCGATTTCATCCGCTCGATGACCATGGAGCGATGGCAATGGCTCGGCAACTTTTCGAAGCAGAGCAGGCAGACGGCCTCTTTGGCCGCCGCGGCAAGGGCGCGGTCAAGCCCCTTGCAGCCTTCAGGCCCGTCGAGATGTGCCGTGAAGATTTCGCGATAGGCCGCCATATGGCCGGCGCGCGCAGCCTGGCGGCCCGGCGGCGGATTGCCGAGCTCGCGAATATGCTCGTAAGCGATACCGTAGCCGGAAAGCGCGGCGCTGAGCTCGTCTTTGCAGAATTCCTGCCGCCGCGAATAGGGGGATTCGCGAATGTCGAGCAGGCGCTGAACGCCAGCATCTTTCAGCGTCGCGATCAAAGTCTCGATCGAGGCGCCTTCATAGCCGATCGTGTAGATTGTCGGTCGGGCCACGGCTTCGCGCTCCGCGCCATTTCAGCTATTAAAGGCTAGCGGCGCGTCATGGCGCTGTAAACGGCCCACCGGGCCGCTGAAAGGGATTCCGCCGGCTTTTCAAACGATTTTGACGGGGGACTGGCTATGTCCGGTATTGCTGGAGCCGGGTCGCGCGTAGTCCCGGCAGCCCGTGGCGCTCGATCGAGCGCTGCCAGCTCAGGAATTCATCGACCGTCAGCCGATAGCGGCTGCACGCATCGCTGAGGCTCAACAGGCCGCCCCGCACCGCGGCGACAACCTCGGCCTTGCGGCGAATGACCCAGCGCTTGGTTGAAACCGGCGGAAGGTCTGCGATGGTGAGCGGGCTCCCATCCGGTCCCATGACATATTTAACGCGGAGCCTGAACTGATCGGTCATTGGACTCTCTACACACGACTTGACCACTGAAAGCAACTTAGCGCAGCTCGCTTAATACCGGATTAAAAAGCTGAGTTAATGAAGGATACAAACCTACAACCTAAGCGGGAAATAGTAATTTAACTACGCGCTTAACGCGTTTTTCTACGTATCCTGCGAATATTGTGCATTGATACTCAATACATTTCGCAAGCTATGCTTTGCCCTCCACTCTGTACCAAATTCAAACAAAACGAGCGCAGAGGCCGCGGGCTTCGCCAGGCAGCCTCGTGGGAACACCGTTCTCGTCACAGGGCGGCGGCTCGGATATTGTGCAGGCCGGTTCAAGAGGAGGATGCCCATGTCTCGCCGCCGGCTGCAGAACGCTCTTATCTGGCTGATTGCGATCATCGTTGGATTGCCGTTCATCGGCGCGGGGGCGGGCTATGTCTGGTGGAGCCGCAGCCTACCGCAGCTCGAAGGCGAGATACCCCTGGCGGGGCTGGGAGCGCCGGTGCGGGTCATCCGCGACAAGCATGGCGTGCCGCATATTTTCGCCGACAACATGAAGGATGCCGTCCGGGCGCTCGGCTATCTGCACGCCCAGGATCGCTTTTTTCAGATGGACATAACGCGGCGGGTTCTGCAGGGCCGCATTTCGGAAGCCATCGGCAGACGCGGACTGGCTCTCGACCGGCTGTTCCGCACGCTCGATCTCGAAGGCACTGGCCGCGCCAGCTTTGCCGCTCTTTCGCCGGAGGTGCAGGACAATCTCAAAGCCTATGCCGAGGGCGTCAATAGCTGGCTCACCGAAAGCGGCCAGGCCGCCCCGCTCGAATATACGCTGCTGGGCATCGAACCGGAGCCGTGGACGCCGGAGGATTCCATCGTCTGGGGCAAGGGCATGGCCTGGAAGCTGAGCGCGAATTGGCGGCAGGACGCCACGCGCGCAATTCTGGAGGCGAAATACGGACGCGACCGCGCGGAGCGGCTCTTCCCGCCGAAATCTGCCGAATATCCGGTGACGCTCAAACCGGAGATCGCACGCGGTAAGCAGCGAGGCGCATTCCTGCCCGAGATGCCACGGGAGCGGCAACGGATCGCGGAAGCCAGCGCCCCGATCGAGTCGCTTCTCGCCCTGCCCTCCATCGGCGCGGGCGCCTCTAATGAATGGGTGATCGACGGCTCTCGAAGCACGACCGGCAAACCAATCCTCGCCAACGATCCGCATCTGGAGCTGCAGATCCCGATCATCTGGTATCTCGCCCGTATCACGACGCCGGAGCTGACCATCACCGGCGCCACCGCGCCCGGCGTGCCGGTCTTCATCCTCGGCCAGAACGGTCACATTGCCTGGGGTCTGACCACCACCGACAGTGATGTTCAGGACCTGTTTGTCGAGACCGAAGCGCCGGGCAGGCCCGGCTTCTATATGACGCCGGACGGCCCGCAGCCAATTGCCTCCGAGCCGGTCACGATCAAGATCAAAGATGACGCGCCTGTCGAAATCACCCGGCGGAAGACACGTCACGGTCCGGTCATTTCCGACGCCGCGCCGGAAGCGGAACGGCTGGCGCGCGGGGGCAAATTGATCAGCCTCGGCTGGAGCGGCTTGACGCAGGAAGACACCACCGCGGAAGCCTTCTACCGCATCAACCGCGCGCGGAACTGGGAAGAGTTTCAGGACGCGCTGCGCTTTTACGAATCGCCCACGCAGAACATCGTCTATGCCGACCGCGACGGCAATATCGGCTTCACCAATGCCGGCACCGTGCCGATCCGCAAAGCGGGAAAGGGACGCTATCCCGTCGATGGGGCGAGCGGGGATTTCGACTGGACCGGCGCCGTCCCCTTCGACGGCTGGCCGAGACTGTTCAATCCTCCCGCCGGTGCGATCGTCAATGCCAATAATGCCGTGGTCCCTGCCGCTTACCCTTATTGGTTCGGGCGGGATCAGACGGCGGGCTATCGGGCCATACGGATCATCGAGCGCCTCGGCGAAAGGCCAACGCACGATCTAAGCAGCATGGCGGCAATCCAGATGGACATCCAGGCGGCTCATGCGCGCGATCTCGTGCCGTTCCTCTTGAAACTGGAGCCTCGGTCCGAATTGGAGCGGCAAGCGCTCGATCTGCTCAAGGGCTGGGATTTCTCCGCCAGCCGCGACCGGCCCGAGCCGCTCATTCTCGACTGGTGGCTTCTGCGCATGAACGAAGAGCTGCTGAAATCGGGGCTCGATCCGGTTGCGCCGACCGTCGGCCGATTCAATGCCTCGGTGGTCGTCTCGGTGCTGCGCGATCCGAACGGCTTCTGCCGCACCGAAAATGCCGGCCCCGACTGCATGAAGGCCGTAGAGACCGCATTCCGCAGGACGCTCAATGAGCTCTCGGCACGCTACGGGAGCGACGTCAGCAAATGGCGCTGGGGCGACGAGCATGTGGCGCTGATGGAGAATCAGGTGCTCGACAATATTCCCGGCTTCCGCGCGCTTTTCGGCCACGCATTTCCCAGCGATGGCGGGTTCTATTCGGTCAATCGCGGCGGCAGTCTCGGCAGGCCGGAGGACGAACATCCTCTCGTGCGCAAATCCGGCGCCGGCTTCCGCGGCGTCTATGATCTGGCCGACCCGTCGCGCTCGCGCTTTGTGATCGCAACGGGTCAGAGCAGCCATCCGCTCTCGCCCTTCTATGCGGACCAGCTCCCGCTCTATAAGGCGGGCGAGGGTTTCCCGCTTCAGGTCAGCGAAGACGCGCTTATGGCGGAAAATGCCGGTGTGCTGACATTCACGCCTTGAGGCGATGGCCTTCCTCGCCATAAGCGGCGTTTTCGGGCCGGCCGGAGCGGCGGCGCTCGACGATCGCCTGGCGGATGATGGAGACCGACGAGACCAGGAACAGTCCGGCCATTGCCGCCGCGACCAGGAGATCGGGCCAGGCGCTCTGCGTCGCCCAAACACTGAGCGCGGCCAACATCACGGCGACGTTCCCGACGGCGTCATTCCGCGAGCACAGCCAGACGGAGCGGACATTGGCGTCGCCATCCTTGTAGCGCAGCAGGAGAAGCACGCTCGCCAGATTCGCGGCGAGCGCCAGAAAGCCGACCGCCCCCATCACCTCGGCGCGCGGCAGGCCCAGAACCAGAATCTGATAAGCTGTCGAGCCGAACACCCATGCCCCCATGGCTAGCAGGCTGCCCCCCTTGAAGAGCGCCGCCGAGGACCGCACCGAAATCGACCGTCCGATCACGAGCAGGCTGATGCCATAGGTCAGCGTGTCGCCGAGGAAATCGAGGGCGTCCGCCTGCAAGGCCTGCGACCCTGCGAGCGCACCGGCCGTCATCTCGACCACGAACATCGCCGCGTTGATCGCGATGACCGCCCAGAGAACGCGCTTATAGCGCGGATCGAGCCCGTCGAATTTTGCCTCGTGATCGCAGCATCCCGCCGCCATTGTCCGCTCCTTGAATTGCGCAGGATCACCCTAACATCTACAGTGACTGTAGCTTCAAGGGGAAAATCGCGATGAATTTCTCGATCGGTGAACTGGCCCGAAGATCGGGATATGCCGTGCAGACGGTACGCTATTTTGAGCAGATCGGTTTGATGCCGGAGCCGCCGCGCACGGCGGGCAGGCAGCGCCGCTATGGCGAGAAGGAGTTGCGCCGCCTCATGTTCATCCGGCATGCGCGGGATCTGGGATTCTCGCTCGATGCCGTGCGCGAACTGCTTCAGCTTTGCGCCCATCCGGAGGCGCCTTGCGCGAAGGCGGACGCGATCGCCGTCGAGCACCTGCATGCGATCGATGAGAAGATCGCCCGGCTTCAGGCTCTGCGGGCGGAGCTCGGCCGGATGGTGGAAGCCTGTCAGGGCGGCCGGATCGCCGAATGCCGGGTGATCGATGTGCTGGCGGATCACGGAAAATGCGCCAATGAGGCGCACTGACGCGCGCCGGGGACAAGACCTCCGTTAGAGCATCGGACCGAAAAGTGGCATCCACTTTTCGGGTCAATCCGACGCCAAAACAAACAGTTAGAGCGACGGTGCGGATTCCGATCAAGGGGCCGGCGCTCTAGATCAACCCTCGTTGAAGTGGACTCACTTGAACGAGGTTAAGTTGATCTATCCCAATAGGTTAGCGCAACTGTTCCCGCGTCCATCCCCGCCTTCGCGGGGACATGCTTGGACGCGCGTTGCGCTAGCGCGGACCGCTCTGTCCCCCCCGCCGATCGTTCTTGAAGCTATAGTATAAGAGATCGAATGCCGCCATCAGAAGGCAAATCGTGACCACGATCGCCAGATCGATGCGCCCAATATAGCTGACCAGCAACACGCAGAAGGCCGTGATCAGAGCAAGGGAAACGATAGCAAGCAGCCGGTCGAACATGGTGTCTATCCGTATATAAGCTCTGGCAAATAGAGTGCGATACCTGGGAAGTTGTACAAGAGAACTATGGCAAACAGCACCATCGCCAGGAACGGAAACGCCCCCCGGAAGATCTCGACCAGCCGCACATGCGGCGGCGCAACGCCTTTCAGATAGTAGGCGGCCATCGCCATGGGCGGCGTCATAAACGATGTCTGCAAGTTCAGCGCCACGATGATGCCGAAGAACAAGGGGTCAACGCCGAATTCCGGCAGCAAAGGCAGGAAGATCGGCACGAAAATGATGATGATTTCCGACCATTCCAGCGGCCAGCCCAGCAGGAAGATGATGATCTGGGTCAAGATCAGGAAGGTCAGGGGCGTCAGATTGAGCGATAGGACGAACTCTTTCACGAGCTGCTCGCCGCCAAGATAGGAGAATACGGAGGCGAAGACCCAGGACCCGACGAAAAGCCAGCAGACCATGGCCGACGTCCGCACGCTCAGATAGACCGACTCGCGCAGCCGCTGCCATGTCAGCGAGCGATAGAGAACGGCAAGCACCAATCCGCCCAACGCGCCGATCGCTGCGGCTTCGGACGGCGTCGCGAGGCCGAACAGGATTGCGCCGAGAACGGAGAGGATGAGCACGGCCAACGGCACGAATGAGGTCAGCACCATGAAGGCGATCTGGCCGCTGGAAAGGTCTCCCACGTCCTCCTCTCGCGGCTTCGGCGCGATGCTCGGATTGAGCGCGGCGCGGCCGACCACATAAATCATGTAAAGACCGGCAAGCAGAAAACCAGGAATAAGAGCAGCGGCATAAAGCTTCACCACCGAGACGCTCGCCGCGGCGCCATAGACGATCAGCATAATGCTCGGCGGTATCAGGATGCCGAGACAGCCACCTGCACAGATCACGCCCGCAGCAAAGCTCGTATCGTAGCGCGCCTTGAGCATGGCCGGGAAAGCAAGCAGGCCCATCAGCGTGACGACGGCGCCGATAATCCCCGTTGCGGTCGCGAACAGCGCACAGGTCGCGAGCGCCGCCACGGCCATGGATCCCGGGAGCCGGCGTGCGGCAATGTTCAATGTCACGAACAGACGCTCAACGATATTCGCGCGTTCGACGATGTAGCCCATGAAAAGGAAAAGCGGTATCGCCGTCAGCACGTCATTCGACATCACCGAATAGGTCTGGTTCACGAACAGATCGAAGACGCGGTTGTCTAAAAGGTTCTGCATCCGCGTCGGATCGTAATAGGCGTAGTAGCCGAAGCCGATGCCCATCGCCATGAGCGTAAAGGCGATCGGAAAGCCAAGCATGATGACGAGGATGAAGATCCCCAGCATAAAGATCGCAACCTGAGGATCAGTCATTCTTCGCCCCCAACCCTAGTTCAGCCCGAAGCTGAGCGTCGTCCTCTTTGCCATGCCGCACCATGGTCACGGTTTCCTCGACGTCTTCCGTGTGAGGCGGCCAGGTTCCCGTCCTGATGCAGATGACACAGCGGAACACTTGAGCAATTCCTTGAATGAATAGCAGGACGCCTGCGGCCGGGATGACCATTTTGAATTGGTAGATCGGCACATTGGACGGGCTGTACACGCTGACCTCCCGAAAGGAGAACGATTGAGCCGCATACCGCCAGCCGGCGAAGATCAGCGCGAGAATGCCGGGAAAAAAGAACAGAAAGTAGAGGACGAGCTCTACGCCGGCCTGAGTCTTCGGTTTGAGAAGCCGGTAGACCACGTCGCCGCGGACATGGCCATCGCGGGACAGTGTGTAAGCCCCCGCCATCATGAAGAGCGTGCCGTACATCATATAGCTGAGATCGAACGCCCAGGGCGTGGGGTCTCGCAGGACGTACCGCATGAAAACTTCATAGGAGACGCCGAAGGTCATAATGAGAATGCACCAAGCGAACGCCTTTGCCATCCAGCTTGTGATGCTATCGATCAGAAATATTGTTTTCAGCACGCTGCGTCCCCAAAGGCGATGGGATGGCACAGATGGGGCGGCACGCATGCGCGCCGCCCCAGTGATCGCTTCCAGGATCGCCTGGATTAGCCAGGAAGCTTGTTCGGGAAGTAGTGATTAAACGCCAGCTTGTAATCGGCTGTGTTGAGCAGGTCGTAGAATGCAACGCGCTCGGACCAGGCCTTCTGGCTGTCCACGACCTTCTTGAAGTAGGCGTCTTGAGTCAGTTTCTCCAGCGTCTTGTCCCAGGACACAAGCTGGGCTTCCATGACGGAGGTCGGCGTGCGATAAACGTGCACACCATCCTCGTTGATAAGCTTCTGCAGATCCTTGGAATATTGATCCATCGCCAAGCTGTAATTGGCAGTGTTGGCGGCCTCCGCACCATATTCCAGGATGGCCTGCAACTCGCCCGGCAGGCTATCGAACTTATCCTTATTGAAGATAATCTCGAAGAATTCCGCAGCCTGATGGTAGGAGCCCATCATGTAGATTTTCGAAACATCCTGAGCGCCGAAGCGGCTGTCCGACGTCGGATTGTTAAACTCGAACGCCTCGATCACGCCGCGCTCCAGAGCCGGAACGATTTCGCCGCCCGGAAGCTGGGTCACGCTCACGCCCATGCCCTGCATAATGTCGGTCGCCAGACCCACTGTGCGGTATTTCAAGCCCTTCAGATCATCAGGGCTCTTGATTTCCTTCTTGAACCAACCGAGGGGCTGGGTCGGCATCGGCATGGCGAAGAAGCCGACGAGATTGAGCTTGAGAATGTCCTGAACGAGTTCGCGGTAAAGGTCCTTGCCGCCACCTTTGTGAATCCAGGCCATGATCTGAGCGGCGTTGGCGCCGAAAACCGGCCCGGTGCCGAAAAGGGAGGCGGCTTTGTTCTTACCGTACCAATAGGCGGTCACCGTATGGGCGCCGTCGATGACACCCTTATCGCAGGCATCCTGAACCTGGAAGGACTGAACCACCGCGCCGGACGGCAGGAGGTCCACTTTCAGCCGGCCGCCCGACATCTTTTCGACGCGGTCGACATATTGCCGAGCCATATCCTGGAAGATGTCCGTGGCCGACCAGGAGCTCTGCATCTTCAGCGTTGTTGTTTGCGCCCGCGAGATCTGGGGAAATGCGACGGTCGCCGCGGCGGCCCCTGTCGCGATCGCGCCGCCTTTCAGAAACTTGCGGCGATCAACGGATTTCTCGGTCTTGGAGACATTCTTCGACATGACGTTCCTCCGGTTGTTTCGTTTCGCTCATTCTACAGCGTTTGGACGTCTTTATGCGCCCTTTCTTCACTGCCTGACGCCCTGCCAGCCATCTCCACCCGATCCGAGCGGAGCACTGGAACCATCTTCAACCATGACATCTAAATTTTCTGCTGCAATCAACCCTTAACGACTCTATGAATCCATTTACCTCTCTCATACCGTAACCGCTACACCACCCCGTAAGGCGGTTCGCGACCGGCGAGCACGGCGTCAATATTGTCCAGCGCCGCAAAGCCCATCTCGTTGCGCGCCTCGATCGTCGCCGATCCGAGATGCGGCAGGAGGAAGACGTTCTCCAGCTCGTAATAGTCTTCATGAATGCGCGGCTCGCCGCGATAGACATCGAGACCCGCCGCCGCAATACGCCCCGATTTCAGCGCCGCGATCAGATCCTCGTCGACAATGAGGTCTCCGCGCGCCGTATTGACGACGATCGCGCCCTCGGGAAGCTTCCCGATCGTTTCGGTATTCAGGATGGACTGGGTTTCCGTTGTAGAGGGAGCGTTCAACGAAAGAACATCACTGATACTTAGGAGACTATCGAAGGTTTCGTGGTAAACTGCATCGAGTTCCTGCTCCGGCGGCAATCGGCTCCGATTATGATAGTGAATGCTCATATCGAAACCGCGGGCCATTTTGGCCAAACTCTGACCGATCTTGCCCATGCCGAAAATGCCGAGCCGCTTACCGTCAAGCCGACGGCCCAGAAGCTGCATCGTATGCCAGCCGGTCCATTGACGGTTCCGCACCATCGCCTGCCCCTCGGTCGCGCGGCGTGCGGCGTTCAGAATCAGCAGCATCGCGATTTCCGCCGTCGCGATCGTGACGGCATCGGGCGTGTTGCCGATGCGCAGCCCGCGCTCGCGCGCAGCATCGAGGTCGACGTGATCGAGACCCGCCGAGAATGTCGAGATGACCTTAACGCTTGCCGGCATCCGCGCGACGACATCGCGTGTGATCTTCTCGCTGCCGCAGATCAGGAGCGCGGCGGCTTCGTCGGCAAGCGAAAGCAATTCGTCGGAAGAGAGAAGGCGGTCATCGGGATTGAGAATGGCGTCGTAATCGCGGCTGGCGCGCTCTTCGACGAGTGGGGGGTAGCGTCTGGTGAGAATGATTTTTTGCCGCTCCGCCAAATTTCACCTACCCTATCATTGTACCGACGGCCATGTTTCCCACGATACGGAAATGCATACCGCACGCCCCTTTGGTGATTAACATGAAAATTCATAGTCGTGCAGCAAAAAACTTACCGCTTGGCCGTCAAGCTCGGTCGGCAAACGAGCGCAGCGACACGGTTCAGTCGCTGAGCCGTGCCCTGACGCTGCTGAACACCCTTGCGAAGAGCGATCCGGGTTTAAGTCTCAGCGAACTCGCACAGAAAGTCGAGCTTCCCATATCGACAGTTCACAGACTTCTGAGCACATTGCAGCATGAGAACTTCGTGCGCTACGACCCGGAGCGCGGCGCCTGGCTCGTGGGCGTCCAGTCTTTCGTTGTCGGCAGCGCCTTCCTGCGGTCGCGCGAACTCGCAGCGATCGCCCGACCGCTGATGCGCGAGCTCATGGAGCATAGCGGCGAGACGGTAAACCTCGCTGTCGAGGATGTGGGTGAGGCGATCTATATCGCTCAGGTCGAATGCCGGCAGACCATGCGGGCCATTGCACTGCCGGGGGGACGCGCCGCGATGCACGCCTCGGCCTTGGGCAAGGCGCTGCTTTCCGCAATGAGCGACTGGGAAGTCGAGCGCATCCTGACCGAGCGGGGCCTTCCGAAACTCACCGAGAAAACCATCACTGTCCCGGAGAAGCTTCTTGCGGAGCTGGAAGTGGTGCGGGGCCGCGGCTTCGCGATCGACAATGAAGAGAATGCGGTGGGCCTTCGCTGCGTCGCCGCGACGATTTTCGATGAACATGCCCGACCGGCGGCCGCCGTTTCGCTTTCCGGCCCGACCGTGCGGATCACGCCCGAATTCCTGCCGGATCTCGGCGAAGCCGTCCAGGAAACGGCGTCGCGGATCACACGAGGTCTCGGGGGACACGCTCCGAAGGTCTAATGTCGTTCTGCTTTTCGTTACTTCCAAATTATGGAATATGTGCCTACGTCTGAGAAACCTAGAAAGGCGATGAGCGCCAGCATAAAAAAGGCATTCAGCAAAGGCCCATATGATGGAAAGACAATCAGGTTCTTCAGGACTGCAGCTGCCTGCAGGGGTTGAGGTCAAAGGGGCGATCAATCCCGGCTATGAGCGGATCCTGACGTCTGAAGCACTTGAGTTCGTTGCCACGCTTGCCCGGCAGTTCGAGCCGAAACGCCGTCAGCTTCTGGAGAGCCGGGAGCAGTATCAGAAGCGGATCGATGCCGGCGCCCTGCCCGATTTCCTGCCCGACACGGCCGAGATTCGCGAAGCCGACTGGACCATCCGCGGCATTCCGCAGGATCTGCTCGACCGCCGTGTCGAGATTACCGGCCCGACGAGCCGCAAGATGGTCGTCAACGCGCTCAATTCCGGCGCCTCCTGCTTCATGGCCGATTTCGAGGATGCGCTGTCCCCAAGCTGGGACAATATCGTCGAGGGCCAGCTCAATCTCGCCGATTACTGGCTCGGCCAGATCGGCTTCACGGACCCGGAAAGCGGCAAGGACTACAGGATCACCGGCAAGCCAGCCGTGCTGATCGTCCGGCCGCGCGGCTGGCATCTGATGGAAGACCATATCCTCATCGACGGTCAGCCGGTCGCCGGCGCCTTTGTCGATTTCGGCCTTTACGTCTTCCACAATGCCAAGCGTACGCTGGAGCAGGGGAGCGGCCCCTATTTCTATCTACCGAAGATCGAGCACTACCCTGAAGCCGCACTCTGGGACGAGGTCTTCGTCAAGGCGCAGGACGCGCTTGGCTTGCCGGTCGGCACGATCAAGGCAACCGTCCTGATCGAAACCCTTCCGGCGGCCTTCGAGATGCACGAGATCCTGCACGCCATGCGCGATCACATCGTCGGGCTCAATTGCGGCCGTTGGGACTATATCTTCTCCTTCATCAAGACCTTGCGCGCAAAGCCGGAATATCTGCTGCCCGACCGCAGCCAGGTCGTCATGGGCAAGGCGTTCCTGAAGGCCTATTCGGAGCTGCTGATCAAGACCTGCCACAAGCGGGGCGCCTCCGCGATGGGCGGCATGGCGGCATTCATTCCGAACCGCCGCGATCCGGAAGCCAATGATCGGGCGCTTGCCGCGGTGCGCGAGGACAAGCTGCGCGAGGTACGCGGCGGGCATGACGGAACCTGGGTCGCGCATCCCGACCTCGTTCCGACCGCCAAGGACGTATTCGATGAGTATATGCCGCAGCCGAACCAGCTCGATAAAATGCGCGACGATGTCCGGATCGGCCAGGCCGAGCTGCTCGAAGTCCATGAAGGGACGCGCACGGAGGAAGGGCTGCGCACCAACATCCGAGTCGGCGTGCAATATATCGAGGCCTGGTTACGCGGGAATGGCGCGGTGCCGCTCTACAATCTCATGGAAGACGCCGCGACTGCGGAAATTTCCCGCACCCAGGTCTGGCAGTGGATCAAATACAACGCCAAGCTTAGCGACGGCACGACCGTCACCAAGGAGCTTGTCGAGAGGATGCTCGACGACGAGATGGCGAAGCTGCGCTCGGCGCTTGGCGGGGACGTTTACGACAGCGGCCGTTTCCCCGAGGCAATCGCGCTGTTCAGGGATCTTGCGACAGCGGACCAGCTCGAAGCGTTCCTGACCCTGCCGGCCTATAAGCTCATCGCATAGTCGCATGATACTCTGCGTCGTCCCGGCCGAAGAGCCGGGACCCACTCGCCTGACAACTTACCGAAGCGCCAACTGAAAGGTGATTGGATCCCGGACAGCCCTTTGGGCATCCGGGATGACGAATTGAGAGGCCGGTTTCGCAGAAGTCTCGATGGCGGGAGGAGGTGATCGGCACAAGCTTGATCGCTTCGGTCACGAATAGTCTCAAAGCTGTAAAGACAGGGGCGAAGCGATCCGAATCCTCGGGGGGAAGAGAACCGGACCGCTTCGCTATCGCTCCAGGGGGCATGGAGCGGGGGCAAAGATGAAGACGCCGCGCTAGATCAACCCTCGTTCAAGTGGAACCAATTGAATGGGGTCAAGTTGATCTATCTCAACAAGTCAGTGCAACTGTTCCCGCGTCCGTCCCCGCCTTCGCGGGGACATGCTTGGACGCGCGTTGCGCTAGTAGCTTTGCTGCGTCTTATCTCTATATTGGTTCGCTCTCATCGATTTGCGTGTGCGATCCCACACATCTGAGCTTAAATTTTCTGCATCCTTCAGATTTCTTTTTGACATTTCCTGCAAAGGCGCGGCGGCGGCGGAAGGAAGCTGTTCGGCCTGCTCCTTCAAATAGGCCGCATTCTCCTGCAGGACGCGCTTGGCTTCCTCGGTCTTGCCGCTATCGCGCAGCTCCACCGCCTTCTCGCTGCGTTCCGTCGCAATCTGGGTCGCAACCGCCGCAAGCACGTCCTTATCGACGCTCGACTTCACATCGTCCTCGGATGAGCTGAAACGCAGCTGCGCCTCACCTTTGACCGATGCGCGCTTCTTGGAGGCGAGATCGGTGTAGTTGACCTCGACCTGCGCAGCGCGAGCCGTGCCCTGCGCCCGCTTTCCGCTGACCTCCAGCTCGACGACGATGTACTTCTCCTGCTTGCCGTAAACCTGATTGAGCTTCAGACGGACCCGGTCCTTCTCGATCTTCGCTTCCCGGCCCAACACGCGAACCGGCTCGAAACCGTCCCGACAGTCGATGATGATTTCGACATCGCCGCCGACAGCAGCGAGCACATCGCCGAATTCTTCGTTGAAGATCGTAACCAAATCGCTCGGATGCTCGACAAAGGCGTGATTGCCGTCGCTCGCAAGGGCAAGCCGCGTCATCAGATCCTCATTGTAGCCGAGGCCGAGCCCGATCGTGGTGACGGAGATACCCGCCCGCGCCGCTTCGCGGCCCAGCGCTTCGAGCTCGCGCGGTGTCGAGGGACCGACATTGGCCAGACCGTCAGAGAGCAGAATGATCCGATTGACCTTATACGGATCGACAAACTCGCGCAGCTCGCGGATCCCCTGGCTCACGCCCGCATAAAGCGCGGTCCTGCCGCCCGCCTCCAGCCGCCGGATGGCCCTGCGCAGATCGTCCGTCTCGCGCAAACGAGCGGCAGGAGCACGGACCTGGGCACGGCTGCTGTAGGAGACGATGCCGAGAACATCCTCATCGCCGAGACGCTCCACGGCCATAAGCGCGGCTTCTTTCGCCTGCTCGATGCGCTCGCCCTTCATCGAGCCGGACTGGTCGATAACCAGAATCACATTGGCCGGAATGCGCTCGCCTTCCTCTTCCGGGGCAATCCCTTCCAAGCCGACGCGCAGATAGACCTTGCCGCTCCTGCCTTCCGGCATGACGGTCTGGCCCAGTTGCGTCTGCAGCTTGATGGATTGGGCCGCTCCAGCCTCAGTGAGAGGCGTTGCGAAAAACCCGAAAGTGACAGCTGTTAAGAGAAGAAAGCGCTGCATATTTACTCCCCCTTGACTGTTGCGACCCGGCAACTCGGTCAAAGCTAAGGGGGACAGCATGAACGCGAAATTAACGATATGGGAGATCGTCGGCAGCGCAGAACCAAACCGCACCGGGGAATCGCCGATCCAGCTGGTCAAAGCCGAAGACGCGCCGCCACAGCTTCGGCGGTTGCTTCCACATTTCCCCGTGCATCCACGGCGATCCAGTCCGGCGGTCGCTCGGGCGCCTGCGAAATCTGCCGGCGGACGACCGCGGCGTCGGCATCCGAAGCATCATGCCTGCGCGCAGTCACGCGCGCCGTCATCTGCGCCTCATCGGCCTCGATCCAGACGCCTTCGAGCCGCATGCCCAGCCGATCGGCGAGCGCGGCAAACAGGTCCCGATCCTCCGGTCCGAGAAATGTCGCGTCCGCAATGACGGAATGTCCGGCGCGCAGCACGGCCTCGGCCTTGGATGCCAGACGCTGATAGACATGCCTGTTCGCCGTTTGCGTGTAGCCTTCCCCGCCGAGGTGCTCGGCCAGCTCGGCACCGAACAGGCGTTTCCGCTCCAGATCGCTGCGCAAATGGATCGCGCCCGGTATCGGCCCGATCCTCGGAGCGATGGCGCGGGCAATCGTCGTCTTGCCGGTCCCCGAAAGCCCGCCGATGAGGATCAGCCGCGGCGTGGGTGGCGCAATTAGGGCCTGGGCAAGCCCGGCATAGGCCTTGATCTCCTGCCTCAGCCGCTCGCCGGCCGCGCCGCCGGCAAAGGAGAGACCATCAAGTCCGACCATCGCCCGAACGCCGGCCCGAAGCGACAGGAAGAGCGGCAAGAGCGCAAGCCCGGCCCATTCGATCCCAGAGGCATCCCGCGCGAAATAGTGGTTCAGGATCAGATTCGCCTCGGCGCGAAGATCGCGATGCCACAGATCCATGAGCAGGAATGCGAGATCATAAAGAACGTCGATCGTGGCAAGGTTTTCGTCGAATTCCAGCGCGTCGAAGAGACGGGGCTCGCCATTGAAGAGCACGATGTTTTTCAGATGGAGATCGCCGTGGCAGCGCCGGACGAGCCCCGCCTCCCGCCGGGCACTCAGCAGCGCAGCGTGATTGTCCATCGCGCTCCGCAAGCCGGCGATTGCGGGGCCGAGCCCTGACGCTGCGAGCTCGGGGTGGCGAAATGCGTCCATCACGGTGCCCGCGACCCGGACGAGGCTCTCGGGCCACGCGCAGTCGGTGACGATCGGCGCATCGGCATGGAAGCACTCGATCGTTTTCGCCAGATCTTCGATCAGCGCGGCGTCGAGCCGGCCCGCCTCGGCGAGCCGGTCGAAGAGCTTGTCGCTATCGAAACGGCGCATCTCGATGACCCACTCGACGATCTCGCCCGCGCCTCCGAAGCCGAGCTTGCCATCGGCGTCTCGCGTAATGGGCAGAACGCCCAGATAAAGCTCCGGCGCCGTCCGGCGATTGAGCTCGAGCTCGCGCTCACAGACGATCCGGCGCTTTTCCAATGTCGAAAAATCCAGATAGGCCAGTTTGACGGCGCGTTTCAGCTTATAGGCGCGATCGCCTGCTAGGAAAATGACTGCCCCATGCGTATTGATCCGCTCGATCGTCTCCGGGCGATGCGGATAGCTCGACGGCGTCATCAGCAACGCGATCACGTCCGCTTGGCTGTCACGCAGATCATCCACCATGGCGCTCGGCTATCTTCGCGGGCTCGGCTCGTCCGACGGGATAAGGCGCAGAAACCTCTCCCGTTGCCAATGATTCAGGTCAAACCGGGCCAGCTTCAGGATGATTGCGGCGTTAAAGCTTTCCATAATCTTTTCCCCTTACTCTCCGGGCGGGTTCGCGTCCGATTGCGGGAACAGGATTCGGAGAATCGCAAGGTGTGGGACATTCTACACGACGGCTTCACCTATCTGGGCGCGCAAAGCTGGCAGAGTCTTATTGCGCTTTTCTGGTTCGTTATCCTGTTCGAACTGCCGCGCTATTCGCTCACCTTTATTACCGCCGGGCTGCTGCTTCCTTTCCAGAAGAGCTATGGACCACCGAAGAAGCGCCCGAAGCTCTCCGCCGTCGTTGCCGGCCACAACGAGGCCGACGTTATCGAGCGCTGCGTGCTCGCTCTGCATGAGCAAAGCTGGGTGCCGGACGAAATCATCATCGTCAGCGACGGCTCGACAGACGCGATGGCGGCCCGTCTCCGCGAACTGCGCCAGCGGGGTCTCATTACCGAAGTTCATTCGACGGACTTGCGGGCTGGAAAGTCGGCCGCGACGAATCTTGCGATCAGGCGCGCCACGGGCGACATCATCATCAACATTGACTGCGATTGCACGCTGGACCGTCAGGCATTCGAGAAGGCCTGCGAGCCCTTCCAGGATCCAAAAGTGGGCGCCGTCGCCGGAAACATCGTGGTGCGCAATGCGGATCGCAGCTTCGTCACCGGCTATCAAAGCGTCGAATATCTCGTCATTCTCTCGCTCGGCAAGCGCGGCGGCGATTTCACCGATCAAGTCATCTGCGCCTCAGGCGCATTCGGCGCCTTTCGACGTCAAGCCTTGGAGGAGGTCGGGGCGATGGACGCCGGCGGAGGAGAAGACCTCGACGTAACCTTGCGCATTCGCAAAGCCGGCTGGAAGGTCCGCTTTGCGCCGGCGGCCATCTGCTACACCGACGTTCCGGAGACCTTCAAAGCCTTTATCCGACAGCGCTTCCGTTGGGAGCGCGACACCATCCGTTTACGCTATCGCAAGCACGCAGATCTGGTAAGCCCGTTCTCAAACAGGCTGAAGCCGCTTGAGCTGATTCATGAGCTGGAGTTCCTTGGCTTCGACGTCGTCGCTGCGCTCGCAATGCCGATTTACCTGATCTGGCTATTTATGACCTATGGCGACCTGGCACCGGCGATCCTGATCGCAGCGCAGGCGGGCTTGCTCATCCTGGATTTTGTCACAATATCCCTTGCCGCACTGGCAACGCCGAAAGTGCTTTCGCTTCGTCATCTTCTCTATATGCCGGCCTATAGTGTGCTGAACAGTTATTTCATGCGATTTGTCCGGCTCGCCGCTTATTTCCAGGAATGGATCTTCCTAGCGTCATACCGAGACAGCTATGTCCCCTCGAAGGTACTCTTGCAGCGCTACTAAACGCGCGGCGTCCGCCCATCGAGGACCGAACAAAGGACTGGCGTGTCGATATTGCCGCCGCTCATGACGAGCCCCATGCGTTTTCCGCGCATGACCGCGCCCTCCTTCGTCAACGCGGCGAGCGGAGCGGCGGCGGCTCCCTCGGCGACATTGTGCGTATCCGCGTACAGGGCGCGGATCGCGGCGGCGATTTCGTCCTCGCTGACGGTCACGATGCGGGCCGCGCCCTGGCGGATGATGTCGAAGGCCTGCGGATCGGGATCGCGGCACGCCATGCCGTCGGCGAAAGTGGCGGCGCTGTTGCCCGGCATTATCCGTCCCGCCTCGAAGGACTGCGCAATGGCCGGCGCGTTTTCCGCAACGACCCCGATTACATCGGTCTTCGCCCCGAGCAGATCGCGGACCGTAATCATCCCACAAATCCCCGAGCCCATGCCAATCGGCACGTAGACGGCGTCGAGATCGGGCTGCGCGGTGAACAGCTCCAGCGCATAGGTCGCGGCACCCTTGACCAGATCGTTATGGAATGACGGCACCATCTCGAAGCCACGCTCCTCCGCCAGCGCCGCCGCCGTGATCCGGCTCTCGTCGAAATCGCGGCCCGCCGTAATCAGCTCGGCGCCGAAAGCCTGCATGGCGGCATTCTTCTCCGTCGAGTTGCCTTCCGGCACGACGATGACCGACTTCAGGCCGAGGCGCGTCGCCGCCAGCGCAATGGACTGGCCGTGATTGCCGCGCGTCGCCGTCACGACGCCCTTGAGGCCGGGACTTTCGCGCTTGAGACGGTCGAGATAAACCAGACCGCCGCGGATCTTGAAAGCGCCTATCGGCGTATGGTTCTCGTGCTTCAGCCAGATCTCGCAGCCCGTCCGCTCACGCAGCAGCGGCCAGGCATATTGCGGCGTTGACGGCACGATCGGCCGCATGAGCCGGATCGCCTCGCCGAGGTCATCAAGGGTGATTTGCATCATATCGGGCAATCTCCTTCAAAGCGCCCCCATGAGCGCTTAATTCGCCGCCGATTCTCTTGCCGCCAGGGTAGAGCCGGCGGTAGCGTCTTACAATGGACGGATCCGGCTCAAAACAGAGGGCGATGGTTTTTGGCGGCCTGACCGTCTCGCTGCTGCCGCCCGGCCCTTATTGCGCGCGCTACACGCCGGAGACGCCGGTTGCGGGCTTCGCCTTTGAGAGCCAGCAAGGCATGCATGCCTTTGCCTCCGACCGGGTTCGCACATTCTACGCCCCGGCCAATAGTCTCGCATTCACGCCAGCAGGCTGCTCGATCTATTCCGAAGCCTCCTGCGGCGGAGAATATCTGACGCTGAGCGGGAAACCGGCGGTGCTCTCGGCGCTTCTTGGCGAGAAAACAGCCGTCCTGCCGGCAGGGCGTTTCACCGGACGCGCGCATGCCCACGGCGTCAGCGCCGCACATCGCCTTCGCCGCGGATGATGCGCCGATCTGGATGCTGAATCTCGGACAGTTCAAGGGCGGCTGCAAAGCTGCGGCGACCGGAGACAGCACGGCACGGCAAAGGCCGCTGATCCTCGTCGGCGTGCGCTCGGCGGAAGACGGCGTCAATCTCGGTGAAGCGTTCGCCGACGCCATGAGTGACAAAACCAACCTGCCGAGCCGCGATTGCTATACGAGCTTTAATCTGACCCGTTACCGCTAGCGCGGCGCTTGTACTGGCGCCCGCTGACCTTGCCAGTTGCGACGTTCAGAGCCGCCAACAGAGTCGTTGTTCCATGACGCTTGTAATCATGAGATTGCCCGCTCAGCGCCCGGCCGCTTGGCAGTTTC
>Ga0315553_10001293_pt1 | contig 20929 bp, 22 predicted proteins | sample SalMarSW160140MG_FD_203099 | JGI IMG/M metagenome (GOLD analysis project Ga0315553, IMG submission 203099) | Salt marsh sediment microbial communities from the Plum Island Ecosystem LTER, Massachusetts, United States - Salt Marsh Sediment SW1601-40 ... | reverse complement strand
AAAATGTTATCTAGAATTTAGTAACTTTGACCAACACCTCTTATCAAGATTAGGAATTGTAAGTGATAAACTTGGTCCTCAACTAGTTGCTTGTATCTGGGATGAAAATTCCGAACTTGAAATTGGTGGGTATTTAGTTGTTGATAATCTCTCTATGGGAAGACCTTCTATGGGTGGAATTAGAATGCTTCCAAACATAACTCCTGCGGACATCCAAAATCTTGCTCGTGGCATGACGCTTAAAAATGCTGCTGCTAACTTACCATATGGTGGTGGAAAATCAGGAATAGTAGCTGAAACGAATATCTCATCGGAAATGCACGATAAAATTATAATTGGCTTCGCTCGATTAATAAGAAGATATAAAGATATTTATGTGCCCGGTCCGGATGTTGGTACTAAAGATGCTGACATGAAATTAATTGCTATTGAGAACGGTTTAGATAGTGCAGTATCTAAAACTGCTGATATGGGAGGTAATCGAATCGATGAATTAGGAGCTGCTGCAGGTGGAGTTGTGATCGCGTTACAGACTTTATTAAAAATTCTTCCCCGAATGAGAGTTTTACCTCAATTTGCAAATTTGGAAATACCCGATAATAAAAAACTTACTGTCATTATTCAGGGTTTTGGAGCTGTTGGAGCACACGCTTCACGAATACTGTATGAACGAATACCTGATGCTAAAGTAATTGGTATAAGTGATCTAGAAGGATATCTATATAACGTTGATGGCCTTCCGATTAAAGATCTTTTTTCTTTATGGGAGGGTTCAGGATTAGTTACTTATAATTATTTCAACGAGAAGATTATTTCAGAAGGGTATAAACATCCAACTAAATTTTCTACTGAAGCAAATAATTTACTTCTTGAAAATGCATTTTGTTTGGTGCCTGCTGCACCAATCTTTAATTATTTAGGTGTGCGCGCTACTGACAATGCTTCTATGTTAGTTGAACGCATGGGAAAGTGGTCTGTAATTATTGAGGGTGCGAATACTTATTCTCCAGATCCAAATCGAAAAGCTGCTCGAACTCGTATGGAACAAATAGTATATGGTGAAAAAGGCGTAATGATTGCAAATGATTATTTAGTAAACTCCGGAGGAGTAATTTTCGCAGCTCAGGAACATATTATCAAAACTCCGGATAACCTTCAAATCCCGGAAAATTTGTTAGGTGACCGTAAAGCAGTAGAGACTTGGTTAAAAGAGCACGAAAAAGATTTTGATGCGTTATCTAAAGAACGTCTTGCAGCGGGAGAAGATTGTAGAGAAAATGTAATTCATCATAATATGATTGAGTTGATTGATTTATTAGCAGCAAATCAAGACTTGTTGCCTTGTACTGCAGCGGAACGAGTTAGTCTTCAAAGACTCTCTGAAAAAGAAAAGCAACGTACTGCGAAAGATATCATGGTGTCGATTCCAACTATTGATATCAATAGTAGCATACAAGATGCGGCGAAACTCATGATTGATAAAGCGAGCGGCATTATAGCAGTACTTTCTAAGGGAAAATTAAGTGGAGTTGTCACCGATTGGGATGTAACGCAAGCAACAGCTGAAGGTGTGAGTAACGTAACTTTAGAATTAGTAATGACTAAGAATGTTATAGCAGTCGCTCCTGATTATTCTTTACTCGACATTGTACGTGATTTAGAGCAATATCAAATTTCTGCCATGCCAGTTGTTAAAGATGGAATGGTTCTAGGAAAAGTTAGCTCAGACTTAATTGCACAGCGATATATGTCAAGTCTTTTACAAGATCGTAGCCTTTAATGATACTTAAGAATACGATATAAAGTGTCTCTTTGTGCCGGATGTTTTCCAGCTGATCGAATAATATCTATTATTTTCTCGGGAGTTAAATATTCTCCAAAATCAGCACCTGCACTTTTAGAGATATTCTCTTCCATTAACGTCCCCGAAAAATCATTAACACCAAAATTAAGAGACACTTGAGCAAATTTAGGACCCAATTTTACCCATGAGCATTGGATATTGTTTATATAGTTATTGAAAAATATTCTTGCTACAGCAAATAATTTCAAGTCAGCCATCCCATAACTTGCTTTTAAAGGGTATTCTGTTAGTTTAGATAAAACAGGGTTCATGCTAACAAAAGATAGAGGAACAAATTCGGTAAAACCAGAGGTTTCCGCCTGAATATTCCTTAAAACTTGAAGGTGTTCTATTCTATGTTGTAAATCTTCTATATGTCCATACATCATAGTTGAAGTGGTAGGGATGCCTGAATTATGAGCGATTTTTATAATATCAATCCATTGAGAAGTTGATATTTTATTAGGACATATAACTTTCCTAATTTCATCTACTAATATTTCAGCAGCAGTTCCCGGCATTGAGTCTAACCCAGCTCTTTTTAATTCTTTTAAGACATCTTCAATAGAAGAACCGTATAATTTTGCCATGTGGAATACTTCTTGGGGAGAAAAAGCATGAGTATGCATATTAGAATCAATTTCTTTAACAACCTTTAGAATATCTAGATAGTAATTAAAATCTAGCTCAGGGTTTATTCCTCCTTGTATACAAACTTCTGTACAACCTGCTCTTTTAGCATCAATTACATCTTCTCTGATTTCTTCATGGGTTTTTAAAAAACTCTCCTCACTTTTATTTGAAACGCTAAAAGAACAAAATTTACATCCTTGATAGCAAACGTTTGTGAAATTAATGTTTCGATTTATAATAAAAGTCACAAGATTATTTTTCTTTTCAAAACAAATCTGATCAGCTACCTGTTGTAGAGCAAAGAAATCTTTGCCGGTAACTTTTAGAAGAGCTAAAGCTTCTTCTTGGTTGATCTCTTCTGAATCCTCAGCTTTTTTGAGAATCTTATTTATTCCTTTCATTCAAATTAATATTATCTATCGTTTTTTTAATATTTTCTGGGCAAAAACCATTTTTAGTAATATATTTCTCATAGACAGGAAGTCTCTCTACGAGTTGGTATCCCATCCTATTACAAATCGTCTCTAAGTATTCAATTTTAGGCCAAACATGTTTCGGGTTAATATAATCCAATGTATAGGGAGAAACACCTCCAAAATCATCAATTCCTAGCTCAATGGCTTCTTTTTCGTAATTTTGAATTAGATTTGGTGGTACTTGAATAGCTATCTCATTACCTAAAATAAGCTTTGCAAATCCCGCGGTTTTTAAAGTTTCTTCAATTGTTAAGGGGTTATCCGGATGGTATTCTATCCCTTCTTTATCAGTGAATTTTTGTATTATGACTTCTTGAATATGACCATATTTAGAGTGAATATCCTTAATTAAAAGAAGGTCTTGTATTCTATCGTCAAAATTTTCTCCTATTCCTAGCAATAAACCCGTTGTAAAAGGGATTTTTAATCTACCCGCGTTTTTAATGTGTTTAATTCTGTTTTCTGGAATCTTGCCAGGTGAATTATAGTGAACTCCTCCTTCTTTGAGGAGGAGCTTGTTTGTACTTTCTATCATTAGCCCCATACTTGCATTACATTCCTTCAAACTTTTTAATTGTTCGTAAGTTAGTAACCCTACATTAGTATGAGGCAAAATATTTGCATCTAACAATCTGAAACATAAATTCCTTACAAATTGGGTAAAATCTTTAAAATTTCTTCCTTCCAACTCACTACGAACTTCATTATAGCTATCGGGAAATTCGCCTGACATTAATAGAGCTTCTTTACAATTATATTGAGTGGCGGTTTGAATTAATTCATTAATTTTTTCCTCTCTAATTAATGCGACATTTTCTTCGTCAGAGCCCTTAGGAATTGTATGGTTGTAAAAACAATACTTACATCGGTTCTGACAATAGTTTGATAAGGATAAGGTAAAATTTTTGGAGTAAGTAATTACATTATGCTTTTCTCTTGGTAATTCTGCCCTTACTTCACTTATTTCTTCTTTTAACCTCTTAAGTGATAAATTTTTTAATCTTTCTAGATTCTTTGGTGCATTCATCGCTTCGTTTTTCTATATTTAAGAATTACATAATTATTTCTGCTGGTAACATTTATTAAACTATATCTTGGGCTCTCTATCATTTTTTCAAACCCTTCCCCTTCCACTAAGCTTACTGCATCTTTACCACCTACCATCCAAGGCGCAATAAATATTCTGATCTCGTCTACTATATTTTCCCTAATAAAACTCCAGTTTAAATTTCCTCCACCCTCTAGGAGAATTCTTCTTATTCCCTTCTGATATAAAATGGGCATTAGTTTAATTATATCAACTCTACTCCCTGTCCCTGACTTTATAATCTCAATGTCGTTAGATTCGAATTCTCTAATCCTCTCCACAGACGCATTTTCAGTAGTTGCTATTATGGTCGGATAAATTTCAGGTTTGTATCTAACTACATTTGATTCGATAGGTATCGAAAGAGTGCTATCTAACACAATTCTATAATAACTTTTGTGATCGTAGAACTTGATGTGCAATTTTGGGTTATCTGAAATAATCGAACATTTGCCAATCATGATGGCATCGACTTCTGTCCTGAGCTTGTGAACAGCCATCCAATCTTCTTCATCTGAAATTTCTGGATCTCCAGTTTTAGAAGCAATTTTTCCATCGATTGTCATAGCAGCACTTAAAATTATGTAAGGTCGTTTATCTCCTTTCAAATACCACCACACCTTTAATGTAAGTCTTCTTTATATTCTCTGATTTAGTTCTTTGAACGATGATGTTGTAAATACTTTCAGAATCAATTTTATATGTATAATAATTTGGATGAGAAAGGTCAACTAAAAAGAAATCAGCATATTTTCCTGCTGAAATTGAACCATATTCTTTTTCTAATCCCAAATTTCTAGCAGCAGTAATGGTAACCATTTCTAGTAGATCCTTTGATGTTAAATTCTTACAATCCTTATGCACGGCTAATACTCGGGAAATTCTATATAAATATCGCATTTCTTCGAATAAGTCAGTATTGTTAGCCATTACATTATCAGTACCGAGACTAATTGGGATTCCAAGATCATAAATCTCATTTATTGGCGGAAATCCACTTCCAAAATAACCGTTGCATCTAGGACATAAGACTAAAGAAATGTTTTTTTTTTTTAATCTTTCCAAATCATCTTTATTGTAGTGAGTTCCATGTATAACGACATCAATCAGCTGATCATTTATAATTAGATTGAAGAGTAACTCGTCTCTCGAGAGTTCACTATCATGAGTCGCAATAATTTTGTCTAAATATTCTCTCTTCAAACCTCTGATAATTTCTTTGTGTTCCGAAGATAATTGATCGTAGCTAGCAAATCCCAAACCATCAGCACATTTAAAAACGGAATCGATCTCTGTTGTATCATTAAATCTTCCCAAGATGCGATAGTTAATTGGAGACTTTTGCAATGCTTCTTTTAAAAGGGCAATGCCAATTAATCCATCTTCTCTAAAGTCGAAGAACATAGTTATACCGCTTGCAAGCATTTCTATCGCAGCCTCTCTTATTCCATGCATTTTTATTTCTTTTGAGGTTTTACTTAGTAATACATGCTTGATTCCATTTGGAGGAGCAACCGTTTCTATTAAATCTTTATTAAAGCCCTGTTCTTTCGCAAAACTATCACAAATATGAACATGGGAATTAATAAAACCAGGGATCAATAGGCAGAACTGTTTTTTTTTGGAGAAAGTAATATCCTCTTTAATAGTATCGTAGAAGATGTCTGTGATCTTTCCATTATCATCTAATTCTATTGAAATATTCTTTTTTAATTCTAATCTATCTCCAATCAAACCAAAGTTACTGCGAATGGTGGTGTTAGACATAGGACACTCAAAATTTTTTGTTCTTTCGATTAAAAAGCATTACCTTTAACGACAATCAAGACTACAACTAGCTCTTTAGAAGTTCTAACGCCTCTGATCTGGTAATAGGATTTGTTTTAAAAATACCTTTTATTGCCGATGTTATCATTATTGGGTTAGATTGCTTTACGCCTCTCATTATTTCACATAAGTGAGTTCCTTTTACAATAACCATCACTCCTCTCGGTTTTAAAGCACACTCCATTAAGTAATTAGCAATGTCATCTGTCATTTTTTCCTGAACATTTAACCTATGAGTAAAATAATTAACAACCCTTACGAATTTTGAAATTCCTAGAAGATATTCTCCGGGCATATATACGATATCAATTGTACCATAAAAAGGTAAAATGTGGTGTTCACACATGCTGTAAAATTGAATATCCTTTGATATTATTATTTCACTATATTGTGCTTTAAAAATTTTTATATCCTTATCCAAATCCAGCTGATATCCGTCAAAAATTTCATTGTACGAGTTAGCTACTCGTCTTGGAGTTTCTAATGTTGCAGGTCTTAAATCGTCATTACCTTCAATTTCTTTAATGAGTTGGGTAATTAATTCTTGTACTCTTTCTTTATTCATTTTTTTGTATTAATCTCTTTTTTAATTTATATATATTGAAATTTAGGAAAATATAAATAAATATTAGAATTCGAAAAAAATCGCTGTTAAAGAATTTAAAAAAAGCTTTGAGCGTTCAATTCCTTTATTTTCAAGATTTATCTAACTGTTTATCATTACTTCTTTAGGAAATGTCTATAAATTGTCACATAGTTTTTTACACTTACTACTCTAGGATTACGCCTAAAATTAGAAGGAATAAGAGCACTACAGCGTGAACAGAGTTTTGAAGTCTGCATCCAATCTTTAAATTCATCAGCGTGGGAAGGATACCTGCAGTTTGGACATACAACTACTCCTCGTCCTCTATCTTCCGGAAGTTTTGGTAATTTAAAACAAAAGATACACTTGAAATCCTCTAATGTTAAATATGATCCTTTTGGTTTAAATTTGTCAAAATTTTGGATTTTTGAAGTTGATTTAGTTCTAGTTATATGAGTTGCATTTGATGTTTTTTTTCTAGTGGTTTGCTTTTTTGACGTAGGAGTTATTCTTGATGATTGAGTTCTAGATCTTGTTGTACGAGTAGTTGCTCTAGTAGAGGGTGTTGGATTAGTTACCCTTGTTGTCCTTACATTCTGTCTCTGTATTGTAGGTGTGGTTAAACTATTAATAGTTCTAGTACGATTTGCGATGTAATCACGAGTTAATGTAGGTAGTGATGAGCGTGTATTAGTAAATCCAAAAAGTATTACTATTAAAATCGTAGCAATTAATAGCAGCAAGAGATTTAAGTCTAATGGAAAACTTTCAATAGAACCATAGAAAGTTATCCAATAAGTTAGAATGAAAATAAGAACTGAGATTGATAACATGTACCCTAGCGTTCTCGCTTTTACTGCCTTTGTTCCAAAGTATATTACATTGTATTTCTTAAAACAACGATATAAAGAGTAAGAACCATACAATATGTAAGGAAAAGCAAAAATTAGGCTCCATAAACTAAAATATACCCCTCCGAGAAGATTTTCACCCAATACACCTGTATAAAAACCCCATATAGAATAAAAAATTCCCACACATAACGGAAGAATTACAAAAAATGCAGTATTTTGTGGTGAATTAAACTCACGATGACGTTTTATGTTTTCAAATATTTTTAAAGTGAATATTAACCATAACCCAATTAATAACCAAGTAACAAAATTAGAAAAAGAATAGGAGAGTAAACCATGGATTGCACCAATTATTAGAAAAATAGTACATATTATTGTTATAGTTTTATTTCTTGCCATGGTTTAGATATCACCAAAGGTGTTTTTTATCTTTATTCATCATATTCTAAATATGCTGGTTTCCCTTCAATAATTGGATTCATGAATTCTAAAATTTCTGGTAACATTCTCACATCTAAATGGCCCTTAATATCAAAAGGTACCGAGTACCATTTTTTAGTTTTAAAATTTGCACGATAGATCTCAAAACCTACAGATTTTCCGTTAATTTGATAAGGATCAATTACTAAAGCTACTGATTTATCCCAAAATTGCTGATATCGCCTTTGAGTCCCTAAGTCTTCTCTAGACATGAAACATCCATATGAGGGATGAGAATGATACCATCCACAAATAAATTGCTTACTTTTTACAATATCTTCATATGCTCGAGTAAAATTGTTATAATCTTTAATTTCAGCATAGACTGCAGTGCCGTGACCCATTGGATATGCATCTTCTAAATATAATATTCCATTGTCATAGCTTCCAGCGAGTAACCCAATCACCTCAACCCAGTTCTCTTTCCTAATTTTGGAATTCGCATATTTCAACGAATGACTTGAGATCTTTAGGATAGCTTTTACAGTTATTTTTATCTTTGCAGAAATTTTATCACTTTTATCACCTTTAGCGATAGTTATTACAGGTTCCATTGGAATTGGTTCTAATTTGGTTTTTATACTTTCTGAATGGTTTAAAGATTTCGCATCAAAAATTTCAGCGGTTATTTCTTCCTGTAATTCTTCGAGTTGTAATTCGGTGTATACTTCCTCAAGTATTTCTTTTTTGATCTTTTCCTTTATTTTTTGTTTAATTGCATCTCTAATTTTTTCACCATTCTCATCGTTAATTTTCATAAAATCACCATTTATCCTTCGCGTATTTCTTTACCAAATTCCTAACTTTTTTTTCAAAATTTTTCTGATCTTTCATCATCTCAATAGCTGCCTTTTTGTTAAAAACATCAGTTGGATTAACATATTTTCCACGAGTGTTTAACATAGCAATTATTGCTTGAACAACTGTAACCGCTGTTTTTGAAGGACTCCATCCCCCTTTTTTGCCAGTTAGAGAAGGATCTACTAAAGCTAAGCAGATATTTCTTTGTCCTTTATATTCACTTGGCTTTGGCCAAAAGTTTGGATGCCATATCGGAGTATGCAATCTAACAAAAGGAGGCTGATTTGGATATTGAACAGGAAACTTCATTTCTAATTTAAACAATCCTCCTGCATAAGCAGTGCCTTTAGGACCTTTAATCGTAACAGCTAAGTGATCGATGCTCTTTTTTTTTGGATTAAATGGCTTTAATTGGATAATTGTACCTTCCTTTAGCAACTTTTTTAGTCCCGCAAAATCTCGGGAAACTCGACTACTTCTTATACTCATATTCTTAACCCCGTTTTTTCTTTTTTTTCTTTTTAATATTTTAAAATTATATTTTGGATTAAAATTTTATTTAAATTTTAAGGTTACATAAATCTCTCCACCTTTAAACCCCGCAACTGTGAGAAATTCGTAATTCCTCAAATCGTTTTGTACAAGAGTTTGGTCATTATCTAAAACGACAATATCATTAAAATCTAATAAAGTTAAAACCGGTTCAAATTCAGATTCCAATTCATATCCATTTCTTTCTAGTGTTTTAATTAAATTTGTACAAGGTGAAGTACTCTTCATTTTAATGGAAACTCGTCTTACCTTTTTACCGCACTGAGAACATTCTGGATTTCTCTTCTTTTCAATGTGGTATAGTTTCATTGTCACAGCATTAAATATCACATAACTTGTAATAGGCTGACCTAATCCTTTATGACCCCTTTTCCAATGAAGGATTTTAACCACCTCATGAGATTGTAATGCCGAAATAGTTGCGTTAATTGTAATTATCCCAGGATCGTGGCGATCAATAATTTTTACAATATCATCTTCGGTATATTCAGGTAAGAAATTGTGTTTTACAACAAGTTCATTTGCAACTTTTTGAATAAATCTAATATCTTCTACATTTTTAGGATTTGGATCTGTGTCAAATTTATCTTTAAAGGCCATATCTCCTTTAAAGACACAATGAATTCTTTTTCGAGGGATGCCAACCACCGTGCAAGCTGCCATTTCATCACTTTTGAGATCTGGCAATGGATTGCATTCATAACATGCATTTCGATATGGAAATATCGTATATATGTGACCATAATAACCAGAAACCCCTCCATCTACTAAAGGTTTTCTGAATCTAATGCATTGAGCGTTTAAATTTAGCCTTGCGTTCATTGAATCAAGACCTCCAATTACAACATCTGCATTATAATAGAGTGCAGGGTTTAATCTTTCTAAGGATGAATGATACCCTTTAACAATAATATTTGGATTAATTTCGACTAATTTTCTTGCAGCTGCAATTGCTTTGGGTTCTCCTAACTTTGCGCCCACAAACAGAATTTGACGGTTCAGGTTAGAATGTTCAATTATGTCTAAATCGACAAGATCTATATGACCTACCCCTAACATGGTTAAGTTTTTAGCAATTTCACATCCTAAACCTCCTACGCCAGCTATTAATACTCTCGACTTTTTTACTAATTTCTGGGACCATCCTTCTAAACGAAATTGACGATCGTATAAGTCTCTCTCTTCTTCTGACATTCCCTTTGCAAAAAAATCTGAATTCTTACGCAATATTATCACCATTAATATTAATCAAAAAAATAAAAAAATTGAAGGGCTTTATGCCCTTACTATATATTATATTTTATGAAAAGAATTATTTAAAAGTACCCGCTGTGCTTGCAGGGATTAAAAGTATATCGTCGCCATCATTAACATTATAGTCTTTTAACTGGCTACTCTCATCCATTGTTCTTCCACCAGAAGAAAGATGGAACTCATCTGGATCAAGTCCGAATAGATTTCCTAATGTTTGTTTGATATCGCTTACGTTATTTGCGTCATTTACAGTTAACTTTTCCTTCTTTTCACCAGGACCAATAGTTGACATGAAATATAAAGTCAACTTCTTACCTGTTGAGGGAACTTTGCTTGATGGGGTTTTAGATTTAACTGGTTCTAACTCCTCATCAAAATCTTCATTATAACCCATTTTAATCGTTTCTCTTATTTTTTTTTTAAAGTTTTTTTTTTAAACTTAATAATATCAAGTTAAAATGATATTAAAAAACCCATTGGAATGATTTTGAAGTTTTTTGAATTTTTGTTTAAAATATAAGTATCTACATCAAAAAACCTAATATCATATATTTATAAATTAAATGAATGACTATCAATATATATAAATAGGAAAATATCGTATTAGAGAGAAGATTTGATTATATAAATCAATTTATTCAACACGTTAAAATCAATTGCTTATGAGCACTCCAGATAACCTTCAATCTATTGTTTGTAATCTAATAAAGGAATATCTAAAAAAGAAACCTTTCTTTTCAATAGAAGATATTGTAATGTTCATCAGTAATAGGGTAAGAACTAACCCTAATTTGAACAAACGCAGCATTGAAATCATCATTAAAAATCTCATTAAAAGAAGAATTCTAATCCCTGGAACTAAATTAATGAAAAATAATATCATCGAGCATCCAATAAGAAATGAAATCTATAATTATATAAGAAAGAATCCTTCGAATGTTAATGATATAATGAAAGCAATTAATATTGGGAGTAATCAAGCGTTATGGCATTTATCTTGCTTAGAAAAATTTAGATTTACAAGATCAACAAAAATCGAGAATCAAAGAATAATTTTTGAATATGAATCAAATTCAGATCTAGATGAGTTGTATTACTATTTAAAACAGGATATTGTACAAGATATTATCAACCTACTGAAAAAAGAAAACACCTCATTTAAAATTACGGAAATTGCTGCCAATTTAAAAAAAAATTACAATACTGTAAAAAAATATCTTGAAATATTAGGAACTCTGAAAATATTAAAAATTGAAAAAAATAAAAAAAGAGTTTTATTCAGATTAGATCAAGAGAAATATGATAATATTAGGAAATCCATTATTGATGGTGAATTATAAAATTTACAAAGTTATTCCAATGGAATTTATATTTTGAATTATATATTAGAAAATTAGATAATACTTTAATCAAAAAATCATGAAGAAGAAATATAGAGTTTTAAATATCATAACTCTTTATGTTGTTTTCACTTTAATTTATTTGATTTTTTTCATATTCCAAATAGAGAGTTTACCTTTATTTCTCTTTCTAACTATTGGGAGTGTTGCTGTATTATCTACCAGCACGATCTATACCGTTGTTAAATCTAAAAGCAGTCCAGCGAAGAGGATAAAAAAAGATAAATATTATCAAAAACCAAAATCAATCAAAAGAATATCGAGTGATTTGATTGAGGATTACTTCGAAGCCATGCCATTAATAGATCAATACGCTGATACTGATGTATCTTTTGAAAATGTAGAATCAATCGATGATTATATCTTCACTTTTTTCAAACAAGAGGAAGTAGATAAAATCGATTTGTTAGGGTTTTCAAAAATGGATAAAATCTTTTTTATCAGAGAGATGTTGTATTTTGATGCTGGTGAGAGAAAGCAGCTAATCGAAGATATTTTGAAAAATAAAGATATAACTGATGAACAGATAAAATACTACCCGCCTTTAAACATAATTGGATTGAATGATAAATTACGCGTTTACATAAGGTCATTAGTCGAACCTGGTGAGAAGACCAAAATACTCATAATTGAAACCTCCGAATTAATAAGTATAATCAAAGAACAAGTTGGAATTCTATTTGATTATGGTTTAGAAGATTTTTCCCTATCCACAGGAGGTTTAATATTAGATGAAACTAAGCAGATAAAGGACTATTTTATTGACGAGGATGACGAAATTGCTTTAATTCCATCAAAAAAAAAATAGAATTATTTTTTTTATAGTTTTATATCCTTTCAATATAACAACCAGCAACACTCGCTGGAATTAATAAAATGTCATCTCCATCATCTACATTGTAATCACTCAGCGTAGATTCTTCATCCATGGTAACTCCTCCAGAAGACAAATAAAAATCAGATGGATCTAAAGCAAATAAATTCGCTATAGTATCTTTAATATCTCTTACCATATTACCCGTGAAGACGGTAAGCTTTTGTTTTTTCTCCCCTGGTCCTATAGTGGATAAAAAAAAAACTGAAATCTTTTTTCCTTCAGAAGAGATTTTGGGTTCTGGAGTTTTAGATCTAATATCTTCTGTTTGGTCCTTTTTAGACTGATCATCAATATCTTTATCCAAGCTTTCATCAATTTCCTCATCGAATTCTTCATCGAACTCCTCTTCAAATTCATCGTCAAAATCCATTAGATTAACACCATAAATTTAGATTACTTAATTTTATATTACTTTTAAAAAATAAAGGAATTTATGTTATATAAATAGACTTCACAAAACCAAAAAAATTCTTAAATTGAAATTACAAACACTTTAGAATTTGAGTTAATATAATATAATTAATAATTTACATAAGTTTAAGAACTACCATGAAGGATAAACCTATTCCTAAGTATCAAATTCGAGAAAAAACACCCGAAGAGCAACTAGACACCATTCCTAAAACAAAATTACTTAAAAAAATTAAGGAAGAAAGAATTAAATTAAATAGAGAAAAAACTGAATGGGAGAGCGTTATTAGCAAAGTTGAAGGTTATCAAGATAATATTCAAGATTTAGAAAAAAAAAGAAAAGAAAAAGAACTTCAAGTCAGAGACCTTCAAAATCAACACGAAAAACTAAAAAACGATCTAGACAATATGAGAAATGAATTAAAAGAAAGTAAAAATAATCTATATGAGAAAGAAAGGGAGTTAGATCAAAAAAATGCTGACTTAGAGCGATATCAAGAGAGATTAGATGGACTAAGAGATGAATTAGAGAGTGAGAAGAAAGACTTAGAAAGAGAAAAAGAAAAAGCAAAAGAAAGAATTAAAGAAATTAAAACCAAATTACCCGGAATGGAACGGAGAGAGAGTGCCTTAGAGAGAACAATTGAAAAGTTGGAAAACAATTTAATGGATTTAAGAAACGAAGGTAAGAGTTTAACGAGAGAAAGAGATAATTTAAACAATGAAATCAATAGTTTGAGAAGAGAGATAGTAGATGAAAAAAATCGAATTGATGATGAGAAAAGAAGATTAAAAGATGAAAAAGAAAAGGTTCGCTATAAGAAAAAAGACTTAAGTCTCAAAGCTCGTGATATTGAAAAAAAAAAAGAGCAATTGGGAAAATTTAAAGAGGATGTAGATCACGATGTAAAAGACTTAGAAAGAAAGAAAAAAGGGCAAGAAGTAAGATTAAAGGAATTAGATAGGAAGGTACCTAAGGCAGAAGATACTTATTTTTCATTAGAACATAAAATTGGTAACTTAGAAAATAAACTGAAAAGCTTAAAAGATGAAATAAAAAAACTGGAAAAGGAAAAATCGAAAATAGAAGACGATAAATTTTCAATTAGAAAGGAGAGGCAAAGATTAGAAAGTGATAAAGAGAGATTTCTTAAAGAAAAAAGAGATTTTGAAAGAGAATTGAAAAAAACAAAAGAAATCCCAAAATATAAAATCAAATCAAAAACGCCTTCGAGATATTAATTAGTATAGTTGGGGGATTTATGAAAATTCCAAAAGGAATTGAAGGGGATTACCTTGAAACAAAAGAAAACAACCTTTTTTTCGATATAAAAGGTTATCACCATCCCCGAGACCGTAGAATTTGTTTTTTAAGATTTTATCCAGATCAAAATGGGGAAAGAATAAAAGAAGGCAAAAAATTTAATAAAATCTATTCTTTAGATGAAAGATATTTGAAATTAAGAGAGGAATACCCACAGTATCTTTTTTTTTCAAATGAACTTGATTTAGAGCTTCAGGGCGTAGAAATTAAAGATATAAAGAAAATTTATACGCCCCGAGAATACTATGATGCATTAAAAATGAGGAATAATTTGTCAGAAATCGAAATCCATTCCAAAAATTTGTGTGAGTTATTTATTACAGGCGGTTCCATACCAGAAGATGCAATCGGTATTTCTGGTTCCCCCATGATCGGATTAAGTAAAGATGATTCTGATATAGATGTAATAATATATGGAACTCGTGCTAGTTTAGAGTTTCAAGATAAATTAAAAACAATACTGCTTACTTCAAACAATTGTAGGGCGTATAACTTAAGCGAATATAAAACTCATTATAATTGGAGGGTAGGAGGTTCTGGCATTAGTTTCGAGAATTTTTTGAGAAGTGAAAAAAGAAAGTTACATCAAGGAAAATTCTATGGAATTGATTTCTTTATACGATATATTAAAAGCCCTAATGATTGGAATGGAACTTTCTACGATTACAAATTCAAGAACTTAGGAAGGATTGAAATAAAAGCAAAAATTGTAGATTCAACCGATTCCATTTTTACTCCCTGCTCTTATAAAATTAATGGTATAGAAATCGTAGATAAAAAATTTATTAGAAATGATATAAATTTAAAAGATATTACTGAAATCAACTCATTTCGCGGTAGATTTTGTGAACACGCTAAAGATGGAGAAACTGTGTTAGTTAAAGGAAAACTAGAAGAAGTAGTTTTCAAAAATAACAAAAAATATCTAAGAATTCTACTTACGGATCAAAAACAAGATATTTTTTGCGTAATATAGCTCTAATTATCCGACTTAAAATAACAAAACACTTTTTTTCCTAAAACAAAAAAAATAATAGGTATCCACCATTAAATTATTTCAGAAATATCTGATTTAAAATATGATTGAGCGATATAAAAAATCAGTCGAAATAGACCCGAAAGACGCAGACGCGTGGATTAACTTAGGGGATGCCTATTACGACGAAACAAATTTTGATGAGGCAATAAAAGCATATCAGAAAGCAATTGATATTAATCCTTTTTTTTCCGAAGTATGGAATAATTTAGGTCTAGCACTCAGTATGATACATAAATTTAAAGATGCAATAGAATGTTATCAAGAAGCGCTTAAAATCGAACCAGACGACGCAATTTCTTACTATAACATGGGATTTGCATATGAGGATTTAGAAGATTATGATAATGCGTTAAAATTTTACAAGATTGCACTAGAATATGAACCAAGCTACACAGATGTGTGGAATAATATTGCTTTAATTTATAGAGAAAATGAACAATATGATGAAGCAATAGAATGCTACAAAAAAGCGATAAGAATCAACCCAGATGAGCAAATGTTATATAATAATATAGCCATCATCTATTACGATACCCAAAACTTCGATGAAGCCATAAAGTATTATAAAAAAGCTATTGATCTAGATCCCAACAATGCAGAGTTATGGTTTGATTTAGGTGACATTGCATATGAACAAAACGACTATGAATTGGCAATATCCTGTTATAAAAAAGCAACTGAGCTTAATCCTCAATTCATTGAAGCATGGAATAATTTGGGGTTATCCTACACATTTACGAAAGAATTTAAAAAATCTATCAAGTGCTATGAAGAAGCACTAAGTTTACAATCTGAGGACCCAGTACTTTATGAAAATTTAGCGTTTAGCTATAGTGCTTTAAATGATTTTGATAATGCTATTTTATATTATCAAAACACTCTTAGAATCGATCCTGAGAACATCAACGTACTTAAGAAATTAGGCCGAATTTATTGCGATGTAAGAAAAAATTATGAAGAAGCAATAAAACATTTTAATAAAATTGTCGCTTTGGATCCTTCTGAATTAGATTTTTGGGAATCAGCGGTAAGTTGTCATGAAAAACTAGGAAATTTTGAAAAAGCTAAAGAATGGAATGAAAAAGGGTCTAAACTAAAAGCAAATGATTATTAATCGATTCTAGTTTTAAATTAACTAATGGATTCATTTAATGCTGACTTACACATCCACTCACCTCATTCAATTGCAGTATCTAAAAATCTTAATTTAGATACTATGGTAGAAACCTGTAAGAAAAAAGGGTTGGATATCCTTGGAACCGGAGATGTGTTGCAACCGGATTGGTTAAAGTATTTAGAAAAGAATTTGAAAAAAGACCATGTCGGAGCTTTCTCTTATAAGGATATTTACTTTATTTTACAAACTGAGATTGAAGACGAAAATTCGATTCACGAAGTGGTTTTTTTCCCCGATTTTTCAACCGTAAGAGAAGTCCAAAAAAAGATTAAACCATATTCAAAAAATATTTTGGGTGAATGGGGGGGTCGCCCAAGGGTAAATTTACCTCCTGCGGAATTAGTTGACATTATCACAGATTTTGGAGCAATAATAGGTCCTGCTCATGCTTTTACTCCATTTAAAGCAATTTTTCGCCAAAGTAAATATGCGACTCTCGAAGAGTGCTATCAAGACGCTACTAAAAAAGTGAAATTTTTAGAATTAGGACTCTCTGCTAATACAGATTTAGCCGATAAATTAGAATCTCTTAAAAATATATCTTTTTTAAGCAATAGCGATGCGCATTCTGAAAGTCCCCGCTCTTTAGGGAGAGAATTCAACAAAATTAAAATGGAAAACCCTTCGTTTGATGAGCTAGCCTTAGCCTTAGAAAGAAAAAGTCAACGCAAAATTGAACTAAATGTAGGACTTCACCCGAAGCTAGGAAAATATTATAATATGTTCTGCAACAAATGTAGAAGAAGAGTAATATTTGTTAAATCAGAAAAAACTAAAGATACACTATTAAATGAATATACTATTTCAGAAGACTTCATAAAAATTTTATCAGAAAACCCCTTAAATGCGAGAAAAGAATACATAAACAATGTTTCCAAGGAGAAAATTACTTGTCCTGCTTGTAAAGAAAAAATTAACAAGAACATTAAAATTAAATTAGGAGTCAGTGAGAGAATAGATGTTATTTCTACATCAATCGAACCAATACATCCAAATCATAGGCCTCCATACATCAATGCGGTTCCTTTAATAGATATTATTCGCGCGGTAAAAAAAATTAAGAGCGCTACGAGTGTTACAGTTTTAAAATCATATGAGAAAATGTTAAATGAACTAGGCGCCGAATTTATTATTTTATTTGATACAGAAATTGAAGAAATCAAGAAATTTGACAAGAATATTGCCACAGTTATCGAAGCAATAAGAAAAAATAAAGTTAAATATACACCTGGTGGCGGTGGGACTTATGGGCAAATTCAACTCGAAATGTAACTATCTAAAGAAGAATTTAAGTAGCTGTTAATAAGGAAATCTAAGTATTGAAAAAAGTTCAAAATTTGGCTATATTTCAAACTCTAAATCAAGATTTAAAAGTTCTCCACATTTAGAGCAAGTCATAAAATCAAAAATTTTAAATGCTACAACCATAAGCTCTAAATCTTTTCTAGGAAATCGATTTTTAAACTTTTTTTTATAATCTCCGGAAGGACAGCTAATAATCGCTCGTACATTAATAATGTCCTCCGCTTCCGAACTATCGAAAGCTTGTTCAGTTGTATTCTTATTCATATCAATTTCCATTTTAATTAACCCCGAGCATATAAAATATGAAAATTCGGTCTTTTAAATTTATCTACTTCGAAATTTATCCTTTTTATCACGCGAACAAGTGGAAATTTGATGTATTTTCATTGTAATACTCATATAACATCTATATTAATAATATTAATTTTGATATGTATTATTAGCGTATTATATAGCTAATTACTCCATATTATGGTAATGATTAATGAACAACGATGAATTTGATCTAAGCGAAATTGTAAAATCTAGAGAATCTGTTAGAACTAGGTTTAATGAGATAGCGCGTCAGAATGTTAAATCAAATAACGTGTCAAATCTAGATAACGACACTTATCTAGCGGATCTGCTAAAAGTTATAAAAATTAAGTCTTTAGTTATTGGAGTCGGTGGAGCTGGGAATAACACCGTATCGAGAATGCACGATATTGACTCTGATTACATCGACTCGCTCACTATTAATACGGATGCTCACGATTTATATTACTCAAATTCTAGCCAGAAACTTTTAATCGGAAAAGAGATTTGCAACGGATTAGGGTCTGGTAATGATCCCAGCATCGGTAGTGCGGCTGCTGAAGAAGATGTAGATCGCCTTTCTCAAGTGTTAAACGCTGATGTAGTTTTCCTTACTTTTGGCTTGGGTGGTGGTACTGGTACTGGTGCAGCTCCTATTATTGCTAGGGAAGCCAAAAAAAATAATGCCACAGTTGTATCGTTTTGTTCAGTACCTTTTAAATCTGAAGGAGTGGAACGAAATTTAAGAGCAAGAAAAGGTCTAGAGGAACTTATGAAATATTCTGATACATTAATCCCTATACCAAATGATAATCTTCTCCGATTTAACCAAAAATTACCTATTCTAGCAGGTTTTAAGATTATGGATGAGGTTTTAATCAGGTGTATTAAAGAAATAATTAATCTAATAAATAACTGTGGTTTGATTAATATTGATTACGCAGATGTTAGAAAAGTTTTAGAAAAAAAGGGAAATTACCCTTCTGGGCTAATTGGTATTACAGAATCGTTAGGTGAAGAAAGAGATTTAATAAGAAAGTCTAAACTAGCATTACATAATCCTCTTTTAGAACCGGACATAAAAAAAGTTGATAAATGCATAGTTTCTGTTTCTGGTGATCATCAATTATCGTTATCTAATATTGATAGGATTATTTCAACAATTTCAAGTGAAATCCCCGAGGATGCATCTCTTAAATTCGGAACTTCATTAAATCCAACCCTAGGATCGAAAATTAGGATTATGGCGTTAGGGCGAGGCCCAATCTCGCCATATGTTCAAGCGGCAATAGATGGGACTGAATTTCCACACACTCACATAAGCCAGCTGTAAAAAATTTTTATGTAAAACGGGTATTTAATAATCAAACTACATCATTCATTAAACTTTTTTTTAAAAAAATCTTATAACTAATAACAATTGCGATTAGGTGAATCTATCATCGGAAATAAAATGTCAGAAGAGGATTTAAAAAAAAAAATCCGAGATTTTTTAGATAAAAGAAAGATACTCGTACTTTGTACTTGTTCGGATAACACGCCTCGCGCAACACCTATGGATTTTTACATGGATAAGAAATCTAATGATTTTAATATATATGTAGGACCTGCTCCTGGGAGAAAGGTAAAAAACATCGAAGAAAATCCAAATGTCAGTATTGGGATATATACACCAATGAACACTGGTAAAATACAGGGCATGCAAATTACAGCATCCGGGAAAGAAAGACTGATTTTTTTGAGGGAAGGGGACAAAGATTTTGATGAAGCTCAAAAAATAGTGCGGGGAAAGAGAAAGCTCCTCTTGAAGATCATTCCAGAGAAAATCGAATTACTAGATTATGATTTCATTAAAAAAGGGTATTCAAGACTTCAATATTTAGAATTATAGTAAATTTAAAATCTTAGATACTGAAATTACAAGAGAACTGAAATTAGAAGGAATAGCTAGAAATTTAATAAGAAATATTAATAACCACAGAAAGAAAATGAGATTATCAACGAAAAACAGAATAAGATTATATTTAAATGCTGAAGACGATGAGATTTTAGCATCAATATCTAAGTATCAAAATTACATCAAAAAAATGGTACAAGCAGATATAATTTTTGATAAATTAGATAATAACAGAGAGATAAAGATATTTAAAGTAAACCAGAGCGAAGTTTCAACCTATCTCGAGGTAATAACTTAATATTACTTATTTATTTTTGAAATTTAAGAAGTGAACATAAAGAAAGAAGAAAGAAATAATATTAGTTCTTAGATGTTATTTTTTAAAAGTTAATTTTTGGAACTACTTTTTTAACATCAGCTTTATTGCTTCATCAGCATCCATAAGTAACTCCATTGTGTATGTAACTCCTTCTACCGAAGCATAAAAACTAAATCTTTTAGAAAGAGCAGTAAAACCTTCAACAATTTTATCATCCGGGCATTCATATATAGCGTAAGTTTTATGTCTATCATCAGTTACTTGTGCTGCCCAAGCTCCTACTTTCTTTAAATAATCAGGATAAACTGGTTTATTTGAAGACATATAGTTTTTTATTACTTCATTAATTTTATGAGGAGGGTATTTAGATATCATCATTATTTTAGCCATACAATTTTCACCATTTTACCTATTTTTTAATTTTGGATTAGAAATGTTAAGAAATAGTATGAAATTTCTCTATAAAAACTTTTACAATTTAGTAAAATAAAAA
>Ga0315553_10001291_pt1 | contig 20943 bp, 19 predicted proteins | sample SalMarSW160140MG_FD_203099 | JGI IMG/M metagenome (GOLD analysis project Ga0315553, IMG submission 203099) | Salt marsh sediment microbial communities from the Plum Island Ecosystem LTER, Massachusetts, United States - Salt Marsh Sediment SW1601-40 ... | reverse complement strand
GTGCCGAGGCCCCCGTGGAACGCTTTCCAGACGTCCTCATAATCCTCGCGCACACCGACCAGCAGCGGGATGCCGTCAGCGGCTGCCCGTTCGAAGATGTTGCGAAGACCGTGCCCTTCGGATTCGGCCCGCCCGAAGCGATTGACGATGAGCAGATCGATCGGCTCGGAGAACGCCGTATCAAGCCGGGCCGCAGCTTCCGCGAGCGCACCGGCATCCAGCCGGCAGCCCCGTGCGCCCTGGCCGCGATCCTGCAGGATCGGCAGCTCCCATCCGCCGCGGAGCCCATGCAGCAACAGGTTGCGCGGGGTCGCCGCGGCCTCTGATCCGATCTTCTGGATGACCCCCGCGAGCCGGATCGGATCCTTCCGAAGCTGGCTAACGACATCGGAAAGAAGCCGGTCGATATCGAATCCCAGCCTGAAAACAATGCCTGCCAAGCGCGGCTCGGATACCGATGTTTCGGCCTTGTTATCCACGTCGCCTCCCAAGCTGTTCGTCGGCGAGATCATAATCACAGTCCGTCCGGCTTCAGTATCTTAAATATCGGCGGCCGCCCTTTTTGCCGCCCTCTGCGGTGGCCGAGATCGGTTGAGCTTAGCAGCGAACCGGGGGCAGGGCATGTCCCGAGGAGGCGGGCCGCATGCCCAAGGCTGTCCCCCGAGGCAATGCGACGCCGATAACGCTTATCCGCGACATGCCAATCTATCGATAAAAATTGAGACAATGTTTCGAAAGTATATTGTGCCATTATTCTTACATGAAGCAGCAATATCGCCAATTCATGTCGTATTAAACCAAACCCATTATACACAACTGTCGGCGCCGATCCTGTAAAGACGAGACATAAACCTTGATTTCGGTGGGTTGCGTTTGAAAATGCACAAGAGATATGTTGTTGCGCTGGTGTTCCTTACAACGCTCGGAACCGGATCGTCGCGAGCTCATGACTATGCGCCCACAAAGCCGCCGGTCGTAACGCTCGATCTGGCCAGCACATTTCCAGGCAGCATGCCCATTCTCGGCGATGCCGCGGCAGAATTGTCGCACAAGGTGCGGCGCGCATCCGCCGGTAAGCTCAATTTCAAGTTCTATGAGCCCGGTGTCCTGGTGCCGGGCAGCGAAACGGTGAACGCCGTCGCTGAAGGCAAGGTCGCGGCGGCCTGGGCCGGCGCAGGCTGGTTTGCGGGACACGATAGCGCTTTCAACTTCTTCTCCAGCGTGCCCTTCGGTCCGGGCATCGGAGAGTATCTGGCCTGGATGTACAAGGGGGGCGGGCTCGACCTGGCGCGCAAAATGTTCCATGCGCGGGGTGTTCACAACGTGCCCTGCGGCCTCATTCCGCCCGAGGCCTCGGGCTGGTTTCGCAAGGAGATTCGCTCGGTCGAGGATCTGAAGGGCCTCAAAATGCGGTTCTTCGGCCTTGGCGCGAAGGTGATGCAGAAGCTGGGCGTCGAGGCGGTCCAGCTTCCGCCGGGCGAGATTCTGGCGGCGCTGAAATCGGGCAAACTCGATGCGACAGAGTTTTCCCTTCCCGTGATGGACAAGCCGCTGGGCTTTCAGAAGCTGGCGAAATACTACTACTTCCCCGGCTGGCACCAGCAGGCCACCTTTTTCGATCTCTACGTCAATCTGGACATCTGGAAGAGGCTGCCCGATCGGTACAAGTCAATCATCGAGCTGGCCTGCAGCAGAGTGGAGCTCGACATGATCGCCAAAGGCGAAGCGATGCAGGGAAACGCCATCGAAGAGTTGAAGAAGGAGGGTGTTCAGGTGCGGCGATGGCCACCTGCAATGCTTGCGGCGTTCGAGAAGGCCTGGAACGCCGTGGTTGCTGAGGAGTCAGCCGCGAACCCGAATTTCAAGCGCGTCTATGACTCCTACATGGCGTTCCGGCGGAAGTACAAGATATGGCACTATCTGAGTTACCTCGACTAGGAGCGCCATTATCGAACCTCTCGAGGCTGCTCCAGAATGTCAGTGTACGCACTCAACTCTCGGGCGCCTATGGCCTGTCTCTCTTTCTCACCGTCCTTATCGGGCTCATTGCGCTTTTCCAGTTGAGCGCGTTCGAGCGTCTGGGGAGCCAGTTCACACAGCAATGGTTGCCCCAGGTCGAGATTCTGGGTGAGCTGAAACGGGCAATGACGGAGCACCGCCTGCTCGCGGAGCGCCGGACCGAGACGAGGGATTTCAGGCAGCTGGTCGTCGTCAATGAAAGTATGGATGCGGCCTCGGCAGCCGTTGACACCACTGTTCACGCCTATCGTAAAACGGGCCCGACCAAGAGCGAGTCCAGACTGCTCGATGGCTTTGTCGGGCAGTGGACGCGCTACAAGAAGGTCTTCCAGGATGTCGTCACGAGACTGAACAGTGGCGATCCAGAGAGCGGCCTTACGATGTTCCGCCAAAGCGCCATCCCGGTCTTCGATTCTGCCGCCCACCGAATGGAAGGTCTGCTTGAGCTATCCAATGTCCGTGGCGCTCAGGCAGCCGAAGCCGTTCAAGCAAGTCAGAGACGTTTTTTCTGGCTGACGATTACGGTGATCGGCTTCGCACTGCTGTCCGCCGCTTTGAAATTCGTATGGATTACCCATAGCATCAGTGGCCCAATTCGCCGCGTCAGCGACGCGATCACTCGCATTAGCGATGGCGACGATACTGTCCAGATCGCCAGCGCGGAGGGGCGCAAGGACGAAATCGGCATGTTGCTGAAAGCGGCGGAGAAGTATCGCGACAGCCTGGTGCTGAGCCGTCAACTGGCCGAGCGGCTGGACGCCGCCGTCAACAATATGCCGGTCGGCCTCTCGATGTTCGACGCCGACAATCGGTTGATTCTCAATAACAACCGCATGGAAGATATGTATAATCTTCCTCCCGGAGCGAGCCGGGCAGGCACTCACTTTTCTGAAATACTTAAGCCCTTCGTTGAACGCACCCTCCGGCCGCTAGACGATCCTAGTGGATATATAGAGAATCTTCTCGCCCGGATCGCCCGGCGCGAGCCCTATTCCGATCTCCTCGAGCTGCGCGACGGGCGCACCATCAGCGTGCTCATTCAGCCAGTACAGAGCGGTGGCTGGGTCTCCGTCCACGATGACATAACGGCCAGGCGCAAGGTGGAAGAGCAGGTCGCCTATATGGCACGCCATGACTCCCTCACCGACCTTCCGAACCGGCATTACTTCCGTGAACAAATGGGAGCCGCGCTCGAACAGCTTGGCGAAGGGGAGAGTCTCGCCGTCCTCTGTCTCGATCTCGATCGGTTCAAGGCCGTCAACGATACGCTCGGCCATCCGATCGGCGACGCCTTGCTGTGCCTGGTCGGTGAGCGCCTCAGGGATGCGGTGAGGGCGGAGGATACGGTCGGACGGCTCGGCGGCGACGAATTCGCCGTCGTGCAGGTGGGAGCCGATCAGCCTGTCAGCGCCACCACCTTGGCCGAGCGAATTATCTCCAAAATCAGCGAACCTTATGAGATCGAGGGGCATCGGGTCATATCGGGCACCAGCATCGGCGTTGCCGTCGCGCCCATAGATGGGAGTAATCCAGACCAGCTTCTCAAGAATGCCGACATGGCTCTTTACAGAGCCAAGTCCGATTCGCGGGGCACCTACCGGTTTTTCGCGGCCGATATGGACGCTCGCATGCAGGCCCGCCGCGGACTGGAGCTCGATCTGCGCCTGGCGCTGGTGAAGAAGGAATTCGAGCTCCATTACCAGCCGCAGCTCAATCTCAGAACCAACGAGATTACCGGTTTCGAGGCATTGCTGCGCTGGAATCATCCAGGACGCCAAAAGACCTCACCGGCGGAATTCATTCCGTTAGCGGAAGAGATCGGGTTGATCATACCGATCGGAAGGTGGGTTCTGTCGCAGGCCTGTCAGGATGCGGTCCAATGGCCGAAACCCCTCAGGATCGCCGTGAACCTGTCTCCGGCACAGTTCAAGGATCCCAATTTGCTCCAGTCGGTCAAGGATGCCCTTGCCGCGTCGGGCCTTGCGCCTGATCGCCTGGAGCTCGAGATCACTGAGACCGTTCTTCTGCGCGATACCGAGTCGGTGCTTGCGACACTGCACGAGTTCCGCGAGCTGGGTGTGCGTGTCTCCATGGACGATTTCGGCACCGGCTATTCGAGCCTCAGCTATCTGCGCAGCTTTCCGTTCGACAAGATCAAGATCGATCAATCCTTCGTTCGTGATCTAGGGGCGAAGGACAGCTCCATCGCCATCATCCGCGCCGTCAGCGGTCTTGGCTCAAGCCTGGGCATGGAAACGACAGCGGAAGGCGTGGAGACAGTCGATCAATTGATGCGGGTCCGGCAGGAAGGTTGCACCGAAGTGCAGGGCTTTCTGATCGGGGTTCCGCAGCCAGCGAGCGAAATTGCCGAATTGCTCCGCAGTTCCGGCTTGGGGGAAATTGCACTCGCCGCCCCGCCTGGGCGTTCGAGGCAGCGATCGACGGATCGCCAGGCCGGCCATTGATCTGGCGACACGCGGCTTGATTATCCAGCTTTTGCCCAGCAGTATATTGGCGATGTGACCTCGGCTGTGAGAGGACCATGAAAATTGCCGTGATGGGCGCCGGCGCGCTCGGGTGCTATTTTGGCGGCCGGCTGGCGCAGGCCGGTCTTGAGACCGCATTCATTGCGCGCGGGGCCCATCTCGAGGCTCTCCAGCGCGACGGGTTGTTTATCGAAAGCCCGCTGGGCAACGCGCATATCACGCCGGTTACGGCAACGGACGACCCAGCAGCGGTCGGGCCCGTCGACCTTGTTCTGTTCCTCGTCAAGCTCTACGACACGGAAAGCGCGGCGCGCCAGATGGCGCCGCTCTTAGGCCCGCAGACGGCGGTCATCTCTTTTCAGAATGGGATCGAGGCCTGGGAGCGCATCGGTCGGATCGTCGGCATGGATCGCGTCATCGGCGGCACCGCCTTCATTCCCGCGGACATCCGCGCGCCGGGCATTGTCCGCCACAACGGCCCCTTTGCGCGTCTGACCATCGGCGAGTTCGACGGGCGTCAATCCGCGCGATGCGAAGCCATTCGCGAGGCCTTCATGCGCGCAAATGTCAATATTGCCGTCGTCGAAGATATTCAGGTGAAGATCTGGGAGAAATTCATTGTGCTGAGCGCCCTCAGCGGCGTAACGACGCTCACGCGCCTGCCGATCGGCAATATTCTGGGCGATGCGCTGTGTGCGGAGCTTTTTGCCGCCGCTATCGAGGAGACCTCGGCTGTCGGCAAAGCGGCGTGCCCCGATCTGCCGGATGACGCGGCGGCGACGGCAATGACGGCCGTGCGCGGCTTTCCCAAGCCTATGCGCGCCTCGATGCTCGACGATCTGGAACGCGGCAAGCGGCTGGAACTCAACGATCTGAGCGGGGCCGTCGTTCGCTTTGGCGAAAAATTCGGCGTTGCGACCCCGGTGCACCGCACGATCCTGCAGGCCCTGCATCCGTACGGTCAGGGGCGCAAATGAGCAGGGGAGTGCGCCGCCGGACGGAGCAAAGCGGAGAGCCGGTGCCTATCGGCATATCAGCAACCTCGATGCATAACGGATAGAGAATTGGGCGCCGGATCCCCGCATCAAGTGCGGGCAGGCAAGTCCGGCGCGACGGGAAGTATTTCGGACGAATTCCCTCAACGCTGATCCTGCATTCGGTGAGAATGCAGGACCTGGGGTCCGTGAACAATTACCTGAGTGCAATCACAATAGCAGCGAGGGTGATTGTCCACGGACTCCAGCGAGGAAAATGCGAGCATGCCCGCGGTCCTCGACTGAATCAGCGATAGTAGGCAGGGACGAACCAGTTCAAGCCAGGCTCATTCCAAAGTGAAGCACAAGCAAATTAGTCTAAGAAATTCTTGACGATCTGCCGTCTCCGGCTAAAAATCCAGATCCGAAAATTATAGAGCTCCCGCCCTTTCGAGTTTGGCGGGGAGCCAACTTTGACAGGGGGAAACAAGGATGGCGATACTGCGTGTATTTGGGTTGATATTTGGCGTCTTGATGGCTTCGCTCCTAACCATTGGGACCGTCGCGGCGCAGAACCCTCAAAATATTCGAAGCAAATATCAGGATGAGAAGGAATTAGCCAACGCATCAACTGTTACAATCATTTCGTCTTCAATTTCGAGTACATACACAAGATTTGCGCAGGACATTCAAAATGTGCTTGATGACAAGACGGAAGGCGGGCTGCGTGTGCTTCCTATATTAGGGAGCGGTGGCGGACAAAATATTCATGATATGCTATTCCTCAAAGGCGTCGACATGGGCATAACCGACGCTGCCTATCTTAATTACTATAAGAAAAAAGATCCTGTTCTGTACGCCAATATCGAATCGCGGATTAATTATATATGCAAATTACTGAACGCCGAGTTCCATTTGCTTGTTCCAAACTCTATTAAAAGCTATGAAGATTTGCGAGGGAAGAAAGTCAGTTTCTGGAAAAAGCTAAGCATTACATCGCTTGCGTCGGGAACGATTTTCGACACGCTCGGCATTGAGGTCGAACCGGTTTACCTCGACAATGCCGCAGCGATCGAAAAAATGCGCAAGGGCGAGATTTCGGGAGTCGCGCGGATGAGCGGGGCCCCCCATAATGACTATAATCACGTGACGCCAAAAGACGGTTTTCATCTGTTGAGCTTGGATCAGGAAATCATCTCCGGCAGCAAATATGAAAACCTCATGGATACCTACCTCCCTGCAACGCTCACAAGCACCCAATACCCGGGACTGGTCCCCGAAAACAAGGATGTGCAAACAGTTGCCACCATCATCGTGCTGGGAGTGTATAATTGGCCAGCAGGATCCGAGCGCTATCAGAAGGTTGCGAAATTTGTGCAGGGGTTCTTCGACAATATCGATAAATTTCATGATCCGGCGCGGCATCCGAAATGGGTCAATGTGAACATTGCGGCAAAGGTATCGGGCTGGCACCGCTTCAAACCTGCGCAAGAATGGCTCGATAACAAATTGCGCACTGGCGGGCTTGTCGAACAACCTCTGAAACTGAAGTACGCCTTTAGAGCGTTTATGAAGGACTATATTGCAAAATCAGGAGGCGTGCCTAAGGACGCAACCGATCAGGAAGCTTTCTTCCAGGCGTTCTCTAAATGGTTGATCGCCCAAGGGCTTGAAAACCGTTAAGCCGCTCGCAGAAAGTGGTGCCGACTCGCATGCCGCGACTTCGCGCTTGCGGTCGGGAATTTTGGTAGCGCCCTAAAGAAGAGATCACTATCGCTTTGGGCAAATTTGCCCAAAGCATCTATTGCGTGTTTGCCACGCCGACGACTCCGAAGCGCTGCTTTCAAGTTTTTTGGGGGAGCTAGATCAACTTGACCTCGTTCAAGTGGAATCACTTGGACGAGGTCAAGTTGATCTATTTCAAGAGACGAGCGCAACTGTTCCCGCGTCCAATTGGACGCGCGTTGCGCTACTCGCGCCGCTCGCGCAACACGTCACGCATCGTACCGGCAACCATGCCGGGCAGGTCGCTGCGGAGGTCCGTGAGCCCGGACTCAAGACGCGTAAGCTGGCTGTCCATGCTGTCCAGCCACGCATTGATGCGCTCTAGCCGCTGCGAGTGCTCATCCTGGACGTAGGCGATGCGGCCCAGCGTTGAGGCCATCCACTTTTGCGTTTCCGCGGTTTCCTTCTGCGCGGCCTCAAGCACCGTTACACGCCGCTCCAGCTCTTCGATCGTCGTCATTCCCCAGCTTCCTAAAACTGTTTGCGCGGACGGTACCGCCTGGGCGAGCGCGGGTCAATGTTGCGTTAATGATCAGCGCGCCGGGGCGTGAGTATCCGCACCTATCGGCGGGTTGACCGCGTCTTGACCAAGACGCGCAACAAAATCTTGCCTAGAAACGCCGAAAAAGGTATCAAACAACTAGTTGGTTAGAAAGATTGCCTATGCGAATTTCCCTTTGCAGTGAAGTCATCGGCCAGTTGGAATTCGCGGCGCAATGCGATCTGGCGGCGGCGCTCGGCTATGACGGGCTCGAAATTGCGCCTGTGACACTGGCGAAAGATCCGCGCCTGATCTCTGCCGAACAGCGGACCATGATGAGGCGCGCGGCGGAGACCGCCCGCATCGCGCTCACGGGGCTGCATTGGCTGATGGTCATGCCGCCGGGGCTTTCCATCACGTCTTCCGATCCGTCGATTCGCCGGAATTCCCTCGAAGTCATACGGTCATTGGTCGACCTTTGCGCGGAACTGGGAGGAAGCGTTCTGGTTCACGGCTCGCCCGATCAGCGGCGGCTGCCGGAGGGGCCGGAAGCCGAAACAGCCCGTAAGCTTGGCATCGAGACTATGGCCGTTGCGGCTGAGGCTGCGGAAAAGGCCGGCGTCACTTATTGCCTTGAGCCCCTTTCCCCGGATCAGACCAATTTCGTGACAAGCGTTGCCGAGGCCGTGGAGATCGTCGATCAGATCGGCTCGCCGGCACTCAGGACGATGATCGATACGAGCGCGGCGGGCCGTGGAGAGATTGAGCCTGTCGCAGATCTCATTCGCCGCTGGCTGCCGGATAAGCGCGTGGTGCACATCCATTTGAACGATACCAACCGGCGCGCGCCGGGGCAGGGGAGTGACGACTTCCCCGAGATCATGCGCGCGCTCAAAGATGTCGGTTATGACGGGATTGCCGGGGTGGAGCCGTTTATTTACGACCCTGACGGCCCAACCGTCGCGGCTCGCGCCATCGGCTATATTCAGGGCCTGCGGGAGGCGCTTGGATGACGGCCCCCAAGCTTTCCGTCAAGGAAATCCAGTGTTTCGAGCGAGATGTCAGCCTGAGGCTTCCTTTCCGGTTCGGCGCGGCCACTTTGCGGGAAGCGCCGCAAGCTTTCGTGCGCACCCATGTCCGTCTGGCCGATGGCCGCGAAGGATGGGGGATGGCCGCCGAGCTTATGGTGCCGAAATGGTTCGATAAGGACCCGGCGCTTTCAAACGAGCAGAATTTCGGCCAGCTTCGCCGCGCTTTGAAACTGTACGCACAGGCCATCCATTTGGCGGGCGAGGATACGGCGTTCGGCCATCACGCGGCGCTCTACCGGCCTCATCTGGAGGCGGGCGGAGCGGCGGGACTGCCGGCGCTTGCGGCGGGCTTCGGCCCCGCCCTGATCGACCGCGCCGTGATGGATGCACTCTGCCGTATGGAAGGGGTGGCTTTTGCGGAAGCCGTCAATGCCAATTTGCCCGGCATCGATGCGCGCCTGACGCCGGATTTGCAGGGCTTCGACATCGATCGCTTTCTTGGCGAACGCCGCCCGTCGAACGCAATCGCCGCGCGCCATACGGTCGGACTGATCGATCCCTTGACCGCCGACGATGTTGCGGAGAAGGACCGGCTGAATGACGGTCTGCCGGAAACGTTTGCCGAGGTCGTCCGAACCTACGGCCATGAATGGTACAAGCTGAAAGTGTCAGGCGATCTCGCCTCCGATATCGAACGCTTGCAGGCCATCGCCGCCGTGCTCGATGCCAGCGGCATCGCCTATCGCACGACGCTGGACGGCAATGAGCAATTTGACGATGTCGATGCCGTCGCTACGCTGCTCGACGCCATGGACGCAGCTCCCGGCCTTGAAAGACTGCGTGCCTCGATCGCCTTTCTGGAGCAGCCGGTCCGCCGGGCGGCGGCGCTGGAGCGCGATGTCGGCCCGATCGCCCAGCGCCTGCCGGTGATCATCGACGAATCCGACAGTGAAATCGATTCCTTCCTGAAGGCGCGGAATTGCGGCTATTCCGGCATTTCCTCGAAAAGCTGCAAGGGCTTCTACAAATCGCTGCTCAATTTGGCGCGCTGCATTCATTGGCGTGCGGAAGGTCGCGGCGATTTTTTCATGAGTGGTGAGGATCTCACCTGCCAGGCGGGCCTCTCCGTGCAGCAGGATCTTGCGCTCGTCTCGCTTCTCGGCCTGGCCCATGTCGAGCGCAATGGCCATCACTTCGTGGATGGCATGGCCGGCGCACCCATCGAAGAGCAACGCCTCTTTCTTGAGGCGCATCCCGATCTTTACGCCGAAACCGGCGGGCGCGTGCGGCTGCGCATCACGAATGGTCAAATCGCAACCGGCTCACTGCAACAGCCGGGCTTCGGCTCAGCTGCAGAGCCGGATTGGTCGGCCATGCGGATGGTGACAGACAACAAGGAGCATTGAACATGTCAGAACGCCGTCTCGGTATCATCATGCATGGCGTGACGGGGCGCATGGGGATGAACCAGCATCTCATTCGTTCGATCCTGGCGATCGGGGCGCAAGGCGGCGTTTTGCTCGGCAATGGCGACCGCGTGGTGCCGGATGTCATCCTGGTCGGGCGCAATGCCGAGAAGATCGAATCCCTTGCCAAACGGCATGGCATCGAACGCTGGACGGCGGATCTCGGACGGGCGCTCGCCAATCCGGATGACACGCTGTTTTTCGACGCGGCCTCGACGCAATTGCGCGGCGAGCTGCTGATCCGCGCCATGGAAGCCGGCAAGCATGTCTACTGCGAAAAGCCGATCGCGGAGACGTTGGAAGGCGCCCTTGAAATATGCCGGGTCGCCAAGCGCGCCGGCGTGAAGACCGGCGTCGTGCATGACAAGCTCTATCTGCCCGGCCTGATAAAGCTGAAGAGGCTGCGCGATAGCGGCTTCTTCGGGCGCATTTTTTCAGTGCGCGGCGAGTTCGGCTACTGGGTGTTCGAAGGCGACTGGCAAGCCGCGCAGCGTCCGAGCTGGAATTACCGCAAGGCTGACGGCGGCGGCATCATTCTCGATATGCTCTGCCATTGGCGCTATGTGCTCGACAATATCGTTGCGCCGGTGAAGGCGGTGAGCTGTCTGGGCGCCAACCATATCCCGCGGCGCTGGGACGAGAACGGTCAGCCTTACGCCGCCGATGCCGACGACGCAGCCTATGCCACCTTCCAGCTCGATGGCGGCATTATCGCGCAGATCAACAGTTCCTGGTGCACGCGCGTTCGCCGGGATGATCTCGTGACCTTCCATATTGATGGCGAACTCGGCTCCGCCGTGGCCGGCTTGCATAAATGCCTGAGCCAATCGCGCGTCAATACGCCGAAACCCGTCTGGAATCCCGATCAGCCTCAGCCGCTCAACTTTTTCGACCATTGGGAGGAGGTGCCGGACAATACGGTGTTCGACAATGGTTTCAAGGCGCAGTGGGAAGCGTTCATCCGCCATCTCTGTGAGGGCGCACCCTGGAAATACACGCTGCTGGAAGGCGCCAAAGGCGTGCAGCTCGCCGAGCTGGGGCTGAAGAGCTGGGCCGAGCGGCGCTGGCTGGATGTGCCGGAATTGGAGGTCTGACATGGCCAGGCTTGTTTTGCCGACGCTCGCCGGGCGGCTGGAGCCTTATGAGACGGGGCGAGGCCGATCCTTTCCGCGGAAAGCCTCAGGGCCCTTCAACCGCATCGCCTATTCGGCGGCGCATGTCGTCTCCGATCCGCTCGCCGATTGCGATCCCTGGCTGACGGCCGCCATTGACTGGGACGCGACGCTCGCCTATCGCCGCCATCTCTGGTCGCTGGGGATGGGCGTCGCCGAGGCGATGGACACGGCACAGCGCGGCATGGGGCTGGACTGGGCGGCATCGCTCGAATTGATCCGCCGCTCGGTCGATGCGGCAAGGGACTTCGAAGGCGAGGCTTTGCTTGCAAGTGGTGCGGGGACGGATCATCTTGCGCCATCGCCTTCGCTGAACATCGATGATGTCATCGTCGCTTATGAGGAGCAATGCTCGGCGGTGCAGGAAGCCGGTGGCCGCATCATCCTGATGGCGAGCCGGGCGCTTGCGGCCTGTGCGAAGTCGCCGGACGACTACGCCGCCGTCTATCGCCGCGTTCTCGCAAATGTCGAGCATCCGGTGATCATTCACTGGCTCGGCGAAATGTTCGATCCGGCGCTTGAAGGCTATTGGGGCGGTAGGGATCATATGGCGGCGATGGAGACCTGCCTTGCCGTGCTGGAGGAGAATGCGGCCAAGATCGATGGCATCAAGATCTCGCTGCTCGACGACCAAAAAGAGATCGTCATGCGCCGCCGTCTGCCGAAAGGCATGCGCATGTATACGGGGGACGATTTCAACTACCCGGCCTTGATCGCTGGCGATGAGGATGGATATTCCGATGCGCTATTGGGCATTTTCGATGCGATTGCCCCGGCGGCGAGCGCCGCGCTCTCCGCTCTGGCGCGCGGCGATAGGGGCGAGTTCGATGCTATTCTCGAACCCACCGTGCCGCTCTCCCGCCACATCTTCAAGGCGCCTACGCGCTTCTATAAGACGGGCGTCGTGTTCATGGCCTATCTGAATGGCCATCAATCGCATTTCACCATGGTCGGCGGTCAGGAAAGCGCGCGCTCGGCCTTGCATCTGGCCGAGCTTTTCCGTCTCGCGGATCGGGCGGGCCTCGTCGACGATCCGGATCGAGCGGCGGCGCGCATGCGGCTGATCATGGCGGTGCGCGGCGTGGAGAGCTGAGATGGGCGTCCCCGCCGAGCGCCTCTCGCTCAACACGGCGACGGTCCGCAAGCGCTGGAATTTGCGGCAATGTATCGAAGGCTGCGCGCGCCATGGCCTAGGCGGCATTTCGCCCTGGCGCGACATGCTTGCGGAAATGGGCGTCGATGACGCTGCGAAGATGATTGCCGACAAGGGCCTGCGCGTGTCCGGGCTTTGCCGTGGCGGTATGTTTCCTGCAACCGATGAGGCCGGGCTGCGGGCGGCGCTTGACGATAATCGTCGCGCCGTGGATGAAGCCGTGGCCATCGGGGCCGATTGTCTCGTCATGGTGGTCGGCGGGCTGCCGCCGGGCTCGAAAGACATCGGGCTTGCGCGCCAGCAGGTGAGAGACGGGCTCGCGGCGACGCTCGATTATGCACGAACGGCGCAAATGCCGATCGCGATCGAGCCGCTCCATCCCATGTATGCCGCCGACCGCGCTTGCGTGAACACTCTGGGTCAGGCGCTCGACATCTGCGATGAGCTCGGCGAGGGCATCGGTGTGGCGCTCGATGTCTATCATGTTTGGTGGGATCCGGAGCTGAGCCGTCAGATTCAACGCGCCGGAAAAGCGCGAATCTATGCATTTCATGTCTGCGACTGGCTGGTGCCGACGAAAGACCTGCTTCTGGATCGCGGCATGATGGGTGACGGCGTCATCGACATCGCCAGCATTCGGCAAGAGGTTGAAGCTGTTGGATTTAATGGGCTGGTGGAGGTGGAGATATTTTCCAGTGGGGATTGGTGGCGCCGCGATCCGGACGACGTGTTGCGTATTATAATTGAGCGGGCTCAAACCGCTGTGTAGACCGGGGGAGCGGCCTCGACGGGAAGCGCAATCGCGCCGGATGAAGAAGGAGACAGCCGGATTAGCAAGGTCAAACGCGATCGCGAAAGCAGCATAGCGCGCATCCTCGATGCCGCCACGATCGAATTTGCGCAGAACGGCTTTGGCGGCGCGCGGGTGGATAACATCGCAACCCGGGCGCAGGTCAATAAGCAGATGCTCTACCACTATTTCGGCAATAAGGAAGATCTCTATCTGGCGGTGCTGGAAGCCGGCTATGCGAAGATCCGGTCGCATGAACGCGAGCTGGATCTTGCCGTCTCCGACCCCATCGAAGCGGTGAGAAAGCTCGTCCGCTACACCTTTCACTATTTTCAGGAAAATCCAGAATTCATCCGTCTTCTAAACGATGAAAACCTCTACGGCGCGCAGCACATACAGAATTCGGAGCGCATCAAATCCATGCATTCGCCGCTGATCTCGGAGATCTCGCAGATCCTGGAACGCGGACATGCGGCGGGCGTCATACGCGGCGGCGTCGATCCGGTACAGCTCTACATCACCATTGCAGCCGTCAGCTACTTCTATCTCTCGAACATGGCGACGCTGAGCGTGATCTTCGACAGGGATCTCCGTGCGCCGGATGCTCAACAAAAACGCCTCGCGCATATTGAAGATGTGATCGTCGATTATTTGCGGACGCCGGCCTCGGCAAAAAAGACGCCGAAGATCTCCGCGAAATAGGCGAGCCGGAGATTCTGCTTGACGCAGACTGGGTCTTACGACATCCTTAACTAACCAGTTGGTTGGATATAGATAAAAATCGACATATCAGGGAGGGTTGACCAAGGATGAAGCGTATATTCGGAGTTCTATCAGCGATCGCTATCGCTGCGATGACGATGACGGCGCCGTCCATTGCGGCGGAATGGAAGCCGGAGAAACCCATTCGTATCATTGTCCCCTGGGGGGCTGGCGGCTCGACGGATCAGCTCGCTCGCACGCTGCAGGGCGAGCTGGAAAAGGCGCTTGGCGCAACCGTCGTCGTCATTAATCAGCCGGGAGGCGCCGGGGCCGTCGGCACGAAAGCGGCCTGGGACGCCGAACGCGACGGCTATACATGGACGGCCGGGGCCGCCTGGGATCTGGGCAGCTACCCCGTCACCGGGGCGCTGGATGCGAAAATCCAGGATTGGCATCTTTATCTGGCGACCGCGAATTACATGATCCTCTCGGTCCATCCGGACTCGCCCTATCAATCCGTTGCGGGACTGAAAAAGGCGATGAACGAGAACCCCAGCAAGGTCACGATCGCCACTGGCGGCATCAATTCCTCGGGCGGCATGGCGGCTGAACTTCTGAAAGCGGCGACCGGCGGCGATTATAAGATGATCACCTATGACGGCGGCGCTCCGGCCGTGCAGGCTGCGGTCGCGCATGAGACCGAGGCGACGACCCAGCTGATCGCCGAACAATATGAAATGCTTCGCGCAGGCAAGTTGAAGCCGCTGGCGGCTTTCACACCGGATGATGTCGAAATCGAAGGTGTGGGAACGATCCCCTCGATCACCAAGGCGCTGCCGAACGCCAACACATCCTATGTTCTGTTCGGTATCTGGGCTCCGAAGGGCATCCCGCAGGAGGTCGTCGATACGATGAACAAGGTGTGGGACGAGACCATCGCCAATTCCGAAGCGCTGAAGAAATATGCGGCGTCGAAGGCACAGGCCGTGAAGGTCATGCGCGGCGAGGAAGCGGCGAAGGCCGGTTTGCAATCGACGCAGATCATGGCGTGGCAGCTTTATGCCGGCGGCAAGGCGCAGAATAAGCCGGATGAGGTTGGCATTCCTCCGCTGTCGAAATAGGATCGAAAGAGCGGCCGCAATGGCCGCTCCGACCACCGATGCTGGAGTGAGGCCGTGAGCCGTACCCGGATGCCGCGGGCCGACTTCTTCACCGGCCTTATTCTTTTCGTTCTCGGTATTGGCATGACGGTGGGCGGCACGATGCTGCCCGGCCCTGAAGAGGTGTCCTATATCGAAGTGGGGGGCGAGCCGGGAAAGCTGCCCATCGTGCTGGGAACCATTATTGTGCTCCTTGCCTTCATCCTCATTTTCCGGGCGGTGAAGGTGGACGGGCTTCGCCTCGGCAATGTTGCGGAGGGAAGCGAGAGCAGCGTGGACCGCATTGCCATGATGCGCGGGGGACTGACCGCGCTGGGTTGCAGCGTTTATGCCGTCGGGCTCATCAGCAGGAAAATCGGCTCCTGGCACATCCCTTACGAACTGGCGACATTCGCCTTTCTCTTTCTTTTCGTCCTCGCTTTCGAATGGCCGGCCGCGCAGGAGAGCGCAAGGCGGCATAGAGGATTTCTCGACCGCCTTCTGCCGGGAGCGGGGCGCGGCTTGGACAGCCTGTTCATGCCCGTGTCTCCCTCGCGACGGGCGCAGATCTGGCTGGTGATCAATGCGGCGCTTTACGCAGCGCTATTGACTGCCGGCGTCACCTATCTCTTCGAGACGCAGTTTCTCGTAACATTGCCATGACCGTGAAGGCCCGATCCCGATGGAGATGATTGGCGACCTTTTCAGCCATCTGGCCGATACGGGCGGGCTCGTGCTTGCGGCGATGGCGCAACTCGCCACTCCTCAAATGCTGTTCAATGTCGTGGCAGGCACGCTGCTTGGCATTGCGATCGGCATATTGCCGGGCCTGACCGCGACGATGGGCGTCGCCCTGCTGACGACGCTCACCTACCGCATGTCGCCGGATAACGCGCTGATGATCCTTATCTGTCTTTATGTCGGCGCAATCTATGGCGGCAGCCGGAGCGCGATCCTGTTGAACATCCCCGGCACCCCCGCGAATGCGGCAACGACGGTGGATGGCTATCCGCTCGCCAAGGCGGGCAAGGCCGGACCGGCCATGGGTACGGCGACGACCGGGTCCTTTCTCGGCACTGTCATCGGCATGTTCTTCCTCGCCACGCTCGCGCCGCTCCTTGCCGATTACGCGCTGCAATTTCAGACGCATGAATTTTTCTGGCTGGGCATTTTCGGCATCATCATTTCCGGCCAGCTCACCGCCATAGACGACCCGCTGAAAGGCTGGCTCGCCGGCTTTCTCGGTCTGGGCGTGGCGATGATCGGCCAGGAAAAGCTTTATATGACCGACCGTTTTACCTTCGGTTTCACCGAGATGCAGGCGGGCATCAACCTGATCCCGGCCATGGTCGGCGCCTTCGGTTTCTCCGAAGTCATTTCCGTCATGTATAGCCGGCGCGCCGAAATAGTGCAGACGACCACACGCCTTCGCGACGTGATCCCCAATCCGCAGGAGGTTCTTCGCTACTGGCGCACCATAGGCCGCTCGGGCGTGCTCGGCACGTTGATCGGCGTGATCCCCGGCGTTGGGGAGGATATTGGCGCATGGGTCTCTTATGCGGCGGCGCGCCGGGCATCCAAGGAGAAGGAGAAATTCGGCAAAGGCTCGGTCGAAGGGCTCATGGCAGCCGAGACCGGCAATAGCGCCGCACCGCCAGGCGCTCTCATTCCCGTGCTGACGCTCGGCATTCCCGGCTCGGCTCCGGCGGCCGTGTTGCTGGCGGCTATGATTCTGCACGGCATCCGCCCCGGCCCCATGATCATGGTCGAGTCGCCCGGCTTTATCTATCAGGTGGTGGTGATGATGCTGTTCGCCGCCTTAGCGATTCTGATCCTCGGCATCGCTCTCACTCCGCTTTTGCTGAAAATCCTCTCCGTCCCGCGCGAGCGGCTCATGCCGGTCATCTTTGTTCTGTGCGTCATCGGCAGCTATGCGATCGGGCAGCGCATGTTCGATGTGTGGGTGATGGTGGCTTTCGGCATTGGCGGTTTCATCCTGCGGCAGATGAATTATCCGATGGCGCCTCTGGTTCTCGGGATCGTATTGGGCGATATTGTCGATAACAGCTTCCGCCGCTCCTGGGTCATCCATGACGGCCATTTCACTTTCTATTTCACCCGGCCCATTTGCGTCGTGCTTATGGCGCTCTGCCTGTTGACCATTTTGATGAGTTTCGGCCTCACGCGCCGTATGCTGAATACCTTATGGAGCGCAACGATCGGCAGGCTCATGAATGGGCTTTGGCGGGCGCTGGGACGGCAAAAGGAGACGTCATGAGCACTGGTCTTATCGGCGGGGTAGGGCTCACCCATTTGCGCGTCTATGATCAAAAGCCGGGACCGGACGGGATTCATGCTGGCTGCGCCCATGTCCATGCCTTCACATCGGAGGCCTATTTCGGCCTATCCGGGCGCGGCGCATTGGAGCTGCACCATCCTGAAACCGGCTATCGGCGCGTTCCGGTCACCAAGGGCGTTTTCGTGCAGGTCCCGCCCGGCGTGCTGCATCGTTCCGTCAGTGAGGATGCGCTGGAAGTGCTGGTGATCATGGATCATCAGGGGCTGGCCGAGCGCGGCGATGCCCGGATTTATTTTGGCTCCGACGCCGATGCCGATCCGGCGCGTTATGAGGCCTTGCGCGCCTTAGTCACCGGCGGCCTCGAAGGTGCGCTCAAACGGCGCGATGCCTCCGCCGAGGCTTATGCGCGGCTAGACGCTCTGCGCCGTTCGGACGATGCCGCCTATCGCGCCGAACTCCGCCGGTTCTCCGATTTGCATCGAAGCAATGTCTCGCATCTTGCCGAGGATCTGGAAGGCGACAAACCCAGCGCGGTTTCCTTGCTTTCTTCAGGAGCGATCAGTGTAACCAGCCTTGACGAAGCGCCCGTCATTCACGGCATGTGCGGGCTGCTGCGGCAAATCACGGTCAAGGGCGCGGCGTGACAGGCCCGAACGCGATCTGCGCCGATCCCCCGCCGCTACACCCAACCGCCATCGACGATGTAGCTCTGATTGGTGCAGGCGCCGGCCTCGTCCGAGGCGAAGAACAGCACCGTCTTCGCCACATCCTCCGGCATCAGCTTGCGTTTCAGGCATTGCCGCTGCATCAGTTCGGCCTCGCTTTCCGGCGTCAGCCAGAGATCGATCTGGCGCTGAGTCATGATCCAGCCCGGGACGACGGTATTGACGCGAATATTGGCGGGTCCCAGATCGCGGGCAAGCGAGCGGGTGAGGCCCTGAACCGCTGACTTCGCCGTCGTGTAACACGGCATGCCGCCCTGACCGATCATCCAGCTGACCGACCCAATATTCACGATTGCGCCGCCGCCGGCCTCGCGCATGCCCGGCGCCACGGCCTGCGCGGCGAAGAACTGGTGCTTGAGATTGGTGGCCATGCGCTCGTCCCAATATTCCGGCGTGACGGTGTCCATATCGTGCCGGTCGTCGCGCGCGGCATTGTTGACGAGAATGGTGATCGGCCCGAAACGTGTGCTGACGGCGCTGATTGCGCTGCGCAGTGCGGCAATGTCGCGAAGGTCGCAGGCCTCGAAGGCGACGCGATCCGCCTCGAATTCTGAGGCAAGCTTGGCCCCGCCCTCGACATCGATATCGAGAAACCCGACCCGCGCGCCCTGTCCGGCAAAGGCGCGGACGATCGCTTCGCCGATGCCGGACGCGCCGCCCGTGACCAGTACGGTGCGGTCTTTGAGACTGGGGTAAATCGCGCTTGTCATGCTTCCTCCTGCGGCCCGGCCGAGAGAGCGCCGGATGCTGCGTTTAATTCGGGGCCCGAAATAAATTAGCACAGCGCCTGAGCATGCAACAACCGAAAGCCCCTCATGTGCCGGAAAGCCGCCATTGGGATCCGTCCCCCGCATCGGCAAACTCCCCATCAAGCGCCAGCAGCGCGCGGATGACACAGCCCTGTTGCACGAGCGGATGGTCGTCGCGGAGATAGTCGATCGTGACGCCGAACGCGGCGGCGTCCGGCCGGTCGCCGGAGTTGCGGACGGCGATGGACTGACCGATCGCATCCTGGAGACTGCGGCTAAGCAAATCGCCCGTTACGGTTCCGCTGCCGATCAGCGCGACGGGGAATGGATCGAGAAGCGCATAAACGGAGGCGAGGCCCGTGCCGATGGCGCGTCCTGCCGCGTCGATCGCGGCGCGCGCATCCTTGTCGCCGGAGCGGGCGGCCTCGACGATGCCCGCGATCTCACCCGGCGCAACCGAAGCGGCCGGCGGCGAGGTCTCGTCCTGACCATTTGCGCGCCGCTTTATGGCATAGTCTCCCGCATAGGCTTCGATGCAGCCCCGGCTGCCGCAACGGCACAAGGCGCCATCGGGACTGTGAATCATATGGCCGAATTCGAAGCCGGAGGTGCGGGTGCCGGTGACCGGCGCGCCGCGCAGGAACAGCCCCATGCCGACGCCATGGGCGAACAGGATCGCCGCGAAGTTCGCGCCATAGCGGTCCGGCTCGTTCCAGTTCAGCGCATGCGCCATCAGATCGCAGTCGTTGCAGACGCGGACCGGCACGCTGAATTCGGATTCGAGCCAGCTCTGGATGGGCAGGTTGCGCTGCCTCATGATCGGAGACCAGAGCATCGTCGTACCGCCCACATCGGTGACGCCCTGCACGCCGATCGCGATCCCGCGGAGCGCCGCCGCCATGCCCGACTTCGCAAGAGCACCGCTCATGCACTGGAGCAGCGCCTTGCGCAGCGCGGCGGCGCTCGCCTTGTGCGTGTCGATCTTCAGCGCGGTTTCGGCGAGCGGCGCGCCCGCATAATCGACGATCGCAGCCGATACGGCGTTGAGCTGAAAATTCATTGTCCCGACGATGCCGGCCTCGGGATTGACGCACAGATCGGTCGTGGGACGGCCGCGGATGCCGGCCGCCATATCGGGGCGTGACCGATCGATAAGCACGCCTTCGGAGTTCAGATCGGACGTGATGGCGGAGACGGTCGCCGCGCTCAATCCGGTGCGCTCGCAAATATCCCGGCGTGAAATCGGCCCCTGACGTCGGATGGCGGCGAGGATGCGGCGGCGATTGCCCCTTCGCACGTCATCGGAGCGGGTCATTGCTCCCGGCACTTCGTCTTTCTCCGTCAATTCGGCTCTTCCCGATCGGCCTAACACGATGGGGAAAAACAGAAATTCAAGCCGGCGCACGAGTCGCCTCTAAAGGTTAGCGAGACGCAGCTTGACACGCCAACCGCTTTCTATCACCTTATTTTTTTTGAGCCTCAAAAAAAAGCGCCCGGCACTGACCGAGGTGGCATGTGCCCGGGTGCGAGCGGCACAATGGGAGGAAGTAGAATGAAACGGTTTATGGGCGCACTCCTTGCGGGTGCAGTTTCCGCAGTCGCATTTGCCGGTCAAGGGCTTGCCGAAGGCAAGGTGATCGGCGTGTCGTGGTCCAATTTCCAGGAAGAGCGCTGGAAGACCGACGAGTCCGCCATGAAAGCGGCCATCGAGGCCAATGGCGACAGATATGTCTCGGCCGATGCGCAGGCTTCCGCCGCCAAGCAGCTTTCCTGATCAGTCACGATATTCACGACGTCTTCGACCTCGCCGACCGTGTCACGGTGATGAAGAACGGTCAGATCGTCGGCTCCGTTCGGACAAGCGAGGTGACCAAGGACGAGGTTCTGGGCATGATCATTCTCGGCAAATGCCCGCCGGCCGCGCAGGCTGGTCCGGGCGCGGTCGCAGTCTGAGCTGTGGCGATCGCCTGCG
>Ga0315553_10001290_pt1 | contig 20946 bp, 24 predicted proteins | sample SalMarSW160140MG_FD_203099 | JGI IMG/M metagenome (GOLD analysis project Ga0315553, IMG submission 203099) | Salt marsh sediment microbial communities from the Plum Island Ecosystem LTER, Massachusetts, United States - Salt Marsh Sediment SW1601-40 ... | reverse complement strand
TTGAGGATGCTATTATCGATCAGCTAAAAGAAGAGCTTGAGAAGTCATTCGCTGCTTGGGAACTGAAAAGTGTGACCGTTTCTTTGAAGGTCGAGAAAGGCAGTGTAAGCCAGGTTAAGATAATGACCTATACTGCAAAAACAATGAAGTCATCGACCTTGCAGGAAATATTGAAGAAACTAAAACTGCCGTCAGATTTCACCGGTTCTTTAGAGATCACTCTTGAGTACACATAAATAAGAAGCTGTTGTCTGTCGATGCGAGCACTTCGGGCTTTTCGCCCGAAGTGCTTTTTTATAGCCGCGTTCAGATCAAAGTCAGGACATTTTGGAGAACAAAATGTATCCTTGACAGGTCGCATATATCCGATATCATTATAAGATCCATTATTCACGAGAAAAGGGGGTATGTTTATGTCCGGATCTGTGGAGTTTGAATACGATGCGAAACTCAATATCGTATTTACCGAGGATAATTGGGAGGTGAAGACGCGCGAAGACGTCGATACTTTTTTCGCAGAGTACCAGAAATTCTTCCAAAAACTCGGTAGAAAAGTCTATCTGATCTCCCACATCGATAAACTGTTAGTCCGTGCCAGTATCGCCGACTATTATGGCGATACCGCAAGGTCTACAGTGGGTGATTATTTGCTTGGTTTTGCCCGCTGGGGTACGAATGACTGGGCACGCATGACTGTGCGTACCACCTCGCTCAGAGCCAAGCTGATACCGAATATCTATGATACGCGTGAACAAGCGATAGAGGCTATCCAGAAGATGAAAAACGATAAAGAAGAAACGCAAGACCAAAACAAGGTCGATTAACACACATTTGACCATGATCACCCTGCATTGCCGTCTGATGATAATCATTCAGGGCAGTATGCTTTTTTCTCAATCGCAGGGGCATTATACTTGAAAAGATCAAGGCGCTGGTTCTTGACACCATGTGGTCTGGACTGCAGTACCTGTCCGATACGTTTGAGGACTAAAGAAGAACTCGATTACTGGAAAGAGCAGAATGTCGGTCCAGATAAGATAAGATGTGATGGTTGCCGTTCTGATCGCACCGGACATCACTGGTCACCTGGGTGTAAGATCTTAAAATGCTGCGTATATGAAAGACACCTGGAATTTTGTGCAGAGTGTGTTGATTGCCCTTGTTTTATCCTTGAAGAATGGATGAAGAACTACGAACACCATGCACGAGCCGTCCAAAGACTCCATGAAATGAAGAAGATCGGTGTTAATGAATGGTTGAAAAAACACGGCGCGTGAATTGCTTTATGTTAGAGAAGGGAATCTGACTTTTTGTCTATATTGGATTATCAAGAAAAGGAGGTATTATGCGTAAACAGATGAGACTATTCGTGGTTTTGAGTATCCTTGTTTTCCTTGCATGCGGGGGCGGTAAAGCCACACTCAAATTGGACAAAGACACCTTTGCCTGCGGCGAAGAGATCGCCGTTACATTCACGGCGCCGTCGAGCTTCACTGAAAAAGCCTGGGTTGGTATTATACCATCTGATGTCCCGCACGGCAGTGAAAGTGAGAATGACCAGCATGATATTGCTTATTTATATTTGGATAAACAGGTTGCTGGAGTATTGGATTTTCATGCACCAGGAAAGGCCGGCAATTACGATTTCCGGATGCATGATACTGATGATAATGGCAAGGAAGTCGCCAGCGTATCGTTCACAGTAAAAGTGGTCACAGAAGGCGCGAAGATCACACTCGATAAGGAAACCTATGCGCCGGGTGAAGAGATAAGGCTTAACTTCACGGCGCCCGCAGTATTCGGTCCAAAAGCATGGATCGGTATTATACCGTCCGATGTCCCGCACGGCAGTGAAGACGAGAATGACCGACATGATGTATCCTACCAGTACCTTGATAAAAGAACCCAGGCGTTGTTGATCTTCAATGCTCCGGAAGAACCGGGTACATACGATTTCCGGATGCACGATACCGATGATAACGGCAACGAAATAACCTGTGTTGAGTTTACTGTAAAATAAGATCTATCATAATGAAAGAGATCGATCTGCGTAGTGATACAGTTACGTTGCCGACTGACCAGATGCGCCAGGCGATGTTGAATGCAGTGCTTGGTGATGACGTATTTGGTGAAGACCCGACCGTAAATAAGATCCAGGATCTTGCGGCAGAACTTACGGGCAAGGAGGCTGGACTTCTTGTCGCCAGCGGGACAATGGCAAACCTGGTTTGTGTGCTTGCCCATTGTGCACGCGGCGAAGAAGCGATCCTCGGCGACAAAGCTCATATTTTTCTCAATGAAGCAGGCGGAATGTCTGCGGTTGGCGCCGTGGTCCCGCATCTCGTACCGAATCAGGATGATGGTACTATAGAGCTTAACGACATTGCCGGTGCGATCCGGGGTAAAGATTCACACTGGCCCAAAACGCGCCTGATATGTTTGGAAAATACCCATAACCGATGTTATGGAGCTCCTTTGACGCCGGAGTATATTGATTCAGTAGGAGGGATCGCCCGGGAGCATGGTTTGGTCGTGCACCTTGACGGCGCCAGGGTTTTTAATGCGGCAGTTGCGCTCGGCAGGAAAGTCAGAGAATTCACCCGCAGTGTGGATTCTGTCTCGTTCTGCCTTTCTAAGGGCCTCGCCGCACCGGTCGGTTCAATAGTATGCGGCACGCGTGAATTTATCGCGCGAGCCCACCGAAGCCGTAAGCTTCTGGGCGGCGGTATGCGTCAGGCAGGGATTATCGCAGCACCTGGTGTAGTTGCGCTTGAGCGGATGATCGAGCGTTTGAAAGAGGATCACCGTACTGCTTTGCAGCTTGCCCAGGGTATTAGCCAGATCCCCGGGTTGGCGATCGACCTGGCGCGTGTTCAGACAAATATTTTATATTTCGATCTGGTCAGCAAAGCGATGAAACCGGCGGCATTCCAAAAACGAATGACTGAAAAGGGCGTTAAATTCTTGCAGACCGGACCATCACGGTTTAGAATGGTAACGCACTACGGTATTCGTCCTGAGCACATTGAAACCACCCTGGAAATACTCGATGCCCAGATGAAGACACCGTAAAAACAAACCCCCTCAGTTATCAAGCTGAGGGGGTTATGGCGCACGTTTTTATTCTTTATTTTAAAATCATAGCCTTGAGTATAGGTCTGTCAATATCTTTATCCCTGGTGCTCGGATACAGGGATGTTCTTTATCGCAGCACCATCTTGACAATGGCGAAAAAATTCGTTACAGTAGGATCATAATGAAGAATGCAGGCGTGCTCTTAGTCGATGCAATGGTCAATTTTTTCCTCGGTATACTGTTAGTAGTGTTTCCCGCCGAGATCTTCGGATTCATCGGTTTGCCGGTCGCTGACCACGCTTTCTACCCGACCATACTGGGTGCTGTTCTTATCGGCATAGCAGTAGCTCTTATCATCGAATTCAACCGGAAACCTGAAAGTATGGCGGGTCTGGGACTGGGTGGTGCGATCGCGATCAATCTTTGCGCTGCTTTTGTTCTGTGTTTTTGGTTGCTCAATGGAAAACTGCCGGCATCACTATCGGGTCGTATTATCCTCTGGATACTGGTTATTCTCCTTGTTATTATCAGTGTCTTTGAGATTCTTGTATTTCATAAGAAAAAGAAGTGAGGCCCCGGTGAAAATAAGGATCTATTTTTTTATATTGTTTTATTATCTCAACATTGCGCAGGTAATAGTAATGACATGGCGGTGTATAGTTTTCCACGCATTACGCAATACGCGCCGCATACTGCGCTTTCCTGGTCAGGTACTGATGCTGCTGGCCAGAAGCTTCCCGCGGGCATGTATTTGATCGAACTGAAGGAAGAGGATAAGGTCGCGCGCACGAAAGTCGTTTTGGCAGGATAGAACAAATGGTTGATCAAAGGGATTTTATATCGAATGATGTTTCAAAAAGCTAACTTATTGGCGGCCGGTTTTTTATTCATATTTCTCATGATGATTAATTGTGGTCGTGCAGTAGAAAATACTAATGATAGACCTCGGGTCATAACCGCATACCATGAGGAAATACCCGAGGAGCCCGGGCTTTTACGGTTTACTGATGAGGATTTTAAAGAACATATGAACGAACTTAAAAAGAAAGTCCCGACCGGGTTCACCACGATCATTCAGCCACCCTTTGTCGTCATTGGTGATGAACCGGCTGCAGTCGTAAAGCAGCGTTCCGAAAAAACGATAAAATGGACGGTCGATATGCTCAAAAAGGATTATTTTGACCGGGACCCCGGTAAGATCATTGATATTTGGTTATTTAAAGATGAAAAGAGCTATTATAAATATGCCAAAGAACTATTCGGAGATGAACCGACCACACCCTTCGGTTATTTTTCAGAAGTCGAAAACGCTCTAATAATGAATATTAGCACGGGCGGCGGTACGCTTGTGCACGAGATCGTTCATCCTTTCATGCATTCCAATTTTCCCGAGTGTCCGCCCTGGTTTGATGAAGGACTGGCATCTTTATATGAGCAGTGTCGGGAAAAAGACGGTCATATATACGGTATGACCAACTGGCGGCTCGAGGGTTTGCAGGATGCGATCGAGCAGGATTGCGTACCGTCTTTTAAGGACCTTACCGATATGAACGCCCATAAGTTTTACACCCAGGACAAAGGTACTAATTACGGTCAAGCGCGCTATCTGTGCTATTATCTTCAGGAAAGAGGATTGCTCGTTCAGTTCTATCGAGAGTTCTATAAAAATAGAGATCAAGACCCGACCGGGTATAATACCTTAAAACGGGTTCTTAACGAAGCGGATATGAGTGTTTTCAAGAAAAAGTGGGAGGCATATGTTCTTGAGCTTACCTTTCCGTAAATACAATAAAGGAGATCGACTATGTGCGGCAGGTTTGTGCGTAGATGTACGGTCGATGAAGTAAAAGAAGAATTCGAGATCTGGGACATCGAGTGGGCTTTTGAGCCAAGCTATAATATCGCGCCGGGTCAGGATATCGCCGGCATCATAGCGAAGAATGGTGATAAGCGTCTCATTAAATTAAGGTGGGGTTTGATACCATTTTGGGCCAAGGATGAAAAAATAGGTTACAAAATGATCAATGCCCGGGCTGAAACTCTCGCTTTGAAACGGAGTTTTGCGCGTTCGTTCAAGACCCGACGTTGTTTGATCATCGCTGACGGATTTTATGAATGGCGTGTCGAAAAAAAGATAAAGATTCCCATATATCTCCACCTGCTTTCGAATAAGCCTTTTGGTTTTGCCGGTATCTATGATACCTGGAAAGCGCCGGATGGGAATAAGATCATATCGTGCACGATCATCACGACCGAACCAAATACCCTGGTCAAGCCCACACATAACCGCATGCCCGTGATCATTGATAAAGACAAGAGGGCGATGTGGCTCGACCGAGAGATCGAAGATACCGAAGTACTGATGCCGCTTCTTAAACCATATGATGCAAAAGATATGAAAGCGTATGAAGTGACACGCATGGTCAATTCACCGAAGTTCAATTCCGAAGATTGTATCAAACCGGTTATTATGCCGAAGAAGCAGGATCTTTTTTGATGATCCCTGAAACAGCCCTTGACAATTGAAGAATCGTATATATAATAGTGTATGTTATATAATTTTGCTCTATATGTAGTGTAATTAATCGCTAGTATCGTACATTTGCTCGTTAATAGATAATTCAAGAAGGGGGTTTTGATAATGAGCGGTATCGTTGCTTTTTTTTCAAAAAAGGACTGCAAAGAAAATCTTTTTTACGCAACCGATTATCATTCACACCTGGGCACGTCGTATGGCGGAATTGCGATCTATGATGGCAAAAAGCTTCAGAAGAAGATTCATACGATATCCAGGGCGCAATTCAAGTCGCGTTTCAGTGAGGATATTGATTTTATTGAAATGAAAGGGTATGCCGGGCTCGGTGTTATCAGTGACCGCGATACCCAACCTCTGATAATGAGGTTGAAATTCGGGGAGTTCGCCATCTGTGGCGTTGGCTACATAGATAATCAGGATAAACTCGCCCGGCAGTTGATCAAAGAGGGGGTTGTTTTTTCTGAAATGCCCAATGGTAAGGTCAACCAGATCGAACTGGCGGCAAAACTCATTAACAAAGGCAAGACCCTTATCGAGGGTATCGACTACATGCATGACCAGATCGATGGCTCGCTCTCATTGTTGCTGCTCGGCAAAGAGGGTATTTATGCGGCTCGGGATAAGCTCGGTCGGAGCCCTCTAGTACTGGCAATACGCAAGGGTGAGTGGTTAGTCGCTTCGGAAACCTGTTCTTATAAGAACCTCGGATTCAAAACGCGGAAATTTCTCGGTCCGGGCGAGATAATTTTGATCAGCGACGGTAAGGTCAAGCAAATGAAGAAGCCCGGTAAGATCATGCAGCTATGTACTTTTCTTTATGTATATGCGGGATTTCCCGCGTCCGAGTACGAGGGAAAAAATGTTGAGGAATTCAGAGAATACTCAGGGAGGATAATCGCGCGCCGGGATAGGGTGAAGATCGATCTTGTCGCCGGTGTTGCGGATTCGGGTACCGCATATGCCCATGGTTATGCTCATGAGTCTGGTGTTCCGGTGCGTATCCCTTTGCTCAAGTACACGCCGGGCTGGGCAAGGAGTTATGTTCCGCCCTCTCAGGAGACCAGGGACCTCGTAGCGCTCATGAAGCAGATCACGGCCGATGCCCTGATCAAAGGTCAGCGTATTTTGATTACTGAGGATTCAATCGTGCGCGGCACCCAGCTTAAGAACTTCCTGCTCGTCAAACTGTGGAATGCCGGAGCAAAAGAGATCCATGTAAGGCCGGCCTGTCCGGCGCTCATGTACCCGTGCAAATTCCTTTATTCGACCAGAAAATTGGATGAACTATTTGCGCGGCGGGTATTGAAGCGTATGTTCGGCAAACATATCAAGGAAATTGCACCATACCTTGATCCAGAGTCGAAGCGATATAAAACAATGTTACGGATGATGGAAAAAGATCTCAAAGTGGATTCTCTGCGCTATCAGCGATTGGAAGATATGATTGCCGCGACCGGCCTGCCAACCAAACAGTTATGCACTTATTGCTGGACCGGCAAGGAGATCAGTGAACAATAAAGAGCACGGTTGCCGACTTCTCTCCTTGACATCACCGGTAAATCATTTATGATAAGGTATCATGATTGAGACATTCCTCGGTCTTTTTTATCTTTTTTCCATAGACATCAGCTCTGAAAATGGTGTATTTCGCGCGCACGTCGATTATTCCGGCGGTACTGAATGTGTTGTTCAGCAAATAACAATGTGCCGGGACAGAAAGAGTTTGTACACCATAAAAAGTCCTGAAGCACACACTTTTTATATCAGCGATACGGGTACGGTCTTTGCCTTGAGTGATCAGCAGCTTTATTTTTACGGTCAACAAGGTGATGTAAAAAGACTCCAGGGCCTGACGTTTCCCAATGGATTTGGGTTCTCACTGGACAATCACCATTTCTTTGCCTCGGACAGAAATGCGCTCAATGTCTATTCCCGTACCGGTAAGCTGGTCTATGAATTAAAACCTTGTCGTTTGTTCGCTGGTTTTCAAGATGGACATTTTATCGCAGCGGTTTCAAACGACACTCTTTTTTTCTACAAAGACGGCATCGAAGTTGCGACAAGACATCTTGCAACACCTTATATCAGAGCCCTGGATATTACAGATGACAAGAAATGTGTCATCGTAGAGATGCCCGGTGCTTCCCAGACCATTGAATTCCCCGAAGAAATAGGGCAGGAACAATGATCAGCATATTTCTCGTGACAATCGGTTGGCCGCTCGCTCCGATGGATTCCCTGCAGCCGCTCGGTAATAACTGGGGCGAGTATCAGGATTACGGCGGTTTGCCATATATGCATCCTGGTATCGATGTCATGGGCATTACTATTGAACGCCCGGTTTATGCAGTGCAGGATGGTTTTGTGAAGGCATGGCTTACAACATCGGGTGAATGGCACTGGCGTCTCGCGATCGCTGATTCCCAGACCGTTGATTCAGTGGAAGCCTGGCTGTATGCTCACATTGATCCATATCAGTATCACAAGGATCTCGGCGATACCGTGGTCGAAGGTGAACTCATCGGTTATCTCGTCGAGTGGCCGGTTACAGGTTTTGATCACCTTCATTTTGCCCGTATAAAGGATGCGGGTACAGTATGGCCGGTCGGTGATTGGGCTTTCATCCAGAACCCCCTGACGATCATCACACCGTACGACGAGACGACCGACCCGGTTTTTGAAGAGGCTTATGCAGCGAATAAATTCGCCTTTTGCCTGAATAATACAAGTAATTATCTCCCGGCAAATAACCTGTCAGGCAGTGTCGATATAATCGCCAAGATATACGATGACGCAGGTCTTGCACTACCCTATGCAGAGTGGGAGAAGTTGATACCCTATAAGATCGAATACGAGATCCATGGTCCGCAGAATCTAGTGCCCACTTTGTCTTTTATTTTTCACGGCGTGCTCCGGTATACGGAAAATGTTGATGTAATATACAAGGACGATTATCTATGCGATACACGCGGCGATTATACGTACCGCGATTATTATTTTATCGTGACCAATACCGACGGAGACAGCATCGTTGAAGCATCAGATGCTGCTTATTCCTGGGTGACGACAAGTTATCCAGACGGCGATTATTGGGTGATCGTCACTGCATATGATGCAGCTGGCAACTGGTCAAAAGATAGCATGCTCGTCACCGTCAATAATGTCGGTATCACCGAACATCGCGGGGTTTTCGATATTGGTGAGCTGGAGATCGTACCCAATCCGAACCGCGGCTCCTTCATGCTCAATGTGCCACATGAAGTTAAGCTCTACAACGCAAACGGACAATTCATCGCTTCAGGCAATGGGCTGTTCAAGGGCCTCAACCCCGGTATATATTTTGTCGTTTACGATCATGATAATAAGGTATTCTGTAAAAAAATCGTTGTGATCGAATAAACCAGCTTCTACATTTTTACATCTGATCTTTTTTATTCAGTCTGTTTCTTGAATTCCTCGATAAGCAGGTCATCCAATTTATCTGCATTAAAACTGACCCGGTCTTCCATAAGTTTAAGTTCTTCTGCATCCAGACCTTTGAGTTCGCGATTTGCCGAAAGATAAAGGATATCCTGTTTGAGAAAGAACTTCACACCGATAAGTTCATAGTTGATCTCAAGAAGCCGCCGGTAAAAAGGTAATAGATTCTTGGAAGGAATTTTCATGACCGGACAGGATATCTCAATATAGTAGACATCGTTAAGTGGAAAGATCTCCGTGTAGATGAGTGCTGAACCACGGTATGCTGACCATAATGTCTTGGGGCGATGACGGCATTTCTCAGGGTCAAGACCGTGACTGGCGATCAGATCGTTTACCATTTTCTCATAAAATGTTAAATCGATAGTTGTCTTGCTGTCCGCTTTGTTATCGGATTTTTTCTTTTTAAACATCTTATCTCCTTATTCGTGTAGTCTATAACCGCAGTTCTTGCAGAAATTCGAAGAACTATCATTAGCAGTGCGGCACTTGGGGCAGTTTGTCATGCTGACATTTACCACCGTGGGCTGGGCATCGACTGCTTTTATTCCATTCTCTTTTTTCTTTTCGATCTTCAAAGCTCCGCAGTTCATACAGTATTCCGCCTTGAATGTTTTTATGAAACCGTCATTCAGGAAACCACATATCGGACAATAGTACATGGTCAGCAATTTGTCGAAATCACGGTTCAGGTTATCGAGCGTTGCTTTCAACGCGTTGACCGGAACTGCGAAACTCATATTATCGGCACCGCCGACAACCCAGGTATTCATACCCACTGCCTCGCCATTCAGATTGACTAACGGACCACCTGAGTTCCCGGGATTTATCGGCACGTCAGTTTGCACATAATCTATACCTTTGACAATACGGTTCTTGCAGCTGATGATACCTTTTGATACGGTAAAATCATAACCATAGGGATGGCCAATGGCAATAACCTGTTTTCCTTCTTTCTGGGCCGAACTGTCCGCCAATGTAAGCGGAATTGAATTCTCCACATCGGCTATGGCAAAACTAAAATCATAATCGTTATTTGAACAGACTACGGTAGCATCAACCTCTCTTTCATTTGCCAGCGTTATCCGTATGAATGTACTCAATTGCACGATATGTTTATTCGTGACCAGAAGACCTCTATTATTGACAAAGAAACCAGTACCACTTCTACCATCCGAAAGTTTAAGGATAACGATGCTCTTTTTTAGATTCTCGATAATCGTTGATATATCATCCATTATACCTCCTCATTAATTGCATTCATATGTCAAGATTATAATAATATTTCCGCGGTAATCAAGCTTTGAGCAAATTCCCTCTTGACAAATTATTCGATTTGTGTAAAATAACCTCAAGCTATACCGTAAGTTGGGGGATGTGCGCTTTACATGTCCTTGTTCAACGAAATATCTAGCTTGAAAGGAGTAATATATGCCAACCTACGGAAATGTGAAGTGGTTTGATGGTAAGAAGGGATACGGTTTTATTGAGAAAGAAGATGGGTCAGGCGATGTTTTTGCTCACTATGCGGATATTGCAGGTGACGGCTACAGGACCCTTAGAGAAGGCGAGAGAGTTAAGTTTGAAATTACCGAAACCCCTAAAGGGGAAAAAGCCACACAAATAGAACGCGTCGAGCGTGAATAAGCAAAACCTGTAAAAAAAGCCCCCGCAAGGGGGCTTTTTTATTACGATACTGAATAATGCTGCCGGGTGATTATGCTTTGGCAGTTTTTTTCTTACGACCGATAAGCAGGTAAATAACAACTGCTGCGATTATAACGAGCAGGATTAGGGCGATCGTGTTGTGAAAGATCATCGAGATGAGGATCGTGATCACCGAGAGGATAAGGGCGACAAAAAAAGTGATCACTCCGATCAGACCGCGACCGACGCTGCCGAGAAAAGGCAGGACGTCGAGGATTGCGCTCAGCGGTCCAAAAACGAGCGACAGGCCTATCCACATCAAGAGGAAGCCGACGATCCTCAATATCCAACCCATGACCTTATGTTCGGTCTTCAATTGGACTATAGCTTCATCCTTTGTTCCGGCAAAAGCGCGGTACAGCCGTGTTTTGCCTTTGTGATAATAAGCGATGATTTCTCTACCTTTCAGTTTACCAAAAAGCGTTACCTTGATCCCAGCATGAACCGCTTTAAAACTTATCCGGAGGTCACCGACCCTTGGATCTTCGTACGGTCCCGATCCCTTGAATATATAGTCAGTGCCGATAAGTTTGGCGTCCCAGTGTGCGATGGCGATATTCCGGTTTAGTTCAATATTATCTGAACCAGGCAATGTAGCTGTTCTAAGATCAAAAGAGTATGTGCCGATCTTAGCGTCATCTACATAAAAGGTCTTCGATTTCACTGACATCGATGGATTCTCATGGCCCTCTGGTATTTTGAATTCACTTGATTCCTGGGGATTTGATGTCCATGTTTTTTTATACCGGTAAGTGGTTTTTTCTTCAGTGCCGCCGCCCGTCTTTTTCTTTGTTTCGGTTTCAGTTTCTTCGATCCATGCATACATTTCAACAACACGGTCAAGCATGATGTATTTACCCGGTTTCAGGTAGTCAGGGTCACCGAGTAATTCGGTCGTTGTAATGGGTCCGGTTACAGCTACCAGTTCACCTTCTGCAGAGGATTTAAGTGACTCACGATCCAGGACAACAGCTTTTTCAGCGACCGTGCCGAGATTTACCCGACCTTCACTGTTCCACAAAACCACAAATGAAACGATGAACATAATAGCACCGACAAGCACGCCTATTATCGACTTTGCGATATTCTGTCCCCAACCAGTTTTTTTGACCTCAGTATAAACGTCAGACATACAACCTCCCTATTAACGAACCCTTAAAATAAAACCTGTGTCATTAATGAAGATATCTACCGTGTCCTCACGCGGACACTGAAACGCCGCAATGCCATAGACGGCATCGACAAAAGGTATTTTGTTACCATGCTTCAGCAGGAATTTCCATAACTTTGTTTCCGGTTGTATTTGATAGACTGAAGCTATTTGTCTTTCAGGATCTGACCAGCGTCCGGTAAACCTCGTCACTCGATAATAAGAACCAGCACCAAGCCATCTTAAGGCAAGACCCCATCTCAGGAAATACCCTTCGATCATCCATTGCTCACCGGATATGTTGAACCAATGGTGCTGATCTCTTACCGCGTTATAAAAAGTTACTTTGGTTATCCCGCTATCCGTTTCTGCATATACCCAACCGACTTGATGTTCGCTGGTGTACCGTGAAAAAGTCTGGAGGAATAGAGAAAGATAAATGAACGATGTTGCAAAGGCGAATGCTATCAGAAAAATAATGAAGGAAGATATGAATTTTTTAAGGGTTGTTTTCTTTTTTATCAAATTGATAATAGCCGTGATGATAACTACAATGGAGACGACCAGCAGGACAGTGCCGGCCAAACCTATTATTAACGTGAATTTATCCATTTGCTTTTTGCATTGATTATGGTAACACTAAATTTCTTCTTCGTCCACATAAGGTATGAATAGATCGCTTGTCGCACCGCAAACTGGACAGACCCACTCATCTGGCAGGTCTTCAAAAGCAGTCCCAGCCAAAATACCGTTGTCAGGATCACCGAGTTGCGGTTCGTAAACATAATTACAGCCAGTACACTGCCACATGTTCATTATGGGCCTCCTTTGTCCGCGTAAGATTTTAATAAAAATACGATACCTGTCAATAGGTGAGAAGCGTCGGTCATGTCTGTCTTGACAAGACGGCTAATATACCTATTCTCTATTGAATCAGGGATTGCGTTATGACAGAGAATAATACCAAGGAAAAAACTTCTATTTGCTGGCGCGGTAAACACCTCAAGGTCGATATTTTATATTCAGAAGCAGGTGTGGCTCAACAAGTACTCGTCAGCAGTAAAAAGGGGAGTATTTTGGTCGATGCAGGTGACGGAGTTTTGCGTGACCTTTGGTCACGCGCATTTACCTGGGAGAGATTAAAAGGGATAATTATCACGCACGGTCATTTTGATCACATCGGAGGTCTTTACTCGCTGCTGGGATTTATGCGCATGATCGGTCGAAAGGGTTTGCTCAAGATCGCGGCACCTGAAAATTGTGAAGAGGTCCGGTGCCTGGTCGATTGTTATCTGCGGAAATACTCGACAACGAGTCCCTACCAGTTTGCTGTTGAATATCTGAAGCCGGGACAGACTGTCGATATCGCGGGTATGATCATAAAAGCACACAAAGCTGTGCACTGCGGTAGTATCAAGACCATCGGGATTACTTCTCAATTACCTGCCCTGAGTTACCGGTTAACTGCCGGCGGAGAAATCGTGGCGTTGAGTGGTGACACAGGTAAGAGCGCGCCCTTAAAGGAATTGGTAAAAGATGCTGATCTGGCGATTCTCGAAGCCACCTATGAAAAGTCGAGCGATGTATCTTCGGAATATCTTGAGAATGTGCACCTGTCCGAGGATATTGCTCACGAAATCGGTAAATTAGCCAAGGAATACATCCTCATTCATAAAGCGAAAAGACAGAGATAAGTCTTTTGGTTGTCGATATGGTCATATACCAATTTAATGAAAGGAGATTATCATGCAGAGCAAGAGCATTATCCGGGTAATTGAATATTTTATGGTTTTGTTGGCGGTCATAAACTTTGGTGATGCGCAGGTTCCATCTGATACGTGGTTGATATTGAATAAAGATAACAAATACCCCGCTGGTATCCATGTACCGTGTCCGCTCAGGGTCGATGGTGTGATAAGACAGGGCATGTATGATTTTGGCAATTATGAGATCCAGACCAGCGGGCAGATATATGCCGAGGATTATCTTGTTGCTCTTGGCGGTATCCATATCGGGGGGATTGGTGATCCGGGTACTGATAATCTGATCGTCGATGGCAAGATAGCCGTTGGTAAGACGACCGCCTGGTCGGATCTTGATGTGGCTGGTGATATCCTCTGCGAAAAGCTAATGATCGGTCAGGGAAGCAGTTCAAGCTCGTGGGATCTGTATGTTCGCGGCCAGACCTGTATGTCTGATGAACTAAAGGTCGAAGACGATATATACGCACTCGGCGGTATTCATATTGGCGGCACATGGAGCCCGGGTTCAGATAACCTCATCGTTGATGGCAAGGTGGGTATCGGAACGACCAGTCCTTACGAGCGCCTCCATGTCGACGGCCGCGTATATATTTATGAAATGAACGGAACTTCAAGCGGTTCAGTTGTGCGCTGGTATAATAATAGGCTGTGTTATGAAACGTCATCGCGCCGTTTTAAAAACGATATCCAGACTCTCGTCGCTGATTTCATGAAAATACTCGATCTTTCGCCCAACTGCTATATCGATGAGCTGAGCGGTGAACAGGAGATCGGGTATATCGCGGAAACATTTGATTCGCTTGGTTTGAAGGATCTTGTGATATACCGAGAAGGGAGGCCTGAAGGGATCAAATACGAACGTATCCCCGTATATCTGGTCGAGATCCTGAAGATGCAAGCGCAAGAACTGCAGGATCTCCAGGAGGAAAAGAAAGTCCTGGAGGACCGTATTACGCGTCTGGAAAAAATCATAAGTGGCTGATCCGGTGTTTCATACTTTTCGCGTTTCACCCCTTGACTTGACGCCATCTTCATATAGTCTTTGATGTACCGAGGATAGAATGCTCATACTTAATATTTGTCTGATGCTTATAAACGGCGATTTTTTAGTTTGCGGAGACCAGGAGCAGCAGTTTCAGCCAAGCGTGATATATGTTGACAGCCTGTACTATGTTTTCTGGTCTGATTTCCGCCAGGGCATGTCGATATACGGAGCACGCGTAAGACCAGACGGTGGAGTTATTGATACTGCAGGGGTGTTTTTTTACCAGGGGTATTCAACGTATGGTCTCCGCACTGCTTATGACGGCCAGAATCTTCTCTTTGTTTTCAGGTACGGCTGCTGAAATATCGGTGATATCATCGGAGTGCGGGTCACTCCAGAGCTTCAAATATTGGGTACCGTGCCAGTAAAAGTGGACAGCAGCGTGTCACGCGAACCGGATGTTGTTTTTGGCGCAGAAAATTACCTTGTCGTCTGGTCAGACGGGACTTTTGGCGGCGCACACAAGGTTCAAGCGGCAAGGGTTACTCCGGATGGCGTGGTCCTTGACTCAGGCGTATTCTTTGGGATGGATGCTTATTGTGAATACAGGCCGGCGGTTGCTTTTGACGGACAGCGTTTCTTTGCGGTCTGGTATAACTACGATTATACGCCGGCCGGTCTTTTCGGTCGTTTTATCAGTACTGCATGTCAGCCTGAGGGTCATGAACTGCCTATAAGGGTGCTGACCCAAGGTGCTCTGTTAGAACCTGACATCGCCTTTGGGGACAGCAGTTATCTGGTTGTCTGGCATGAACCATCACCTTATTATGATGATGATGTATACGGACAGATTGTTTCTACCCAGGGCGCGATGCTCGGCGACGTTATTCCGATCGCCACTGGTTCTGCTTACCAGTACTTGCCGCGCGTCTGTGCAGGTGATAGTGATTTCCTTGTCGTGTGGAATCAGAACTATGCTATTTACGGTCAGTGGCTATCCATGGCTGGTGAACTTATCGGTACGAATTTTCCGATATCAGATACGGCCAGCTGTACCCGTGATTACCCGGCCGTAGCGATGAATAGTACCCGGTGTTTTGTTACCTGGCATCAATTCAATAATGGTAATTATGATATCTTTGGTAATCTTGATACTGAACTGGGTCTTGCACAAAAACCAGTAAGCGGGCTCGAACACAAGGCCCTTGGAGCCACGATCCTTACCGGACCGCTGTTTTTACCTCAGGCGCAGGAATATCGCGTTTTCGATATCACCGGGAGGCTCGTCGATCCTTTATGTCTTTGCCCGGGCATTTATTTTATAGAAGATCATGGTACTTTGGTTCGAAAGATCGTTAAAATCCGTTAAATCACTGATTACGAAATTTTAGAGGAGGAATGCATGAGAAAATTCTCGATCCAGATCGATCCCCTGACCGGCGAAAAATACATTAATGTTCCGTTTACCGGGCAGCAACTAGTGGAGTATCCCATATATAACAAGGGCTCGGCTTTTACCGAACAAGAAAGAGAAGAGCTCGGTCTTTATGGTATCCTTCCGCGGCACAGTTCAACAATGACTGAACAGCTGCGCAGGGTGTGCGAAAACTATTTTTTGAAAACATCACCGATCGAAAAATTCATTTTTTTACTCGGTCTGCTCGATCGTAATGAGACTTTGTTTTACCGTTTGGTCCTTGAGAACGCCAGAGAAATGTTGCCGATCGTCTACACACCGACCGTTGGAGAAGCAGCCAAGACATATAGCCATATGTTCCGTCGACCCCGCGGATTATATATCCCGGCCGACCAGATTTCAAATATAGACAAGATATTATCGAATGCTCCGTTTTCAAATATCAGCCTGATCGTTGTAACCGATGGCGAGCGTATACTAGGTCTCGGGGATCAGGGGGTCGGTGGTATGGCTATCCCGGTGGGAAAGACGAGCTTGTATGTTGTTGGTGCTGGTCTGCATCCGGCACTGTGTTTGCCGATCCTGCTCGATGTCGGGACGAATAGGGAAGAGGCGCTCAATGATCCGTTATACCTTGGGCTGAAGCACCGGAGATTGACCGGTGACGCATACGATGCGGTAGTGGAGGATTTTGTAAAGGGTGTGAAAAGATGTTTTCCGCATGCCCTTCTGCAATGGGAAGATTTCGGTAAACACCATGCGCGGCGTATCCTGTTAAGGTATCAGAAGCGCATATGTTCTTTTAACGACGATATCCAGGGTACTGGTGCGGTAGCTCTTGCGGTCATACAATCGGCGGTTCGCGGAAAAGAAGAGAGGATAAAGGATCAGCGCTATGTCATCTTCGGTTTTGGCCAGGCAGGTTATGGTATTGCGCACACCCTGGTCCAGGCATTGATAGAGGAGGGGTTATCTCTGGCAGATGCCAAAGAAAAGATATATGTTATTGACAAAGATGGATTGGTCCTTGAAGACATGAAGCCTGATGAATATCAGGCGCCATTTGCCCGAAAAAGAAATTGCGTATCGGGCTGGAAATTAAAACACCCAGATAGAATAGGCCTTTTTGATGCAGTGTTAAATACTCGCGCAACAGTGCTTATCGGAGCATCCGGGCAGACCGATGCATTTACTGAGGATATTCTTGTTCAAATGGCAGCGAATACCGCAATGCCCGTGATATTGGCTTTGTCAAATCCCACCAAACAGAGCGAATGCACACCAGAAGTTGCCTACCGGGCCACAAATGGTAGGTGTTTTATAGCGACTGGCAGTCCCTTTCCACCGGTCACGGTAAATGGTATTGAACACACAATTTCCCAGTGTAATAATATGTACATCTTCCCGGGAGTCGGTCTGGGCGCGATCATTTCCATGACGCCCAGTGTTACTGACAGGATGTTCATCGCCGCGTCAAAAGTTCTGGCAGAAATGGTTCCACTTCAGGATGCGGCAAAAGGGATTTTACTCCCTGACATCCATGATATTAGAAAAGTGTCAGAGAATGTTGCCGTTGCAGTTGCCAAAGAAGCACGAGATGCTGGACTCGGCATCCGGCACTCGGATGAGAAACTCCGGGGCCTGGTGAAAAATTCCATGTGGGCACCTGAATATCTTCCCTACCGGTATGACAGGTAGAATGACGTCTGGACTTGATGGGGCGCGGGCACCTGGATATTATCCACTAAAGCCAGTAGTCAGTAGTTGATGAAGGGAAGACTTGACGCGCTTTTTTTCACATATATAATAATGAACCTACAAGGCAAGGAAAATCTATGAAACTGAGTGACTTGCAGACAAAAATCGTTGGCTTGGATGAAGAAGTCATGCTCCTGGACGGTTCAAAACGTCGTTATGTCAATTTTGACAATGCTTCAAGTACGCCGACGCTCTTACCCGTGCAGCAGAAAGTCGATGAGTTCTGCAAATGGTATTCGAATGTTCACCGGGGGACCGGTTTCAAATCTCAGATCTCATCCTGGGTTTTTGAAGAAGCAAGACATATAATCGCTGAATTCGTGGGTGCGGACGAGAAATCGAGTGTCATATTCTGTAAAAACACAACCGAAGCGATCAATAAGCTCGCCGCCCGGTTCCGGTGTCCTGCGGCAGGTGAGGACAAGCCGATCATTTTGACGACGATAATGGAGCATCATTCAAACGAACTTCCATGGCGAAAGATCGGTGAAGTCATTCATGCCGAGCTCAATCCGGACGGTACGATCAATATTGCAGACTTCGATGAAAAACTGGAAAAGTACCGGGGTAAGATTCAACTCGTTGCGGTTACCGGTGCTTCGAATGTCACCGGATACATAAACCCGGTCCATGATCTGGCCAGGAAAGTGCATGGTATTGGTGCACAAATAGTCGTTGATGCAGCACAGCTCGCTCCTCACCGCCCGATCGACGTAAAACCAAGTGATGATCCAGAACACCTTGACTATGTCGCATTCTCCGCACATAAGATGTACGCGCCCTATGGTATCGGCGTTCTCGTTACCACGAAGAATATTTTCAAGATCGGTGCGCCTCAACACGTTGGCGGCGGTACGGTTGATATTGTGAGTCTTGAAAATGTATACTGGAAAGACCTGCCCGATCGTGAGGAAGCTGGTACACCAGATATCATCGGTGTCGTGGCCCTTGCAAAGGTCATTCTATTGATAAATGAGATCGGTTTTAAGTCGATAATCGATCACGAAGCCAAATTGACGTCACATGCACTTGAGAGATTATCTAAAATGCCCGAGGTTATTCTTTATGGCGATCCGGACCCGGAAAAAGCGCAGACACGGCTTGGTGTCATTTCATTGAATATTAAAGATGTCGATCATGCTCTGGTTGCTGCGATATTGAGCTATGAAGGTGGTATTGGCGTGCGTAATGGTTGTTTTTGCGCACACCCCTATGTCAAGCGCCTGCTCGGAGTCAGTCGGGAAGATGCTAAAAGAGTTGAGGGGTATATCCTCGCCCGTGACCGTTCCAAGATCCCCGGTACGATCAGGGTGAGTTTTGGCCTTTACAATAGCAAAGAAGAAATAGACCATCTTTGTGACATGATAAAGATGATCATTGAGAAGAAATACAAGGGCAAATATCTCCTGAATAAAGAAAGGGGCGAATATAATCCTGAAGGTTTCAGGATGGATTTTCCTTCAGTCTTCACTTTATAAAATCAGGATTTCCTGAATTTCTGGATTAGATACGCTGTTGCGTAAAAAGCGATGCCGATCGCATACATGTAATATCTCGAACCTTGATTCAGACCGAATATTTTTACAATGATCCCGGGATAGAAGAGTATTACTGAAGCGGCGAGAAATATCGGTATCTCATACCATTTGTTTCTGAGCAAAAACCATCCCTGTACAGCATTGGCGAATGCAAAAGCACCGAATATGGCCATGACAAAGATGAGCAGTGCCTGAGCCAAATTATTGATGCCAAAGAGCACGAGCTCGGCATTGAACACGAACATGAAAGGAATGACCGCAGTCCTTAAGTCATACATGAATCCTTTGATGCCGGTGCGTATCGGGTCTGATTTCGCGATCGCTGCTGCACTGTAAGCAGCAAGTCCAACAGGCGGTGTGTCGTCAGCGAGGATCCCGAAATAAAAGCAGAATAAATGTGCCGCAATAGCCGGGATATAGCCGATCCCGCTGCGTGCACCGAGTGTTATAATGACCGGTACGGTGATCGACGCCATGACGATATAGGTGGCTGTGGTCGGTAATCCCATACCGATTATCAGACTGGCGATTGCGGTTATTAGCAATAGCAAGAATATATTGCCGGCTGAGAGGATCTCGACGATCTGCACGATCATGCTGCCGATACCCATGGTGACGATGCCGACGACGATACCAGCACAGGCAGTTGCCAGGGCAACGGAGAGCATATTACGCGCACCAGATATAAGGCCGCTGCTGATCGTCTTAAACCCGCTTATCGCCGCCTCAATGACATTTTTCTTCTCGTTCCGGGCTCTGATGAAAGCGCGGACCATAATGATGATCATGAGGACGATGATCGCATTAAAAGCAGCCAATTTAGGGGTGTGGCGTATGACCATCAATTCATAGATAAGCATGAAAAGCGGGACCAGGTAGTAGAAGCCATTTTTCATGACAGCCCAGAAATTCGGGATATCTGATTTTGGTAATCCCTTCATACCGAGTTTTGATGCTTCCAGATGAGTAATATAAAAAAGAGCGAAGTACGATACAAAAGCAGGGATTGCGGCGGCTTTTACCACATCCAGATAAGGTATGCTGAGATACTCGGCGATGATGAATGCGGCCGCGCCCATGATCGGCGGCATGAGCTGGCCGTTTGTACTCGCTGCAACCTCAGTGGCAGCGGCGATCCTGCTTGGATAGCCGACTTTTTTCATGAGCGGGATCGTGAACGTACCTGTCGTGACGACATTGGCGATGCTCGATCCTGAAACCAGACCGGTGAAGCCGCTGGCCACGACCGCGGCTTTAGCCGGTCCTCCTTTGTACTTGCCGAGCAGCGATATCGCAAGATCATTAAAAAAGTGGACCGCTCCGGCGCGTTCGAGCATGGATCCGAGTAGAACGAACAGGAAAACCGTATTGGCTGATACATCAAGAGGGATGCCATAGATCCCCTCGGTCGACAGAGCGACCTGACTGAGATATTTTTCCAAGGACACACCGCGCAGGGCAAAGACCGTTGGCATATGGGGTGCAAGAAAGGCATACAGGGTGAACAAAACCGCGATAATAACGAGAGGCAGACCAA
>Ga0315553_10001288_pt1 | contig 20966 bp, 11 predicted proteins | sample SalMarSW160140MG_FD_203099 | JGI IMG/M metagenome (GOLD analysis project Ga0315553, IMG submission 203099) | Salt marsh sediment microbial communities from the Plum Island Ecosystem LTER, Massachusetts, United States - Salt Marsh Sediment SW1601-40 ... | reverse complement strand
AAGGCCACCAGGATTGCGGTCAGCGTATACCAAGGTCGTCTCACAGGTGACATCATTTGGATTCTCCCGTCAGCTTCAGAGTTCCGGGCGACAGGCCTCCGCCGGGTTGTTCCGGCAGAACTACATGCTCAGCATCCCTCTCTGCAGCGCGGGAATCAAGCAAGAAAATGGAGATCATGCGTGACAGCGCAGAGCAGCAGGCCAACTTGCGGCAACGCGGCGTTCAAACATAGGGACATCTCTGAAAGAGCGGGCCAAATCATTTCTGCGCTCCTCTCTTCTTCGAGGCGGTCCGGTGTACCGGCGGATTCCTTCTCGTGGCTCCAAGATACCTCCGAGGGCCCCGGCGACATGTCTCCGTATGGTTATCAGATATTGAGAAGCGGGCAAAACTGTTCGAAAGGGGCTCTGGGGCCGTTCCTGGATACCGGTCCTTGACTACAACGTCAGGATGTTGTGTTCAAGGACCGCTACGGTGATGGCCGCCAATCTGAGCATGCAGTCGATCCGCGCGCGCGCGGAAAGCCCGCAAAGGTCCCATCCAGCGCATGTCCCAAGAGACATCTATTAGCCGCTCGACCCGTAAGAGCCCGGAGCCTGCGGCACATCCGCCCTCGGGACTGAGGGCGGAGGCTGAATTGCTCCGGGCGCGCCGCGGCGAGCGGGGAGACATTCACGCGAGCATCACTTTCCCCCGATGACCAGGCGGGTGGCGTCCATCAGCATCAGGCGGCCAGCCTGTCCCGTGGCCGACACGCGCCCGGGGACGTCCCACGGCCCGACGCCCTTGCACGTGATGGTGTGCAGCGGGCGGCAGGTCTTGCCGTCGAGCGCAATCAGTTCAAAGGCCTGGCCATCCTGCACGCGGGCGACGAGGGTCCCGCCGAACGCCTCACCGAACAGCTCGACCGCGGGCTTCGTCTGGTAGGTCTCGCGGGCGGACCATTTCGCCAGCTCCTTGCCGGTCGCGGCGTCGAGGGCGTGAACGCTGAAGCTGCGCCCCGTCCCCGGCGTCAAGCCGTAGATCCGTCCGCCCGAGATCACGGCCGAGTGCATCGGCTTGGCGATAGCGTCGCTCTCCGGATCGGTCCGCCACAGCCGCCTGCCGGTCGCGGCGTCCAATGCGACCATCGCCGGTGCTCGGTAGTCCTGCTTGAGCGCGAGCAGCACGCCTTCGCCGGCGGTCAGCCGCATCGGCGGCTCGCGGGTGGGGTCGTTGGCTTCGATCAGCCGCTTCCACGCGACTCGCATCCGCGTGGTGTCGACCGCGATGTAGTACCAGCCATCGGTGACAAACAGGCGGTCGCCCGACTTCGCGACCGGGAGGGCCTCGGGGCCGCCTTTGATCAGCGGATGCCGCGCGAAGCGCGACAGCTCGGGCAGCTCGAGGCGGCCGATCATCCGACCGGTGCCGATGCGCCGGACGGTGACGCCGGACGGCAGATGGCGGACCGAGATGAGCCGTTCACCCTGAGCGTAGGGCGGGGCGTAGGGCTCGCCGGCCTCGGGCGCCGTCCACACGACCTCGCCAGTCCGGCTCTCCGTTGGCACGTAGAGGGCGATGGTGTGGCTGGCGCCGGAGAGCACCAGCAGGTCGCCGGCGGCCGTCGCGTGCGCGATCTCGAAATCAAACGGCGCCGTGTACTGCCACCGCACCGTCCCGTCGGCCAGCGACAGAGCGAGCACGTCGTAGAAGCCATGCACGACGACCACCGGCCCGCGCGCGAACGCCTCGGTGAACCCGGGCTCTTGCCCTTTGCCCTTCAGCCGTATGTTGCGGGTGACCCACAGCTTCCGGCCGGCCTGCGCGTCGACACACGCGACCTCGAATTTGTTGTCAAGCCGCTTCTTCACGCGGCCGCCGACGAACAGCAGTTCCGGGCGGGTCGCCAGGTCGCCACGCCGGGCGAGCACCATCCGCAGCCCGCCTTTGGGATCTTCGAAGCTGACCGCGCGGTCTTTCATCGGCATGCGGAGCGGCCGGCGTGTGCGCGGGCCCGCCCGGAAAAGTGTCTCCGCGCGGTGCGCCTGCGGCAGGGGCGTGCCCGTCACGGCGGCGATCTCACCCAGGTGCCAGAGCTTCCGCCGTCGCTCCAGCCCGGTCGCTTTGCCCGCCTCGGTGAACAGGTCGGCCATGGCCTGCGCGGCGGCGGATGTACCGGGGAACTGGCGCACGAACTCCAGCCGCTCTTCGGGCGCGGCCCTGGCCAGAGCGGCGCGGGCCTGCTCGCGGCACGCCGCGGCGAACTCACGCTGCCGGCCCATCAACGCCAGGAGCCGCTGCGTCGCCAACGGCCCGGCCTCGATGGTCAGCGTGCGAGGCAGGGGAGTGACGGTGCTGAGGTAGAGCGGCAAGCTCGCACGCAGCAGCTCGATGCCGCGCGCGGCCGGCTCTGTGAAGAACTCCCGGTGGACCTTGCCCGCCGCGGCGTCGAGAGCGCTCGATGCGGCCTTCGCGATAGGTGCCGGGGCCTGCCGCGCCAGCGCGGGCACGCGGTACGGTCGGCGTGCGTAGTAGCGGACGACGCTCCGCAGGCAGCGGGCGGCGTTGGCGGGCGCGCCGTTCCGCTCGTAGGCCTCGGCGAGCGCGAGCAGCGCTTGCACCTCTTGGCCGACTGTGCTGGATCGGCGGTACAGCTCTTGGGCGCTGGCGACCTCGTTGGCGGGCCTGGCCTGGCGGATGGCGGTCCGCGAGATCGAAAGCCACACGCGATGGAGCTCCTGGTTGACCGCAGCGCGGAAGTCGAGGTCGTCCGGGCTGGCGGCTTCGAGGCAACGACCGAGCAGCGTCGCGGCGTCGGCGAAGCGGCTCTCGTCGAGCGCCAGCTCGGCGCGGGCAAAGTCGGCGCGGGGCCCGGCGGCAGCCTTCAGGGCCTTGGCGACGGCGGAGCGGTCGTAGCACATCGCGAGCGTCTGCGTGCCGGTCCGCAGCTCGAACTGGATGCCGTACCGCGCGAAGGTCATCCGCGAGAACGGCCGGAACGGGCCGTGGGCGTTGCCCGGCACTTGGTCGTTGGCGATGGCGTCCAGGAGGTCGCGTTTCGGGCCGGGCTTCTCGCGGGCCAGGGCCTTGGGCGCCACCTCGCGAATGAGCTTTCCGGCGCGGGCGCGGACGCCGGCGTCGTAGTATCGCCGCTGATCGAGGAGCCGGCGATCCTTCAGCGAGAAGCTCGCCAAGTTGTACACCCATCCGCCGGGCGACATATTCGGCGAGACGTAGTCGAAGCTGGCGACGTAGAGCCGGTCGTCGCGGGTCAGGAACGGCCGCGCGCCGAGCCAGAACGGATGATCGCGCGGGCTCTGGATGTCGACGGCGAACATGATGTCTCTGCGCGACGCCGTCATGGCCGGGCTCGACTCCGGCTTGATCGGGTCGGGCGACTTCCAGCTGATCTTCCCGGTCTTGGGGTCGAGCAATTGGACCGAGCCGCTCCGGCCCGAGAACGCGAGAACCAACTCGCCGGTGCCGGTCGGCCCGAGCATGTAGGCGTGGCCGCCGCCGGTGCGGCCGTGGGTCCAGGCGACTTTCCCGGTGGCGCGGTCGATGCTCATCAGGCACGGGCTGTCGACCGGGGCGACGATCACCCGGTCGCCCAGCACCAGCGGCCGCTGGTTGAACCAGCTCGTCGGCCGCAGCGGCAGGTGCGGCCCGCGCAGCCACCACGGCCGCGATCCGTACGGCCGCGTGGCGTCGTGGATCGCCGGCCAGTAGGGGTAGAGCATCACCCACTCGATTCGTCCGCTGCGCGCATTGAGCGCGGCAATCGCCCCGGCGTTGGTGTTGTGGTACAGGATGCCCTGGTGCAGGACGGACGGGCTGGTGAAGCTGCGGATGCGGTTGCGATGCGCGACGGCCACGCCGGTGGTGAACTTGCCTGGCGCCAGGCGGCAGATCTCCGTCTCCCACAGTACGCGCCCGGTGGCCGCGTCGAACGCCCGCAGGCCATACGCGGTGTCGATGTGGGTGTCGCCTTCGATGTCGTCCCTGACGTATCCGGCGTAGACGGTGCGCGGGCCGATGGCCGGAGCGGCCTCGTAGCGCATCCGCATGTCCGCGCGGGTGGCCGGCGCCATCCGGCCCGATGCCCAGCGAAGCTGCCCGGTCGTCAGGTCGAGCGCCACCAGCGACGGCCCGGCCTTGAAGACGTTCGTGTACACCATCCCATCCATCACGACCAGCTCTTCCATCGGGTACATCCGCGCGCCGGGGTTCTGCCAGGAGACCCGGCCGCCGGCGTCGTAGATCCACCGCAACTGGCCGTTCAGCACGCTGCGGCAGTACACGATGTTCTTGTGGCGGTAGAGGACGCTGTTGTCGGCGATGACCGGCTGGGTGAAGACGTAGTGGTCGCCGCGTGCGCCGGCCAGCGGCACCGACCAGGTCGGCTCGCGCAGGGCCATGTCGTCCGCCGGCGGCTCGAACCGGACGTAATCGCTCGCCGTCAGGTACGGCGGGCAGGCGCGCTGCTCGTCGGGCGGCACGCCGTCCGCAGCCGCGTCGTCGACGGCCTTCTTCAGCCGGGCCAGGTCATCGGCCGATAGATCGCGCCCGGCGGGCGCATCGCCCTGCTCCGCATCGGGCGGCCGGCCCAGCTTCTTCAGGCACAGCGCGACCTTCATCGCCAGGGCCGGCGTGTCGCTGTCGGACCCGGCGAACAGGGTGCGGACGGTGCGGTAGCGCTGGAGCGCCTCCTCGTAGTCCGCGGCGTCGAGCGCGGCGTCGCCCAGCGCGGCCAGGGCGTTGTCGCCCCAGCTCGTAGCGAGCATCGTGTCGACGATCTCCTGGAAGCCGGCGAGTGAGTAGCGGCGCCGCGCCTGCTCCATGGCTTCCCTGGCCCGCCCGTCATACGTGGTGCGGTAGAAGGCGAGGTCGGCGGCCGGCAGTTGCAGGATGCGGCGCTGGCAGTACTGCCCGACGGTGACGAACACGCCCGCCGCGCTGACGCGGCGCACCGTGCGGCAGTAGCGCTCGATGGCGAGTTGGTAGAGCTTCATCGCCCCGCGGATCTCGCCCTTCGCTTCGCGCTGCAGCGCGGCGTCGACGATCGCGTTGACCCGGTCATACTCGCTCAGGATGGTCAGCGAGAAGAAACGCTTCTCACCCGAGAGCTTCATCGTGTCGGCGTCGGCGATCAGCGAGCGGTCCCTGACGGACGAGCCGGGGGCGAGCAGGTCGAGGAAGCTGGAGCGATAGCCCGCGTAGGTCCGCTGGTAGACGTCGGGCGGCGGCTTGTTCGCCGGCGCGTGTTCGCCCGCCACCGCACCGGCGGCGGCCAGCAGCACGGCGGCCAGGAGGGGCCTACTTCCCCTCATCGGGCACCCCCTCGAGCGAGACGCGTTCGGTGGCGTGATAGCCCAACCTCACCGAGATGATTCGCCCGTTGCCGGCGTCGGAGATAAACACGCGCTTGTCGGTGTGCGTCGTGACGTAGTGCGCGTCGAACAGGGCCACCTCGTCGCCGCCGATGGTCCGATGCACCGCGCCCTTGGGGCCGGCCACGAGCGGAAGGCCGTCATCGGTATTGCCGTACCGGCCGATGCGCAGGATGACGCGGCCGTTGGTGTCGAGCACCGCGATGGAATAGCGGTCGGATTCGGGCACGAAGACGCGTCCGAAGTAGTCGACCTTGAACTGTCCGTGCCGGCACCAGCAGTGGTTGGTCGAGCCGGCCGACGCGCCGCCATAGGCCCACCGCGCCCCGCTCGCCCACCGGCCCGCAACGGGCATCGGCGCGTTCGGCTTCTTCGGCAGGGGCACCAGCGGCTTGACGTCCGTGACGAACTTGCTGTCGGTCGGCCTGAACTTCATGATCGTGCCGTCGCCGTTCCGACCGTACGCCTTGCCGTCCAGGATTCGCCGCCCCCGGATGTTCGCGTAGATGTTGCCCTGCAGGTCCATGTCAAGCCCGCCGGTGAATATCCCGCCACCGGCGAGCACGTCCTCATACTTCATCTGGCCGTGCCGGTCGAAGATGTGGACGAACGCGCTCCTCGGGCGGCCGGGGTAGAGTTCCGGCGTCCACCGCTTGCCGGACGTGACGGACTTGTCGGCCGTGTCGCGGCTGCCGGTGTCGATGCGCCAGGCGCAGCCGACGATGACCTCGGCCCGAGGGCTGACGCCGAACGCGTGGTACTTGACGCTGCTGCCCCCGCCGCCGGGCGTGGTCACCGCCGAGATGGCCCGGCCGCTGTGCGAGGTCACCGACGCCGAGATCGTCCGCCGGTCGCCGTAGTCGTACGGAATCTCGCGCCACCTGGACGGGTCATAGCGGGCCACGGCGTCGCCCACGCGCAGGTGCATCCGTCCGCCGGCGTCGATGGCCATGTCCGCCGCGCCGGCAGGCAGGACCTCGTAGCGCGACCGGCCGGTGTTTGCGTCGATGCGGATGACGCCCGAGAAGACCTTACCCTCGCCGGTGTCCGGCTCGCCGACGTAGAGCGCCTCGCGGACCGGGTCGTAAGCGAGAAACTGGCGCTGGAAGAACGGCACGTGCTGGCGGATGCCGGCCGCCGCGACTTCTTCGTCGAAGCTCCGCTTCAGCCGCATCTGCCCGTCGGCCACTTCCATCATGTACACCGAGTCGCGGGCGCCCGTCCGCCCGGTGACCAGCCAGATGCGCAGCGGCTTCGACCAAAAATCCACCGTGGCGTGGTCGTACATCCCGCTCAGCGTCACGCCCGCCGGCCGGCGTCGGCGGCGCCGCCGCCCGCCGTCCCCCCGAGCGAAGCTCAGGTTGGCCTCCATCAGCAGCTTCGGCAGGCCGCTGCGGACCGAGTCCAGCGGCGCGAACCGGCGCACCATCGGTTTGACCCGATTGTTGTACGCCAAGTTCTTCTCCTTCGTCAGCATGTGGACGAAGACCGTTCGCGCCTGCCACGAGAACACCCAGATCTCGTCGTTGCGCGGGTCGATCTGCAGATCGCACGGGCCGTTCACGGGCAGCGAGCGGTGGAACTTGCCGCCCGGCGTGAACACCTGGACGCGGTCGTTCTCCCAGTCGGCCACGTACACCCGCCCCCTGGAATCGCAGGCGACCGACATCGGCTTGTCGAAATGGTCGTCGTCCGTGCCCGTCAGCGGCTGGCCGATGAACAGCTTCGGCTCCTGCTCGCCGACGAACGGCATGCGATAAACGGCGTTGGGCCAGAAGCGGTACGGCGCCCAGCCGTCCCGCCAGAACGCGCGGGTCATGTAAATCCACTTGCCGTCGGGGCTGGCGGCCGCGCTGAAGCACGAGCGCCGGCCGTGCTTGCCCATGTCGAGCATGGCCTTGGGCCCGAGGAATTCCATCCCGCCGCCGGTACCGTCGGTGGCAATCCGCGCCAGCCGCTCGCCGAGCACGCCCATCCGGCCGTTGTGGATGACCAGGCCGCCCATGTACGGGTTGCCCTCCTTGAACAGCCGGGGTGCGGTCGGCAGCAGCTTGACGGTGAACTGGCTCTCGCCCCAGCCGGCAACCTTGTCGGGAATCATCCGGCCGTCCGGCGGCACGGGCCGCCACGGCAGGCCCTTGATGCCCTTCACCTTTCCCGCCGGGAACGGATACAGCGTCCGCACGTAATTGCCCTCGTGGTCGTAGACGCGGATGTAATCAAGCAAGTTGTTCTCATACACGTAGACGCCGTTCGGGTCGGCAGCGATGATCGTGTCGTTGCCCAGCTTGCGGTGCGGATGCCAGTACAGGTTCTTCTCGAACCGCGCCCTGAGCCCCAGCGAAACGCGCACCGCGCACGACTTCGTGTCGTCCACGTAGCGGCCGAAGTCATCCTTGCCGTCCCAGACGACGCGCTGCGCGAGCGTACCCGCCTTGAGCGGCGCCGGAGCGTGGTCGCCCAGGATGCCCGCCGCCAGGTGACGCCTGATCTTGCCTTGCGCGTTCTCGATGGCGACGGTCACGTCGCAGTAGTCCTTCGACTCGAACGCGATGGTGAACTCGTCGCCGCGGCGGGTGACGGTCGGCTTGCGCGTGAAGGCAAAAACTTCCTTGCGCTTCACGGCGAACTCCGCCCGCGCCTGCGGGCCGAAAGCGGCCGCGCCCTCCGCCGCGCGCGCCGGGGCCGCCGTCGCGATGGCGAGCGCCGCTGCGAGCCACGTTGTCCGTGCGCCGGTCATTCGCTGGTCCGTCCTAGTCCTTCACGTTGCCGCCCTGGCTGACAAGCTTGCCGTCAAAATACTTCTTGCGGTGGTAGTCCGACGGGGCGAACCGCAGCCGGCAGGTCCGCCAGGTCAGGCCGGGCGTGTAGAAGGTCGGCGCCCTCGGATTGCCCCGGCCGCGTTCCCACCCGGCGTGCGTCTGGATGTTCCCGCCGGCGTAGTTGCCCCGCAGCAGCTCGAGCATCACCTCCTGGTTGTCGAGGATGTTCTTGCCTAAGGCGTCGAGGTCGGCGCCGGAGCAGTTGATCAGGGAGTATGTGTTCGTCGGCGACTGCGTGCCCGGCACGGTGAGCTTGTAGAAGTATTGGTACGAACCGTACCAGAGCGTATCGTAGGTCTCGAACGTGATGCGGATGCGGCTGTCCTTGAGCAGGTCCTTCGCGACGGGCGCCAACTCGCGGAGCGCCTGGAGCTCGGCGGGGGTGGCCGCGACGGCGGCGCGAGCGGGCGCGGGGCCGCCCGGCTTCTTGCCCACCTGCTGCATGGAGAACTGCACGTACATATGGCCGGGGCGGTCGGGCGACGCGTGGCGGGGGGAGTAGCTCGGGCCGACCTCGATCCGCAGCACGCTGGCCGGCTGGCCCGGCGCGGCGAAGAACGGCGGCAGATAGCGCAGGTCGTTGATGTTGGGGATGGTGTACACGGCGGCCGCTTCGATCCCGGCGTCGGCGGTCTTGCGGATCTCGTGGCGCACGAGCTTGCAGCCGGCGCCCATTTGTCCCGCCCGCTTCAGGGCGCGGCCCTTCGCGAGGAAGTCCTTCAGGCGCGGCCCGCCGGGCAGGCTGACCTCCTGCTCGAGCTGCATCCGCGAGAACGTCATCCGCTCGGTGATCGTCGCGCTGCCATCGGCGTTCAGCTTGATGTGGACCTCCAGGCGCGAGCAGCCGACGGCGAATAGCGCCGCGGCGGCCATCAGTACCAGGACTCCGGTTCGACGGTCGATCATCAACAGGACCTCATTTCGCGGCGTCCAACATACGGATCGCCGTGGCGATTGCCGCGGCGATTCTCCGGTGCCGCTCGGCTTTGCCCAGTATCTTCAACTCGGCGATGAGCGGCACGGCCGGCTTGCCGATGCCGCCGATCGCCAGAGCGGCATTGCAGCCGGCGCGGACGATCAGATCATTTCCACCCCCGCTGCTGCGCTTGAGCACGCCCATCAGGACCGGCAGTGCGCCCTTGGCCGCCGGTCCAATCCGTCCCAGCGCCCAAGACGCGTCGCTGGCATGCCAGTTGTGTCTCTTGCAGATCGCGGTCAACCTGGACACGGCCGCCTGGGCGTCGGGGCCGATGGAGCCGAGGGCGCGGGCGGCCCGCGAGCGGGTGGTGTTGTCCCGGTCGAGCGCTGCGACGAGCGGCCCGACCGCCGGGCGGCCGATCATGGCGAGCGACCGCACCGCGCACGAGGCGAGCACTTCGGGCCCGTCGTTGAGCACGCCGATCAACGCGGCGATGCTCTTGTCATCGACCTGGCGGATGGCGCCGAGCGCCAGGCAAGCGTTCGCCCGCACGTTCCAGTCGGCCTGCGTGTCGCGCGCGATGGCGATCAACTCGGGTGCGACCGATGCCGCGCCCGGGCCCATCCGGCCGAGCGCCGTCGCGGCGGAGTACCACACGCGGTCCTCGCGCAGGGCGCGAACGATGTCCCGGGCCGCCGGCGCGGCCGCCAGTCCGATCCGTCCCAATGCATCGCAGGCGGTGCAGCGGAGCCGCCAGTCGTCGTCGAACAGGCGCTTCGCCAGGTGCGGCACCGCGTCCCCCGCGTGGGGGCCGAGGTCGCCGAGCGACCGGGCCGCCGCCACGCGACGGTCCCGCGGGCCGGCGGCGAGCATCTCGATCAGCAGCGGCGCGGCGGTCTTGGCCTTGGGCCCGCCAATCCGTCCCAGCGCCAAGGCTGCGGCCTGCCGCACCGCTCGGTCGGCGTCGCCCAGGGCCGCGGCACAGACGCCCGCCGCCGCGCGCGCCGCCGGCCCGATCCGCCGCAGGGCGTCCAGCGCGCCGACTCGCACATGCCGGTCGCCGCCGCCCGCCGCCTGGATGAGCGCCGGTGCTGCTGCGGCGCCAATCGCGCCCAGCGCCTCGGCCCCCGCCGAGCGGACCGCAGGGTCGGCGTCCTTGAGCGTCGCCATCAACGGCGGCACCGCCTTGACGCCGAACGTGCCGAGCGAGCGCGCGATCATCGCCCGGACGCGCGGCGAGCACGTCGCCATCCGCTCGCTCAACGGCGCGAGCGCGCCGGGGCCGACGTTGTCGAGCGCCGCTGCCGCGCGCTCGCGCACCGGGCGTTCGGCGTCGTCGAGCAACCGCAGCAGCGTGGGCACGCCGGGCGGGCCGGCGCCGTCCAGCGCCATCGCGACGTTGTAGCGGACGTGCGAGCTGGGCTCCTTCGACATCTCGTCCAGTGCGGCCAGCGCCGGCTTCCCGATGCGGCGGAGCACCAGGGCAGCCTGTTGAGCGGTGGGGGCATGGGCGCTGCGCAGGCGTGACTGCATCCTTGGAATCGCCGCCGTCGCGCCCGGACCGATCTTGACCAACGCCTCCATTAATGCGGCGCGCTGGTTCCTCCGCCGCCAGCCGGTGCTGTCCAGGATCGGCAGCACGGCGGGCAGGACATGGCCGGCCTTCGGCCCAATGTCGCCCAGTGCCGCGATCGCGGTGGGGTCGCCGCGCTTCGCCCACGCCGCGATCAGCGGCGCGGCCCCGGCGGCGGCAGGGCCGATCCTGCCCAGGGCGAAAACGGCCCGGTCCCGGACGCCGTCGTCGTCATCGCCGACCAGCTTCATCAGGCGCGGTACGGCCGGCTTGGCTGCCTGGCCCACGCCGCCGAGCGCCGCCGCGGCGGCGGCGCGCACTTGCGGGTTCCGGTTTTCCAGTGCTTCGGTCAGGCGGCGGGCCGCCGGTGCGCCGATCCGGCCGAGCGCCCGGGCGGCGGCCGACCGCCCGGCGTCGTTCGTCTTTTCCAGCGATGCAACGAGCGGGACGATGGCGGCCGGTCCGATGCGGCCGAGCGCCTCCACCGCCGCATCACTGACCAGCGGGTTATCGGTCTTGAGGATTGCGATCAGGCCGGGGATGGCGGGGGCGGCGTTCGGGCCGAGCGCGGCGAGGGCCTCGGCGGCGCGCTTCTGCTCCATCGCATTGGGGCTTCTCAGCCCGGCGATGAGGCGCCCGACGTTCTGCCCTGACGCCGCGGGGCACCACGCCGCCAGAGCGGCCAGCCCGACCAGACCTGCAGCCAGTGTGCGGGACGGTCGCCTCAACGCTCACTCCCGGCCGGTGTGGTGCAGAGGAAGTCTTGCCGCAGTGCACCAGTGTACCAGAGAATCCGGCACAGAACAACATGCCGCGCCAGTCACTCCCCGCTGTCTGGTCCGCCCCCGGCTGTTGTGCCTCCCTATCATGTCAGTGCCGCGGGCACAACTACGGCCTGGGGGCGCGGCACAGCCGGGCCGGAAGGTCCATGTGCACGCGGATCGCCCGCAAGAATGGCCCCCCCAGCTTCTTCCTTGCCTTCCCTCGGCCTCCGTACCCCGACGATGTACCGACCGATCCCTTCCTGTGGCTCCGAGACGCCATCCAGAGCCTCGGAGATACCTTCTGGAATGGGGGCTAGAGCGCGACAACTGCCTACTTGTCGCCGTGTGTCCGCTCTTGTCAATGGCACGCCCGGAGGGATTGTCGTGCCAAAGCGATTATGTCACCCCTTAACGCCAAAGAGAAAATGTCACCCCTCTGGGCTGCATGCCGTAGTATGACCTCCGCACGGTTTGCGGAGGCACAAGATGGAGGTGACGCTTACAGTGGCTCAGGTGCAACGGTACGAGGTGGTTCTTGCGGCCGGCGAGAACAAGCCCCGTTGTAAGGGCAAAAATGATCGTCAGAAAAGTCATGTTTGCGGGTTTCATATGTCTGCCTCGCGTTTCCACACTGAGCCGTCCGGCCTGGTTTCGGGGCCTTTGACCTTGATCCCTGCGCGGGCCGGACCGCTCGGGAAGCGTCCAAGTGCGCACATCACCTGCATGAGCAGTTGTGCCGTCATTCGGCCGCGTATCTCCGCGCACGCCGGGTCGTCGTACCGGTCACGCAGCTCCAGCGGGTCCTCGCTAAGATGGTAGAGTTCGCCCTGAAAGCGGTCGGCGCGCCCACCGACCGTGCCGAGCGGCCCGGAAATGTACAGGATCAGCTTCCACTCACTGCTGCGCAACATCACCGCGGGCGCCCGCTGGTACTCCTCGTATCCCCGGCCGTGCATTTCCGCGAACGACGCCGTCCTCGAGACGTCCGACAACAGGCTGAAGCCAGGCAGGATGTCGGGTATCTCCTCCCCTGCCGCATCCAGAAGTGTGGGAACGACGTCTACCAGCTCCGCCGGCCGCTCGTCCACGATTCCGTGCTGATCCACGCCGGGGCCGGCGACGATCAGGGGCACACGCACGCTCCCATCGTAGAGACAGTACTTCGAGATTCGGCCACGGTCGCCGAGCATGTCGCCGTGATCGGAGATGAAAAGGATAAGTGTGTTATCGAGTTCGCCCATCTCCTCGAGGCGGCGGACGACTCGACCGAACAGGGCATCCACGTAACTGCAGAGCGCAGCGTAGCGCAGACGGGAGCGCCGCCGCTCCTCGGGCGTCATCCTGAGCCAGATATCCTTGAACCGCTCGCCGTGACGATGGCCGCCCGGTAACGGCTCGGGCGGCGGCGCGTCGGGAAAGTCCGCGACGTCGTACATCTCCTCGTACCCGGGCGGCACGCGGAACCCCACGTGGGGAAAATCCAGGCTAAGGTAGAGGAAGAAGGGGCGATTCGGATCCCGTCCCCGGTCCAGAAATTGAAGCGCCTTGCGGGTCAGCCATCCTTCTCCGTGATGCTCCGGCGGCACCTCGCTGGGTGACCCCACATATCCGGCCACGGTCTCGCCGCCCGGGCCGAACTGGCTGTTTTCCGACATGTCCCGCTCGGCCCATTCCGGTTCTTCGTCCGCCATGTAAACGGCGCCCGGCTCGCGGTTGTTCGGGTCGTGTCCTCCCCCGCGGATACTGCGGATCTCGAAACCGCGGCACGATCCCTCGACCGTCACGTCCGGCAGAATTCCCGAGCCGATATACCAGTGGGTCTTGCCGAAACCCGCGGTCTGGTACCCCGCGCGGCGTAGGCGCTCGGCCAGCACGGGCGCGGGCAGGTCCGCGTCCCGCGCGATCACCTGGGTGTTGTGCTTCACCCCATTTTGGAACCCGTACAGTCCGGTCATCATCGAATAGCGGCTGGGCACGCACATCGGGACGTTGCACACCGCCTGCGAGAAACGCACGCCGCGCCCGGCCACGGCATCGAGATTCGGGGTCTTGATTGCGGGGTTCACACAGCCCAGCGCATCGTGGCGCTGCTGGTCGGTCATCAGGAAGAGGATATTGGGGCGCTTCTTGACAGGTGTCATTGCCGTTTCTCCCTGCTACTTTCCTTCAAAACAAATGAGCTTGCCTTCCCGCGTGGCGATGAAAAGCTTGTTGCCGGTCGCCGACATGCCGAGGAAGGCCGGAAAGCCGCCAACTGGAACCGTCTTGACCACACTGCCGTCTTTCCGCGAAACAATCCAGAGTTCCGGGTCCTTCTTGACCCGCTGATAATGGCCGACGCAATAGATGCGCTCCGGCGTCAGAACCATATCGTCCACGACCAATTCGATGGGAGCTGACTTCCATCGCGGCTTCTTCGGGTCCTTCTCGACGGCCATCAGATAGAGCTTTCCTTTGTTCGCCCAACCTTCGCCCGCGGGGTCGAACTTGTAGGCCACGGTGAGGGCGCTGTCAAAGGCGAGAACCCGAGCGTCGAGACGCCGCTTGAACCGTCGCATCTTGAAACCGTGCTTGTTGTCTTCGTTGGTTCGCGGGATGCTGTTGCCCTTGAGTACCATGTCGTAGGACGTTATCAGCTCCCTGGCGGGAGTCTTTGCCTCAACGGTCTCCCCGGTCTCGGGCTTGAACGCCAGGCCGCCCGGGGCGCCGCCGCTGACGTAGGCGAGGCCGTTGACGATCAGGACATCCGAGGCAAGCGGCCACACGGACTCGAGCTTTTCACGCCCCCCGATGTAGCGCTCGCGCGGCGCGGCCAACAGCTTGTAGATCAGCTTGCCGGTCCTGGCATCCAGGCAGTAGACCCAGCCGTCCCGGGCCGCGAAGAGGCACAGTCCCTTGTAGAGCGTCGGCGGATAGTCCACGCGGCCGCCTACGTGGAAGATCCACTTCCGCTTTCCGTCGGCGGCGTTGACAGCCACGATGCGCTGCCCGTCGATATCGGCGACCACGGCAAGGCCGTAAGCCAGGACCGCCTGGGTCAGCCCGGTCCGCTGACTGCTCATGACGCCGAAGTCCGTCTTGCCCAGCCCGATGGTCGCCTCCCACGCCTTGACCAGTTTATCCCCCGGCGTCGCCTTGGTGAAGTTCCCGCCGGCCGGGTTGCCGCGGAACATGGGCCAGTCGCCCGGCTGGACCGCTTCGGCGGGGCCGGCGGTCCCGAGCTTCTTCAGCACCTTGCCGCCGGGCTCGCCCTTGAAGTCGGCGTCGGCGGGGCCGACCGCGGTGACCGGACCGCTCTTGCGGCTCGGGAAGTTGAAGACAAGCCCATACGCGCTTTTCGAGCCGAAAAAGCAGGCGGGATGCGGCATGCTCAGACGCGTCGTCTTGAGCGTCTTCTTGTTCAGCCAGAGGTCGTACCACGCGATGTAGTCGCCGAGATGGAGTTCGCCAAAGCATCCGTGGAAATCGCCCGCATCCGTAAGGATGCGGTCCTTGATCTCCTCCTTGCCGGTCGCGAGGTCGAGGCGGGTGATCACCACCTCATCGGCGTAGCGGGTCGCCTGGTTGTGGCGGTAGTAGAGGAGCAGCTTGTCGTCGACCGTGGTGAATCTCACGTTGTTGGCGCTGAAGTATCGTTCGTTTTTCGAGATGCGGATCTTCCAGGTGTAGGCCCAGAGCCGTTTCCCCGTGGCGCTGTCCAGGATCGCGATGGGGTACTGATCCTTGCCGCCGCCGCCCATTCGGACGAGCAGGTACTTGCCGGCGCGCGCGAGCCCCCTTGTCCCAACCGGCTTGGGCAGTTCGGCGGCCGGGACTTTCCAGAGGTCTTCGCCATTCGCGAGCTTCTTCGCGAAGAGAGTCTTGCCATCACAGAAGTAAACGTTTTCGCCGATGATCGTCTCCGGCAACGGTTGATACCTGTAGACCGGGACTTTCCACAGGAACTTGCCTGTCTCCGTGGAATAGACCTTTCCGCCGACCCACAGCAGGTCATCGTTCAGGAGCCTGATCCGGGTTTCGCGGCCGACCTTCGGGACCACTTCGGAAACGAACTCCCCCGTGGCGCCGTCCCACTGCACGACCTTGCCATTTCCGGTCCTGACGAAGAGGCGGCCCTTGCTGGTCGCCGCCACGCCGTTGTAGCGGTTCCACCCGCCGGGCAGCTCCTGCGTCCAGATCGTCCGGCCGTTGCGGGCGTCGCGGGCGAACAGGACGGCGGCGCTGATGTTGAGATTGCCGGTGTCGCGCTCCATCCGCTCCAGGTAGAACAGCTTGCCGTCGCCGGCGCAGATGCCGGTGTAACCGTTCGCGATTTGCGAGCGCGGCCCCGTCTGCCACTTCAGGGCGAGCGGCAGCTTCCATTCCACCGGTGTCACCGGCTTGCGGAACGCCGCGCCAAACCCCTCCACGCTCACCGGCGCCATCCCGAGCTTCGCGGCCGCTTCCGCGAGACCCGCCGGCGCCTTGCGAAACACCACCACGCCACGCGGCACGAGAATCCTGAAGAGGTCTTCCGCCTTGGCCCGGCCCAGGGCGGACGGGTCCTCGACAACGATGAGGTTGAAAAGGTCCGACCCGTAGTGCGCCGCGTCAAGGGCGGCATCGCGCACGCCGAGCTGTTCGCGACGCGGACCGGCGGCAAAGCTCAGCCCCCAGGCCTGCGCCACCTTCCATTCCGGCTGAAGGACCTGGATGTAGAGCGTGCTTTCCCCGGCCAGCGCTGCGGCCGGCGACGGCGTCTTAGCGCCGATCGCCAGGCAGAGGCCGCCGCGGATCCCCGTCGACTTGAGAATGGATGCCGCTTCAGAGACATCCTCTGCGGCGGCGTTACCTGCCAGCAGAAGCAGCGCCAATGCGGCTCTTGTTGCTCTCGTCATTGCTTGTCCTCGATCTTGCTTGCCACCTCGGCGGCCAGTGCAAAGAGCCTCTCATCCCGGCCGCGCCAGTTGGTGGCTTGCATGGTCATCCAGGCGCTGTCCTGGCCCGGACCTTTTGGGGTCGGCGTGCAGTTGCGCAGGTACTGGCGGGCCCGTTCGTCGAGCAGGTCTTCGATCCGCCGGGCCAGGGCGCCGCCGACCGCCTTGGCATCAAGCGCCTTCTGCAGCAGGATAACCGCTTCGGCGGTCTGGATGCCCTCGCGGAACGCCTCGAGCCGCTCACTGAACACCGGGCCGTCAGGTCCGGGGCTGATGAACGCCCGGGTGTTGTTGCGCGGGCCCACCCCGCCCTTGTTGTCGCAGATCGGCGCGAACCAGCCTCTCCTGCCACTGGGCAGCGGCCAGAAATCTCCGCCCACCATGCCCAGCCCGCTGAGGTCGGCCTGCACCGTCGCCTCGACGACTGTGCGGACGCGCATCAGTGGCGATAGGTCGTACAGGCCGGGCTTGGTGAACTCCACGCCGAGCCGCGGGATGCCCAGCTTGACGTTGGCCCGGCTCGACTTCCACGGGCGAGGATAGGCCTTGCGGCCGTTGGGATAGTAGACCGGCGGCTTGGCCCACGGGCGCGTGCAGTCGGGATCATAGAGCCGTCCGCAGCCCCAGACCCACGCCGCGTATCTGACCGGCATCGAGCCCTTCGTTCCCTTGAACGCCTTGGCCGGAGCGTGCGCGTTCTTGATCCACTTCGCATCGGGCCAGATATTGCGGACCACGTCGACCATCTTCGCGGGCGGGTCGTTGCAGTAGTTCAGCCAGCCCACGTGCGTGACGTCAAACCATCCGCGCTTCTCGAGCCGCTTCCGCAGTTCGGCGAACACCGGCCGCCAGAACGCCTCGTTCTCCGGTGTGCCATAGAGCGGCTGCACCAGGTCCGCCAGCCGCTTGCCGTTCGTGTCCACCACGGTCACGCCTTCCGGCGGCCACTTGGGCTTGGCGGGGTTGTCGCCCTGGAACCCCCAGGCATTGATCTGAAGAATGCGGGGCTTGCCGCACGCCTTGGCGAACACGTCCATGTACTTCTCCGCGACGGAGAAGTCATACTTGTAGCTGCCGTCCGCCTGCTTGACCCACTTGACCATCGATTCGGTGTTGCCGTGGCTGTGCGCCCGCACCACCAGATTGAGAATGCAGATGCTGCTGCCCACCTGCTTGAGAATGCCGAGGGACTGTCCCATCAGTTCGCAGTGCTTGTCGCTCCACAGCGGGACCTTGTAGTACTGTGCCACGGTGTCCGGCGAATGATAGGTGTTGTTGACGATGAAGAAGTCTTCGGGGTTCGGCAGCTTCCAGTTATGCACCTTGATCTCGACGGGTACGGTGAATCTCGCCCCCCCGGCCTCGATGGTCACGCGTCCCTTGTACTCGCCCGCGGCCGTATCGGCGGGCACGCGCACGGTGATCCACACCGGCACCACCGCCGCGGCCGGCGGCTGGACCTTGACGCTGCGCAGCGTGATCTGGCGTGGCGCCACCTCCGCCGGCGGCTCGGCCAGCAATCGGTCGAAGCGGCCCGCCGGCACCCAGGTCTGCCCGGGCCGAGCGGCATCGGCCCAGCGGACCTGGACCGCCGAGGCCGGGATCTTGTCCGGCCCGCCCTGCAGCGCCAGGTCCGTCGCCGAAGCCTTCAGGCCACGGATCGTCTGCGACGAACTCAGCATCACGCGCCCGGAGAACACGCCATTCTGCGCACCAATGAGGCGCACCGGCCGCAGCTTCTCACTCGGAAGGGCATGATCCCACGCGAAAACGGTCTCGACAGGCGAGACGTTGCCGATCGACACGCCCGGCGCCGGTCCGACGTTCGGGGCCAGTCCATCGGGCGTGGCGGCTTCGAGACGCGCCTGCAACACGCCGGCATGCGGCCACAAAGGCAGCACCCATCGGGTGTCTGCCTGCGGCGCCGTCGATGCCACTTCCGCGATGGGCGCCCCCACGCTCTGCACCGCGACGACGTTCATTCCCTGCCGCAGCATCTTTGGTGGAATCACGACGCCTTCACCGGCCAGCCGGCGCACTCTCAACTTCATGCGGTCGGCGAATTTCGCCCCATCCCTACGGCCATAGAGTTTGCCGTCGGGCCGCACGTAGGCCTCGTCCGGATACCGCTCCGCAAACGTGCGCGGTTTGAGTTCGCCTTTCGGCAGATGCGCCCGGGTCAGTTCCACGCTATTGACAGATACGATTACTCCGCCCACGTAGGTCAGGTCCAACTTCAGCCCCCTGACCTTTGCCGGGTCAGAAACCATGAACGCCCCCCGGATCCAGACCCGATCCCAGCCCTTGTTCGACCGCACTGCGGCCGCCCCGCGCATCCGGGGCCAGTCGGTATCGTCGAAGTCGGGCGAGGCCCAATCGTCGGCCGGACCCGCCGACTGGCGAACGGGCAGCGGCTTGCGGTCCGACTCCTTCATGCCGCGCCCCTTCGACTCGAGCACGGGCTTGAGCCTGCCGTCCGCCGACACCAGCGCCGGCGTCCGCCACGCCAAGAAGGTACGGAACGATCCGCGGTGCAGGTCCAGCACCGTGACGGACTTTGCCGACGGCGCCTCGGCTGCGGTCGCCAACGCCGATCCGAGAACAGCACAGAACAGAGCACTTACAATCGTCCGCATCATCCGGTTCCTCGCAATTATTGTCCCATGGTTCTCGTGCTGTGGGCCGACACGGCCCACCAGGCGATCCGCTGTAGTCCGGCGGCGATGTCGTCGGGCAGGTCGACGAGCACGTCGTCACGCGCGGTGATTCGAGACGGCGCGCCTTCCGGCGACTTGCCGGTTAGCACAGCGTAGAACACACACGCGGCCAGGTATGTCCCCGCCGGCGCGGCGTGCGAGCCATCGGGTGCGTACAGTTCGGCCTCCGGCGTGTCGGCCAGCGCCTGGTGCCACGCCCTCGACACGGGTACGATGCGCAGCCCGCGGTCCGCGCCGAGGCGCTCGAACGCATTGTCGATCTCGGCCTGGTCTTCCGGCTTGTCGCGCTGAGACCACGTGACGTAGAGCAATACCTCGGCGCCAGATCGCCCCAGGTGCGGGGCCAGTCGGCCGTAAGCGGCTGCCAGCTCCTCGTAGCCGGGGAAGGGATGCGTCTGCTGCTGGAGGACGACAACGTCCCAGTCATGGTACCCGATGGCCTGGCACGAGCCGGGCTCGCCGGCGTGCCAGTCGAGCGACTTGCCGCCCGGGGTGACGGCGTGTACATCGCACGTCCCCACGCCTTCGGTGCGGTCGATCATCGCCCGCACCTGGAAGGGCAGGGCGTTGGCGTAGGTGTGACTGTTGCCGACGAAGAGGATCTTCATTTGCCTGGCACATCTCCGAGCTTGACCTTCTCGGTCGCGTGATAGTTCAGCTTGACGCTGACGATCCGGGCGTTGCCAACGTCGCCGATGTGGAGGCGCCGGTCGGTCATCAGGAAAAGGATGTTGGGGCGTCGTGGCATGGGCGCGGTGCTGCTCATTGCGAATCTCTCCTGCGGTCACTGGATCTTTGCTGCGGCTTCCAGCTTAAACTTCCTGTCGATCCTCAGCAGTCGGATGTGATCATCGGTTGCGTCCACGCTGTTGGGCCAGGCCATGGGAATGCCCTTGGTCGGAATCAGGTCGCCGTCAAGGCCGCCCATCGAGTCCCGGTTGCCGTAGGTGCCGAACGCGAGGACCCGGTTGCCCTCGTTGTCTATCACCGAGACCCGGGGCAGGAGCGACGTCGCGTAGTAGATGCGCCCGTAGTCATCGACGCCAAACCGGGGCGTGCGGCTGAAGACCGGCCCGATGGCCCCGTAATGGACGTCATAGATCTTCGACGGCGCCGCGGGCTCCGTGGGGAAGAGGTCCCCGCTCTTGAGCGACCCGGTGGGGGCATACTTGTAGATGCGGCCGGTGCTGCCCATGAAGGCGCGGTCCTTCTCGAATCGCTTGGGCGGATTCTTCGGCTTGCCGTCGAGCTTTCCGACGTACAGGTTGCCCTGTGGGTCGAAGCGAACGCCGGCGGACTTGGGCGCGCCGAACTTCTTGAACGGCAGGGGCTGCCAGGGCGCCTTGGCGGGCTCGGCCTTAAAGTAGTTCAGGGGTCCGGAGTAGTTGGCTCCCCCTTTCTGCAACGCGCCCAGCGTGGCCAGCCCCCCGTCGGGCCCCACGGCCAATCCTCTGGCGCCGAAGCCCAGGCCGATGCGCCAGTCGTTGCAGATGTGCGGCGTGAAGACGTTGCCGCCGGACCCGGCCGCGGGGGCTGGAGAGAGGAACTCGCCGCCCAGTTTGTACCGGCCGACCGGCTTCCTGTCCGCGCGCCCATACAGGTAACGGTTCCGGGCGTCGATCGCCAGATCGAGCGCCCGCAACGACGTCTTGGCGCCGGTCATGCAGCGCACAAACTTCGGGGCCGTCCAGTCCGTGATCCTGAAGCAGTGGTTCCATCCATCGGCGATGTAGACGTCCCCGGTTCCGGGGTCCGCGATCATGTGCTGCAGGTCGAGGACACGTTGGGAACCGGCCGCGTAGAAGTCCTTGACCAGCTCTAGGCCGGCGCCCTTGTCCCGGTAGACACGAACGGGCAGCGTGGTGTAGGCCACCCACAGGAA
>Ga0315553_10001287_pt1 | contig 21034 bp, 21 predicted proteins | sample SalMarSW160140MG_FD_203099 | JGI IMG/M metagenome (GOLD analysis project Ga0315553, IMG submission 203099) | Salt marsh sediment microbial communities from the Plum Island Ecosystem LTER, Massachusetts, United States - Salt Marsh Sediment SW1601-40 ... | reverse complement strand
TCCTCGATAGTCGTTTTCTCTTGGGCATGGCAAGAAAATGGATTAAGCTCATAAGCATACAGATCATAATGCCGGGATTCGTCTTCGATTACTGAAAGTGCAGCGTCTTCTTTGTCATAGAAACCCCACATATTGTGTGTCCAGTGCTTCAGCCTATTGATAGGTGCTTTCGAGATGCATTCGCTGACACTGCAGATTTCCTCGACCGATGAGACCTCAAGGCAATCCGGTCTAAGTTCCGTTGTTTTCGCGAGGAAGCCGACGAATACAGGTTTTGGTAAGGTCATTCAGCTGATCCCTTGTGAGCCAAACGGGGAACTGGGTGGCTACGCCGATTCAAGGTTCCCTCTTTCGATTTTACTACTTCCAAGCTTCCCGCGCCAGGAAACTTCTCGCAGTCCACTCCAGTGACAGGTTATGATAAGGACTTTCTTCGAATAACCAGAAATATCTATTCCTTGGTCCAGAGATGTCATTTCACTTCGCGTAACGATCTTACAAGCCGGTGAGGACCGTTTCCGGGCTACGCCGAATCTACATGGCAACAGATTGAACAAGGCATGATTCTATTTCCAGCGTACCCCAGCCGGTGTACAGTGCAAGTTTTCTTTGTGTTTAGCATTTCGTAGCTCTTTTTCTCTTTCTAAGATGGAAGGAGAGATCATGGTCTGAAATAAATGGAACTCTATCGGATCTTGCTGGTTGCATTTTCTTATACGGTCCGAGCCGGCTTGATTCCCAAAATCTAAATTTACTTCACATGAAGGAAAGTGGTTCAATGTTGGGTGAATCAGCACATGAAAAACAACAGCCATCACCGAAAGTGCTCATAACATAGAGTTCAGTTGCGCTGCCGAATCAGCACTGCACTGCATGGAACAGGGACATGCATACGCCGATCCAGTCGGCCGTCAAGGCGACAGCTGCAACGATTTGTTATGTGCCATCCTTCTATGAAAATGATTATTATAATTGCCTATTGACTAACTGCTTAACAATCTGCTAAAGTGTTCGAATGGTATCTTCGAAGGAGGTTCAGTATGCCTTCTGATAGAAAGAGTGAAATTCTAGCGGCTGCAGGCAGTTGTTTTACTAAATTTGGCTACGAGAAAACAACACTTGATGATATTGGCGCAATAGTTGGTGTCAATAAGGTATCTCTTTACCATTACTTCCAAAGTAAAGAAGCTATCTTTACCGAACTAATCGCAATAGAAGCCGATCAATACATCGAATCGTTGATTAGCAAAGTTAGGTCAATCAAGCGATGTAAGCAGAAGATCTTGACCTGGATCAAGGAAGGCTTCAAATACAATGAAGCCAACAGCGTCTTACATCAGTTTTCTATCGAATCCCTTAGGAGGCTAACCCCACAATTAGAGGAATTGAGAAACTACTCCATGAATAAGGGAACAGAATACCTCACGAGTATTCTGAAAGATGCCCAAAAGGAGAACGAAGTCATTCCATGCAATACTGACAAGGTAGCTCAAACAATTCAGAGCATGGTTTATGCTATGAAAGACCAAGCCTATCAGCGAGCCAGATCAAATCCCCAATATGTAGTGGATTCGAACAGATTGATCACCGAAGTCCTTTTTGCCGTATCACTTGTGCTTGATGGAATTATCCCGAAGGAGTTCAGGTAGATTTAGGAGGTTATCCCTTTTGGGCAAAGCAATGGCTGGGAAAACATGTCTTGTCACAGGCGCAAATTCAGGCATTGGAAAAGCTCTTTCGCTTAAACTAGCTGAGACCGGCGCGACGGTTGTCATGGCTTGCCGGGATCGAAGCCGGGGCGAAAACGCCAGCAAAGAAATACGACAGGTCTCCATGAATCCCAAAATTGATCTGCTGATTATGGATTTGTCTTCCCAGAAGTCTATCAGAGAAGGCGTTAACGTATTTAGAAGCAAGTACGAGAAACTGGATGTATTGATAAACAACGCAGGCGTTCTCCTTTTTAACAAGACCATTACGGAGGATGGAATCGAGAAAACACTTGCCACCAATTTTCTCGGTCCATTCTTACTGACCAATCTGCTAATAGAAACACTAAAGTGCGCCCCAGCTTCTCGGATTGTCAATGTGGTATCTGAAGGCACATCCGGCGGAAGAATTGACTTTGAAAACCTTTTGGAAGCGAAAGAATACAAACCTTTGATTGCCTATTCTCAATCGAAACAAGCCGAGATACTTTTTACCCACGAGCTGGCGGAGAGGCTGAAGGGTACCAAAGTTACCGCGAATTGCTTCTACCCGGGCTTGGTAAGGACCAATTTAGGGAAAGTTGTCGATAAGGGTTTCTTTAGCAATTTTAGTAGACATATAATGACTACGTTGCTAACGTTTCTCTTCACCCCGATGGAAGAAAGCATTAAAATTGGCCTATTTTTATCGGCCGGAAAAACAAATGGAATGACTGGAAAGTATTTGGTGCGAAAGAAGAACAAGATCATTATAAAGAGCAAATACGATAGAGAAGCGTCTGAGCACGTATGGGGTCTTGGCGAGAAGTTGACTGGATTGGTCCCGACTCGCGTCGGAAGTCACAACTGTGATTGTGGCACATAACGACGCGGATGAGCTGCAACAAGCGTTGCTTGTTTCCAGCTCGAACTTGATGTTAGATTTCGATCTTCCTTTTTCAATTCTTCACCAAGATGTTGCTATACGTTCAACGACTCTGTATACTTCCGCAGAACAGTTCATTGCCATTTCAAAATACTCGTGCAATCAGATTTCAACAGCTAGACCTTGAGCCGACCACGAAAGCCTCTGGCGGCGTAGTATGATTCGGCACCGTTGTGATACACGAACACATGGTCATAACGACGATCACAGAAGAGCGCACCGCCAAGATCCCTTATTTTGGCTGGCGTTTTCACCCAGCTCGAAGTTTTCTTATCGAATTCTCCCAACCCTTGCAACTCTCGATATTGTTGTTCCGTGAGTATCTCAATGCCTATCGAGGACGACATTTCGATAGCGTTTCCGCTTGGTTTGTTTTCTTTTCGTGAATCGAGAGCTTCGCGGTCATAACAAAGACTACGTCGACCTATTGGACTTTCAGGGGAACAATCACAAAAAACGAACTCACCGGTTGCCTCATCACGACCAACGACATCCGGTTCGCCGCCTGTACGTTCCATTTCACTGAGTGCTTGGAGTTTTTCAGCGCGCGACTCAAATCTCGTTTGCACTGAGCTCCAGTTGATTCCAGTATGACGACGCATGTTTTCCGCGAACCGATTCTTTAGAGTCTTGATCAGTCCGTCACGAAGTGCTGCTTCCATTTCATTATCTCCCTTACGAAATCCTATTCCCAATCGTGTATCTTCATCAGTCTTTCATTATTTCCGAATGCGTAAATCTAACGACTGAGCTGAGTTGCCGTGTCGACCCGCGTATCGTGCATCTATCACTGAATGAGCCGCAATCGTTTGCCAGCGGCTTCTGCACGGTCAATTCCAGCGAGAGGTTCTGCAGAAATCATCGTTATGGATATGGCATGACCGGTACGGCAAAAACAACCTATCCAATAAATTTATCCACAGATGTATTGAAGATCTTCGCGAGATTGAGCGCAACCTTCTTACTGATTGCTCGTATTCCTCTTTCCATATTTGATACGTGTTGGCGAGGAACGCCTCCTAAGAGTTCGCCCAGTTCTTTCTGGGTCATGCCCCGATTTTGTCGATATATTCTCATATTCCTACCAGGTGTCAGTTTTTCCTTTGTGGTTTTGTACCATTCCGTATCAAAGACATCCAGTTTTTCATCATCGTCATCAGGAATAATTTGTACATCGGATCCATATTCTTCTTTAAGGACATCAAGGAGCTTCTTTGAGATTTTTCCTTTGATCTCAATTTTAATACGGGGCGTTTTCACGACTGCCAGCATAATAAACCTCGATCTCTATTGTTCCTTTTTCCCAGTACCAACAAGCCACCCATTTCCGTGAAAGATGACAGTGATACTCATTTTTCCCAATACGGCTGAAGTTTGGCCATCCTGTTTGTATTGCTCCACTATCTCGTAAGTCTTCTAATAAGTTCGCCAATTTTGCCTGTATCGATACTGGCATCTTGGAAATGCTTCGAAGCACTTTCCGCGACACCAGAATCCTGTACATATTTCAATGTAACCTATTATTAGTTACCTGTCAATGTCTATTATAGATGACTAGCCCGGATTTCTCATGCGCCGTAGACACGAAGGCCCTTCTCCAGCATAATTAGCTCTACCAAAACAAATTACACCAAGGGAGAAGGGCCCCGATGGAAACACAGTGTAATCCAGAACAGCTTCATTTTCAAGGGCTCGGAGCCCGCAAAGTGGTCGGAAGCTTCGATGGGGGGACCATCACCTCCGATGCCGGAGCGCTGCTTCTGCGCGAAGTGGATCGAGCCAGCCAATTCTTTAGTGGCTTCGCCTCCTGTTTTCTCGATGGTCGGGATCCAAGGTTTGTGGAGCATTCGGTAAGAGAGCTGGTGACCCAGCGCACCGTGGGAGTGTGTCTGGGATTTGAGGATCTCATCGACCATGATGAGCTGCGTCGGGATCCCCTTCTGGCCACGGTGTGCGGGAAGCTCGATCCCACGGGAGCGCGGCGGCGCCACGAACGGGATCGGGGCATCCCGTTGGCCGGCAAGAGCACCCTGAACCGGCTGGAGACCTTTGGGGTGGGAACGCCGGAGAATCAGAAGTACAAAAAGATCTACTATTCGCCGGAGAAGATCGACCAGTTCTTCGTGGATGTGTTTACGAAGACTCACCGCAAGGCGCCGGCGGAAATCGTGTTGGATCTGGATGCCACCGACGATCCGCTACACGGGCATCAGGAGGGTCGTTTCTTTCACGGCTACTACAACTGCTACTGCTACCTGCCGCTGTACGTGTTCTGCGGGGACCACCTGCTATATGCTAAGCTCAAGACGGCGAATCTGGATCCGGGAAACGAATGTCTGGAGGATGTGCGGAAGCTGATCGAGGGGATTCGCGCCCACTGGCCGGAGGTGCGGATCATACTTCGGGGGGACAGCGGGTTCTGTCGCGATGAGCTCATGAGCTGGTGCGAGGAACATGGGGTCTCGTATGTGTTTGGCCTGGCGAAAAATAACCGGCTGGTCAAGCGCATCGCCAAGGAGCTGAAGAAGGCCCGTAAACGCTACTACGCGCGTCATCAGCCTCAGGGGATCTACAAGGACTTTGTCTACCGGACCCTGGACAGCTGGTCCCGTCGCCGGAGAGTTGTCGGAAAGGCGGAGTACCTGAGTGCAGGGGAAAACCCGCGTTTTGTGGTGACCGATCTGAGGCGTGAGCAGATCCCCGCACAAGAGCTGTACGAAGAGCTGTACTGTGCCCGCGGGGACATGGAAAATCGGATCAAAGAGCAGCAGCTGTATCTATTTGCCGATCGTACCTCCTCGGCCATGATGGAGGCCAACCAGCTGCGGCTGTATTTCTCCTCTGTGGCCTACGTGGTGATGAATGAGCTGCGAAGAGTGGGGCTGGAGGGAACGGAGCTCGCCGCGGCGCAGTGCCATACCCTGCGGCTGAAGCTGTTGAAGATTGGTGCGGTAGTGCGCGTCAGCGTCCGGCGCATCCATGTGCGGTTCGCCTCCAGCTATCCGTATCGCGGAACGTTTATCCGAGCCTTGGAGAATCTAAGACGGGCATATCCCCAGCTCTGCTGAGTGGGCGTTTGCTCCCGGATCCGAGGAATCACGGGGAGAGGTCTGCCCAGAATCCTTCAGAAGTGCCGTTTTGTCCGTTGAACATCCCGGATCCCGCCCTAATTTCCATCACCCACGGTGCTCCAGGATGCTGATACGCTGTTTGTGTCTCCGAAATCAGCTCCGGGGCCACCGCAGGCCACAGGATCGCTTCATCCCCGCAGCGTAGTAGAGTCGAGAGGTGGCGCGGTCGTGTAGGCTGAAGTTTGTATTCTCCGTTTGCCGCCTGGTTTCCCGGCGGTGCCACAATATCTCGGCCATGCCCCGTTTCCACCTCCCGCTCATCAAACCGGACGTGCGGGTTTCCCGCATCCGGCTTTCGGACAAGGAATCACGCCTTCGCCCACGAGAAGTTGCGCGTCCGCTCACCAAGCCTTATAAGCCCGAGATTTTGATACAGGTACTCGTCGGGGAAGCGTGAAGTTCCCCGGGCCTGCAGCTTGTGCTTCGCACACAACCACTGGCGTAGCCTCCGGCAGACATGTCGGTCCACCGCATGGTAGGCTTTACTCACCGGTCCCAGACAGAAGTAGTTCGACCAGCCTAAAAGTTTACGATTCAGCTGGTATACCCTCTCCTGAACCGGGAGCAATAACCATCGGCGAGAGGTTATTTCACTGATTTCACGGCACAGCGCTACCACCTTCTGCTTCGAAGGCCGCGTACCGATGTAGGTCTTTCCCATCTTTGTTGAGTGACAATAACCGATGGTGTATCCCAGAAAGTCAAACGATTCGTCAGTCACCCGGCACAGGCGCGTCTTCTGCTCGTTCACCCTCAACTTCAACTTCCCCATGATCTTCTCCATCGCGGTTACAGCCTCAGCGGCCGTGGCGCGACAACAGATCACGAAGTCGTCCGCATAGTTGACGATATGTGCATCCAACCTTGCCTCATGTCCGAGTTTCTTCCACCCCAGCACGAACCGCCGCATATAGAGATTGCTCAACAACGGCGAGATCGGAGCGCCTTGCGGGATTCCCCTCCTCTGATCTTTATTCTGGGTAGTTCTACGGGTCCTTCCGCGTTCGTCGCTCTCTTCCACCGGTGCAACCAACCAAGACTTGATCAGTCGGAGCACCTGCTTGTCACTGATTCTTCGGCCCAATGATTTCATCAACTCACTATGCGGAATCGTATCAAAGTACCCGCTCAAATCCGCATCGATGATCTCGGTGTGGCCGGTGTTCAATAGCGAGTGTACGTGTCGGATCGCATCGTGGGCGCTCTTCTTAGGCCGGTATGCATACTGCTCCGGCTGAAGATCGGCCTCGACAATCGGTTCGAGTACCAGCACAACCGCCGTTTGCACGACTCGGTCCTGGATTGTTGGTATCCCCAACGGTCGTTGTTTTCCGTTTGCCTTAGGAATCCACACTCGTCGTACCGCACTGGGACTATACCTATTCTTCCTGAGTTCTTCCGCCAGTTCACCCAACCATCTCGCCTCCCCATACGCCTTGATGTTCTCGAACGTCTGGCCGTCTACCCCGGCTGCCCCTCCATTACGAAGGCACTGCTCATAGGCAGCCCTCAGCACGTCTTCCCGGTACACCTTGTCGTATAGGCTGTAGAAGCGAAAGTCGGGCGATCCCTTCGCTTTCGCGTGTAGCGCTCTCTGTAGTTTCTCGACCTTTCGTAGGGTTGGTAGGCTTTCGCCAATCTCCTCGGCCTTCTTCACTTCAAACGCTCTCCTTGAACCAAGGCCCCTTCGCTCCACCGGCATTACCCGGTTTCTTCGCTACTACGAGCCTCTCCGCCACCCCTGACAGCCCGGCCTGCTCCTCGCGGAGTTCCGGTTGCGATTCACGCCTTCGCACCGTCGGGGCTTCCCGTGTTGCCCATCGTTTCCTCTTTCAGACATGCCGTCGTCACTACCCCGGTGGGACCATCGGATTCCTGTCGCTCTATCCTTCCGCGAGGATGAAATATCTCCGACAGCACCGGCCTTCCCCGAATCTCAGGCGGGTCGGCTCCCACATTACCCGTTTCGAGGCCTGCTCAACGTTCACTCGCGTTACGGCCTGCCTGCTCCCTAACCCTTCTACAAGGGCCTTTTCCTGAAGTGCTTCAGTCCAATTCGTTACCTCCTTGAACCGCTCCAGGTGGTACCGGCCGGAGCGACATTTGCCGGGTGGGATTCGCACCCACTGGAAACAATGCGCCTTTCACGGCACACTGAAAAATGCGGGCTAACAGGCTCCCCCGTAGGCCGGGCGGATCGTGAAGCCCTTACCCCACATGCTGTCGATATAGTCTACGGTGCTCTCGACGGCATAGGGCAGGGCCCGCTTGTCTACCAGGATGTCGATCCCCTCGACGTTGTAGGTCTGGTCACCGTTCTGAGGCTCATCCAGAGCCAATCCCAAACGGGGTCCGCCTCATCCGAAGCCCTTGAACACCACCCGAAGATTCTTGCCCTGGTTTTCTTTCAGGACATCGAGCAGCTCCGAGAGGGCGGTCTTGGTTATTTGCATAGGCGCCTCACCTTGGTCGACATCCCATTGGGATATCGAATATATGAATATAGTATTCTTACTATATTCTTCTCCCTCCGTCAAGTCCCGGCGGTCGGTTCTAGGGATCGGCCCGCTTGAACAGTCCGCTGACGAAGGAGAAGTTCATTCCGATTATGAACAACGACAGGCCGAAGGTGATAACCAGAACGTACCAGGGATGCCCTCCCAAACTGCGCCCCGTGAACAGGGGCAGGTCCATGAAGAAGCTCAGAACCAGGGTCACGAAGGGGGTCATGGAGACGAACAGGATCGGAACCCCCTGGCCGACGCGGAAGCGGACCCCCTTGATGAAAAGGATCGCGATCAGAAATGAGACCACCAAACAGAGCAGCATTTCCGCCGGAATGAAGAAACCGTACACCCCGATCGAGGTGGCTATTCCACCGCCCCCGCGAAACCGGAAAAAAAGGGGTTTGCAGTGTCCGGTGATGGCGGCCATTCCCACCGCGGCGACGATGAAGTATTCCCAGCAGGCATCCCCCGGGAAGAAAACCAGGCGCGTCAGGATCATCGGTCCCAGTCCTTTGGCCACGTCGAGAACAAAAACCACGGCGGCCCAGCCTTTCCCCACGCTGCGGCCGACGTTCGCCGTACCCGGATTTTTATTGCCCAGGGTCCGGATATCTTTTCCGGCTGCCAGCCTGGTGACGATGATTGCGTAGTTCACCGATCCCGACAGGTAGGCCAGGATAAGCATCAGGAGGATGATGAGGTAGGTCATACTCCCTCTAAATCAACTCGAGGTTCGTCAATTCCGCTACGATTTTGTCGGCATCTATCGGTTTGGTGATGTAGCTGGTGCACTGGGAGGAAAAGGCCTCGGTTACGTTCTCGAAGTCGCCCAGGGCCGAAATAATGATGATCTTCACGGCATCCGGACCGAGGATTCCCCTGTCCCCCTCGATCTTTCGGATGCCTTTCAGCACCTGCTGCCCGTCCAGCTTAGGCAGCATGATATCCAGACAGATGAGGTCGTAGGGCTTGTCTGCCAGCGCCAGATTAAAGGCCTTCATCGCTTCGATCCCATCGGCCGCGGTCTGGATGGTCCCGTAGGGCTCGAGGATTACCTTAAGCAGCTCCCTGCTTGTCAGTTCATCTTCAACAATGAGAATTCTCACTTAAGCCGTTCCTTGAACAATTCCTTGATTTCCCTGTCGTATGCATTGTAGATCACATCCCGCTTGAGCTTCAAGGTGTGGGTCATCTCCCTGCCGCTCTCAAAAGGCCTGGCCAGTATTTTGACCTTGTTGATACGCTCGAACAGCTTGAAGCCCCTCTTCGGCCCGACCCGGGAGTCGATCTCGTCCATGATCAGCTTGTACACATTCTGGTTTTCCAGAAGGTCTTCGGGTTTATCAAAGGGGATACCGTTCTCCTCGGCAAATCCTTTGAGGCTGTCGAAGTTGGGCACCACCAGGGCGGCCAGATACTTCTGATCCTGACCAACGACCATGACCTGATCGACATAGTCCGACTCGGTGATCGTATCCTCGATCGGACTCGGTTCGACATTCTCCCCGCCCAACAGAACCACGGTTTCCTTGACCCGCCCCATTATCTTTATCTCCCCATCGTGAGTCAGCATGGCCAGATCCCCGGTGTTCAGCCAACCGTCTGCGGTGATGGTCTGGGCGGTCAGATCCGGTCTTTTGTAGTAGCCCTTCATCACGTTGGGACCCCGGACATAGAGCACGCCCTTGCGGCCCGGAGGTAGCTGGCTGCCGTCCTCCGCCACAACTTTGACCTCCAACTGTTCCAGAGGCGGACCGATGGTGCCGGGGACGGGGCGATCACTCCTGCGTACCGACACGATCGGGCACGTTTCGGTCAGTCCGTAACCTTCAAGCAGCAGGATCCCCGCAGCGGCGAAAAAATCATCCACGTGGGGCGGCAGGGCCCCGGCACCGGACACGCCGAACTTGAATTTCCCTCCCAGCCGCTGCTTTATCTTCTTGAACACTAACAGCTGTCCGAGAGCGTTGAAGGGTGTGAGCATCAGGAAGGGCAGGAAACTGATCAGGGCATCGAGGAAGCGGCTGAACTTCTTGAATCGCGGCCGCAAGCCCAGCAGGCGCACCTTCAGCTTCGAGTGCGCCGTACCTACTCCGATGAAGAAATAGGCCAGGGCCTTTTTCACCGCGCTGCCGGACTCGATATTCCGGATGATCCCCTTCTTCACAGATTCCCAGATGCGGGGAACCGAGGGAAAGATCTGCGGCCGGATCTTGCCCAGATCCTCCACCATGACCTGAGCCACCGGCTTGGAGTAAGCCATGGAGCAGCCGGCGAATATGGCCACATAGCAGATGGCCCGTTCGTAGGAATGCCAGATCGGCAGGACGGAAATGAAGATGTCTCCCTTTTGGATGTCGATCTGCTTCAATGGGGTGGGTATCTGATGCATGTAGTTGCTGTGGGTCAGCATCACACCTTTGGGCTCCCCGGTGGTTCCGGAGGTATAGATCAGGGTGGCCAGATCCTCCGACTTGCCCTTGGCAATCTCCTCCTCGATACACCCCGGATGTTTGGACAGATACTTCCGGCCCTGCTCCTGAACCTCCGGGAATGAAAAAATCTTGACTCCGGCGTTTTTCGCCATCCCGGCGACGGCATCCCTGTCCACCTTGTAGAAATCCGGTCCCAGAACGATCAGGGTCTTAATCCGTTTCAGGCTTTTCTTGATCGAGAGTACCTTTTCCAGCTGGGGTAGATTCTCCACGATGCATATGGCGCATTCGGCATGGTCGAGAATGTACTGGATTTCGGGGGCCGTGGAATCGGAACCCCTGGGCACATCCACGGCGCCAATGGACAGGATGGCCAGATCGGTCCACAACCACTCCTTCATGTTCTCGGAGATCAAACCGATGTGGTCGTCCCGCTTCACCCCCAGGCTCAACAAACCCCCGGCAAAGGCCTCGACCTCACTGTACATCTGCCTCCAGACGATCGGCTGGAATGCACCGGTTGCGTCCTTGGACCACTGAACCGTCAATTCCGGTTCCCTGCGGAGGAACTCCAACATCAGTTTCGGTATGGTATCACCCATGTCCACTCCCCCTTCTAAACGAAAATCGAGCTCCCGGGGACTGCACCGGGAGCTGTACGGTGACAGGAGAAGCGTAACACCGCCATTTTCCGTTGTCAATCTTAAAAAGGCGGGGGGCCCAGGGGGGTCCACCCATCTTGTTTTTCGTCCACCCTTTCACTATATTTGTCAGTGTAGGAGGAGGGGTGATATGAAAAGCACGGATATCGACAGGATCGATAGAGAGTTTAAAAGAGCCCGCAAGAAAGAAGAGCTGATCGAGAAACGGTTGGAAAACCGTGCCGAAAGAAGTGTCGGGGACTACATCAAGAAGCTCTATTCCCTCTTCTACCACGACGACAAGAAGATCTACAACCTGAAAGACAACGCCGAAATACTCACGTTGCTGGCGGAAATGAAAGAGGATCTGCCGGACAGCAAGTGGGACGACGTTCTCCGCAAAGCGATCAAGGAGACCAAGATCGAGGTCAATCAGCGGGAATCGGTCTTCGAAGAGCTGAAGAGCTACCTCTCCATGGCCGGGTAGCCCTCAAGCAGAGTAATCCGCCTTGATGAGGTTTTTCACGTACTGGGCGCGGCGGTAGAACGCAGGATCCTGGTTGTTCCTGGCGTCCATCTTTCCCCGAAAAGCAGAGAGATCCTTATATCCCTTGCCCTCCATCCAGGACTCGGCTTCCTTGATCAGATTAGCCAGGCTGCTGATCTTGTTCTTGTACAGGGTACTGACGATCTGCACGCAGGAGGCTCCGGCCAGGATCAGCTTGATCGCATCCTTGGCGGTCATGATGCCGCTGTTCGCGCACACATCCCCCTGGATGTTTCCGTGAAGTAAACCGGCATAGCGCAGCGAAGCCTCGTATTCGTTTCCGGTGCTCAAACTGTGGCTATAGCGATTGGTCTGCTCCTCTACGTTGATGTCAGGCTGGAACAGGCGGTTGAACAACACGAATCCCCGAACGCCGACCTCATCGAGCCGCTTTATAAAATGCAGCGGATTCGAATAGAAGGCACTCAGCTTCACGCTCAGCGGGATCTTGATCTTGTTCTTGATTTCACCAAGGATCTCGATCTGCTCGGCTTCCACGTCCTGCGAGCTCTGATCGAAGCTGCTCGGGGTGGCGTAAAAATTACACTCCAGGGCATCTGCGCCGGTATCCTCCAACTGGAGCGCCCATTCACCCCAGATGTCGCGGTTAACGGCGTTGAGACTGGCGATCACCGGGATCCCGACACTATCCTTGGTCTTTTTCACCCAACCCAGGTGTTCCTTGGGACCGGCGTGCTTGACCTTGGGGAAGAAGTCCGTCATCTCCGCGTACAGGTTGTCGAACTGATGAAGATCCTCCTCCAGGCGGAAGCGTTCATACTGGATCTGCTCTTCGAAGAGGGAGGCGGTCACCACGGCGGCCGCTCCGGCCTCCTCCAGCTGTTTGATGCTGTCGAGGTTTGCCGTATAGCCGGAGGCGCCGGCGATAAAGGGATTTTTCAACTCCAGGCCCATATAGGTTGTCTTGAGATCTGCCATAGGGTTTACTCCTGATTCTGTGTTATTACTCGGATCGCAGCTGACTGCGATGTGCTCTGCCGGTGTGAGAAGCTCGCGCCGGTATCACAATACCATATTCGAAATGGCGACAATGGGCAAGGTAATTCTTCAGCGACTCTTTGACTCGAATCGAGTATCTGGGTATTTTAAGCCAGAAAGAGAGGGGAAGCATGCTTCGATTGTACAACACTATGAGCCGCAGCAAGGAGAACTTTCGGCCGTTGAAAGAGGGAGAGGTCAAAATCTTCACCTGCGGACCGTCCACATACCGCCGTCCGCACATCGGCAACTACCGCACGTTTCTCTACGAGGATATCCTGGTCCGCTACCTGGAATACCTGGGCTACGAGGTCAAGAGGACTATCAACTTGACGGATGTGGAAGACAAGATGCTGGAAGAGGCCGTGGCGTTAGGAAAAAAGCCCGAGCAGATCGCCGCGGAGGTGGCGGAGCACTTCCACAGGGAGACCGAGACTCTCAAAATCAAGCTTCCGCCGAAGATACCCAGGGCTTCGACCAGCATCGACCAGGCGGTTCACTTGATCCAGGAACTGTTGAAGAAGGGCCTGGCATACTGGCATGAGAACAAGGTGTTTTTCGATCCCCTGAAGTTCAAAGGCTTCGGCAAGCTGTTCCGGCTGGACATGAGCAGATGGCCGAAGCAGAAGGTCCGTTTTAAAAAGGACACCTACAATGGCCGCCGCTGGAATCGGGGAGATTTTGTTCTCTGGCATGGGTACCAGGAGGGGGACCTGAGTTACTGGGATACGGAGCTGGGCAGAGGCAGGCCCTCCTGGAACATCCAGGATCCGGCCATGGTCACGGAGAGTCTCGGATTCCAGATCGACATCAACTGCGGCGGCATCGACAACATATACAGGCACCACGACTACAATATCGCGGTGATCGAATCCCTATCGGGAAAAGAGTACGCGAACTACTACCTGCATGGGGAACACCTGGTGATCGACGGAAGGACGATGTCCAAAAGCCTGGGAAATATCCGCTATCCGGAGGATCTGCTGAACAGGCACATCCAGCCCCACCACCTGCGTTTCTTTCTGATCTATACCCACTACCGCCGGAAGCTGAACCTCACCGATACCAGCCTCACACGAAGCGCCGAGTACGTAGATGCGATCCGCAGCCTGATTCGCAAGCTGGTACAGCAGCCGGGCCCCGCCTCCAACCGGAATCCAGGAGACCCGCAGGCTAAGAAGGTGATCAGGGGTATCCGCAGGTGTTTCGAAAGCCAAATGAACGACGACCTGTCCGTCGGTCGGGGGGTGGACGGGATCTACCAGATGCTTCGCAAGCTGGAGAGCAGCTTTTTCCCTCTCACTCCTGAAGCAGTCCGGCAGTTGACCGCGGAATTATCTGCAATCGATACTGTGCTGCAGGTTCTGCTGGAGGGCGCAAGCCGCTAAACGTCAATCCGTTCCTTGGTTGAGGATATCCTCGATCGTTTGGGAATCGACGAAGTGCAGCTCTACAGCGATCTCACCGAACAGCTTATCCACTCCGCTTTGCTCACGCTGCTTGAGCAGCACCTGTTTCACCTGCTCTTCGGTCATCGCCCCCCGTTGCACCAGAGCTTCACCGAGTCGTTTTTTTGGCTGGCCTGCTTCGCTCATAGGCGTTGCTCCTATTTTTGTGTAGCGGAGGAGAAATTGCAAGAAAAAATTCAGTCTTTCAGCAGAATTCCGGACATACCCCGATCCGCCGCCGCCTGGGCTTTCAGGCAAACCTCGGTGGCGGAGAACAGGGAAGCGTTGCCATAGCCGCCTCCTGCCCGAATCGCCTCGAACAGACCATCCAGATAGCCCCCGGAGTGGTCCGGTGGAGGTTCCAGTTCTTCGGCGGCATCCGAATCGCAGCGATACAGCCGCACCTCCGGCAGATTGAACCCGCATTCGATCATTCCCCGATCACCCCAGAAGTTGAAGCGCCAGTACTGCGGCAGAGAATAGCGCAGTCCATCGGGAGAGACGTAGGATACATCTCCAATCACCCCGCAGCCGCCGTCCATGACCAGCATCAACTGAGCGGCATTGTGGAATCTGGGATGAGCGGCAAGTCCGGCGTTCCAGCTCCGGGCAGCCAGAACTTCGCGGAATCCGCCTCCGGTGATCCATTGAAGGATGTCCACGGCGTGGATTGCGATATCGTTGATGGTTCCGCCGTGATTTCCCTTTTCGAAATACCACCCGGGCCGGCTGTCCAGGAGCAGCGGATGCTGTCCGCTGAAACCGACGGTACGGACCGTGCCGATAGTGCCGGAGTGGATCAGATCCCGGGTGCTCAGGAAAGCTCCGCAGTCCCTCAGATCCAAAGCGGCGGCGACGGCCAGGCCATGCCTGTCGGAAAGGGCTTCGATCTCTGCCAGCTCCCCCAGGTCGGTGCAGATCGGTTTGTCGCTCAGCACATGCTTCCCCGCTTCCAGGGCGGCACGGATCAATCCGCCTCTTCCGGCAAAAATTTCCCCCACCACGAGAAGATCGAAGTCCACGGCGACAAGCATCTGCTGAAAACTCGTGTGGCTGACAGGAATGCCCTCCGCAACTAGCCTTTTCCTGGTCTGAGCATCCTGCTCACAGACAGCCACGATCTCCACATCCTCCCGTTTATTCATATGAGCGTGGATATCGAACATATGCATGTGCCGGAAACCCACGAAAGCCGCCCTAAGTGCATCCGCCACCGGTGCCTCCTTCCTCTGCTCATCGTCATACCTCGAACCTACCCGTAGCAAGAGTACGGGAAAACCGCCGTTTTTTCCACAAAGATTTGACCTTTCCCCGGCCGGGAGGCTACACTCGGGTTGCCGTGGGAGATTTTCAATTCGATTCGGGACGCCAGAAACACTGGCAGGACCTGGCAGCTTTGGACTCCGGGGAGGTGGAGAAACGAACAGGCGTTTCCTGGCAGGACGGCTGCTACCACCTGCCACTGCTGGGCACCCCCTACCGGGTGGAGCCGGCATCGGAGCGGATCCACTGTCCCGCGGAGGACCCGCTGGCCGGAGACGCTGAGTTCGAGCTGCTGATGCTGATCTATCTGATCCGGGCCACGGAGATCGAGCCGTCGGGACAGTGGGTCAATGAGAAACAGCTGCCCGGCGGAAGCAACTTCTTCACCGGACCACACCATCTGCCCACCGACACGCTGGAACAACGCTACGGTTCGGACGCCCAGCTGTTTCGCCGTCACTGCTCGCAGCTGGGCGGAAAAGTGTTGGATTTCGGCGATGCCTCCTTCGCCTTCGAACCCCTTCCCCGCATTCCACTGGCCTGTGTCCTCTTCGCCGCCGATGAGGAGTTTCCCGCCCGGGTCACCTTCCTCTTCGACTCGACGATCGAGTTTCAACTCCCCATGGAAATAATCCTGTCCCTTGGTCACTGCTTCGCGGTAAAGCTGGAGCAGCTGTCGTAAAATCCTCTACGCTCGCAGCAGGCGCACAACCTCGGCCAGGGTGAAACGCCGTCCACTGCCTGCACCGCTGCGTAGCGTTTCTTCACGTCCAGGACCTGCAGCTTCATGGTCGCCGCTCCTCCACCTACCAACTGTCGACTTCACATCACTGTCATGCGGAGACCACGATCGCCTCGGTCTTCATCCTCCACCTGGCCGGCAACTCCCGCGGTTTCCCGGTCACTTCGATTGTTTCGCTGAAGAGGATGTCTGCCGAGGATCGCCCGATCATGATCTCGAATTCCCCCGGCTCGACCACGCGGGTCGTTCCGGAGGCGGTAAAACTCAAGAGATCCACAGGCAGAGCAAAGGATACCCTTTTCCTCTCTCCCGGGTTCAAAGTTAGCCGCTTGAATCCTTTCAGCTCCTTGACGGGCCGTACCAGGCTGGCGACAAGGTCGCGGACGTAGAGCTGTACCACCTCGTCCCCCACCCGTTCGCCGCTGTTCTCGACCGCGCACGACACCTCGATCTCTCCATCGGTCCGGACCTTACGGTGCGGCACCTGGAAATCGGAGTAATCGAAGCTCGTGTAGCTCAGCCCGTGCCCGAAGGGAAACACGGCTCCGAACTCCGGGTGGATCGGGGAGCCCGCAGATTTCAGCTTATGATTGTAGAAGTATGGCATGGCGCCGGCAGACTTGGGAAAGGAAACCGGTAACCTGCCGCCCGGATTGATATCCCCGTAGATGATTCCCGCCAGGGCGGCTGCCCCCTCTTGCCCCGGGAACCAGGCCTCGATCACGGCGTTGGCCCTGGAGAAAGCCTCGCCGAGGTTGTAAGGCCGGCCGCTCAGCAGGACGATCACCGTAGGCTTGCCCAGGGAAAGCAGGGCGTCGACAAGCTTCTGCTGCACTCCCGGAAGGGCGAGCGAGGAAGCGTCGGAGCCTTCCCCGACCGTTCCGGTGAGAAACAGGCCGGACAGATCCCCGACGGCTACGATTATCCGGTCCGCCTCCGCGGCCGCAGCCAGCGCGTCCTCCAAACCGCTTTCATCCGTGCTGATGGTGCTCTTCTTCTGCCCTTTCTCAGCCCCCGCGTCACCCGGGAATACGGGCGCCTCCAGCTGTCTCTCGGTGAAGATCTGGCAACCCCTGCTGTGGAGGATCTTTCCTGCGGATGCCCGTCCCTCGAGGGCTTCCAGCAAGGTCTGCGCGTAGCGGGTATTCGTGTCCATAAGGCGCTGGGCCCGTATCAGGTGCACCGGGAACGAGTAGCCGCAGAAGAGGGCCAGCTGGTCATCAGCCAGGGGTCCGATCAGAGCCGTCGTTCCTCTGTCTTGCAGCGGCAGTATTCCGTCGTTCTTCAGTAACACCACCGAGCGGGCGGCCGCCTCAGCGGCGATCTTCCTGTGCTCCGGGGTGTTGAGGCTGATCGCACCTTCCTCCACATACGGATTTTCGAAAAGACCGAGCCGGGACTTCTCCACAAGCACGCGGGTCACCGCCTCGTCCACAGTGCTCATCTTCAAAATCCCGCGGGACAGCGCCTCCTCGACACCTGTTCCGAAGCAGGTGAACCCCGGAAGCTCCACGTCCATACCGGCCTGGAGTGCCTGAGCGGTAGCTTCCGCTTCATCCCGGGCCACTCCGTGGTGGGCGTACAGCAGACGTACTGCCTCATAGTCGGAAACGACCAGACCGTCGAAGCCCCACCGTTCGCGCAGAATCCGGGTGATGTAGCGCCGGGAGGAACTCAAAGGCTCCCCATCTATGTCGTGATAGGCCGGCATGACCGAACCTGCGTCTGCCAACTTCACGGCCATCTCGAAGGGCAGCAGAAAGACGTCGTTCAGCTCCAGCTCCCCGACCCGTACCGGTGCATGATTGCGCCCCCCTTCGCTGAAGGAATGTCCTGCGTAATGCTTGAGCGTGGCCAACACGCGCCGGTTCCCCCCCTGCAGGCCGCGCACGTATTCGGTAGCCAGGCAGCCGACCAGGTAGGGATCTTCCCCGAAGGTCTCCTCGGTGCGGCCCCACCGCACATCCCGGCTGACGTCCAGAACCGGCGCAAGCCCCTGTCGTGCTCCGACGCTGTAGAGCTCTTCGCCGATAGCGGCGGCCACTTCTCTCACAAGATCCTCATCCCAGAGAGAGCCGTAGTTGATGGCCGCCGGAAAGAGGGTGGCTCCCTTGGCCATGAGTCCGGGCAGGCATTCCTCATGTGCAAGCGCCGGGATCTTCAACCGGGTTCGTTCGACCAGGTATCTCTGAATGCGGTTGAGCCCCCTGATGCAGCTCCCGGCGGCTATAGGACGGGTGCCGAGGGGGCGCGTAATCTGGCCGATCCCGTTCTTCAGGATCGAGTCGGGATCGGCGCTGCTTTCCTCGATGAACCCATCATGGGCCTTCCGAAAGGTGAAGCTTCCGTCCTCTTCGATGTTCAGCCAAACCGAGTGCAGCTGGGCGACCTTCTCCTTGACGGTCATTTTTCTTAGAAGGGCCCGGGCTCGTCCGTGGTGATCGTTCATGTCAAGACCTCCTGGGTTGACCTCCTGGGTCAACAAATTTGCGGTACAGACCCGCTGAGGCCGCCGTTCACGATGCGGTCAGCCCTCCATCGACCGGGAAGGCGACGCCCGTTATAAAGGCCGCCTCGTCCGAGGCGAGGAAAACGAAGGCGTTGGCTACGTCAGCCACCGTGGCCAGCCGTCCCAGGGGGACCTCCCCGAAACGTTCGGCCTTTCGCCTGGGTTCCTGCAGGATGACGCGCACCGATGGCGTATCCACCGTGCTCGGGTGCACGCTGTTGCAGCGGATATTCTCACCGGCGTAGCGTACGGCAATGGACCTGCTGAGAAGGGTGATGGCTCCTTTTGTCATGGTGTAAGCCTCGTTCGTGTATCGGTGACCGATCAAACCGCAGATGGAGGACATATTGAGGATGCAGCCGCCGCCTGATTTTCTCATGAGGGGTATGGCATGCTTGATTCCCAAAAAAGGGCCCCGGATGTTCACGGCCAGCATGGCATCCAGCTCTTCCGTCGACATTCCCTCGATATCCTTGCGGATGTTCACGCCTGCATTGTTGACGAGAATGTCCAGCCGTCCGCAGCGCTGCTCTACGGACCCGAGGACACGCTTCCAGCTGTCCTCCAAACGCACATCGAGCAGCAAGAACTCCGCCCGATCGGGACCGTGGCTCGAGGCGTTGATCTCGGCGGCAACGCTCCGGCCTTCTTCCTCCTGGGAATCGCATACGAAAACAAAAGCTCCTTCCCCTCCGAAGCGCTTGGCGATAACGGCACCCAGACCCTGGGCCGCTCCGGTGATCACCGACACTTTTTCAGCGAGCCGCACGCTTCACTCTCCTCTGAATAATCCTCTGCCTCACCCGATCAAGCCCCCAGCAAACTCCTGACTGCGCCGCCGATTGCCTCCGCAGTCAGCCCGAATTCGACCAGTATCTCCTCGTAACTGGATGCCGAGATGCCGAATCGATCTTTTACACCTATAAATTCTACGGGGGCGTGGGGTTCCTTCCGCAAGGCCTCGACCACGCAAGCGCCGAGTCCGCCGATAATCGTGTGCTCTTCTGCGGTCACGATCGCTCTCACCCCGCGTGTGTACTCGATGACAGCCTCTCGATCGAGCGGTTTCAGGCTGCTCACGTTGACCACCCGACAGCCGATCCCTTCTTTGGCCAGCTCCTCGGCGGCCTGAAGGGATCTGGAAACCATGACGCCGCAGGCGAAAACCACCGCGTCCGTGCCTTCCCGCAGGCTGAACATCTTCCCGATCCGGAAGGGTTCGTTCTCGGGGTACACGAACGGCAGGTCGTTGCGGTTGATGCGCACGTACACCGGTCCGCCCCAGCTCTCCAGGGTCTCCACCATCTTTGTCGTCTCGATGCCGTCGGCCGGACAAAGCACGGTCATATTGGGGAGGACCCGCATGATTCCGACGTCCTCCAGGGCCTGGTGCGTCTTCCCGTCTCCGAAATCAGAGAGGCCGCCCGAGCTGCCGCACACTCTGACCTTCAAATTGGGGATGCACACCGAATTCCTCAGCTGATCGTATGTCCGCCCCGAGGCGAATACGGCGAAAGAATGGACGAAGGGCAACTTGCCTCCCAGCGCCAGACCAGCGGCTGTGGAGATCATATTCTGTTCTGCAATCCCCATTTCAAAGTAGCGCTCGGGAAACGCGTCTTTGAAATAGATCGAACGGGTGGATTTTCCCAGGTCGGCCTCCAAGGCCACCACATTCGAGTTTTTTTCACCCAGGGCGACCAGGGCCCGTCCCCAGGCTTCACGCATGTTGTTCTGATAGGCCGCGGTGCTCAATGCCCGGCCTCACTATGTGCCAGATCGCGCCTCTGCCGCTCCAGCTCGGCAACAGCCTGACTGTGCTGTTCTTCGGTCAGGACCGCATTGTGGAATGCCGCGGTGTTCTCGGCAAAGGAGATGCCTTTGCCCTTGATCGTGTCGGCCACGATGACGGTGGGTTTGCCCGTCACCTTCTCAGCGGCTTCCAGGGCCTGGATGACCGCGGTCACGTCATGGCCGTCGATGGCGATGACGTTCCACCCGAAGGATTTCCACTTCTCCTCTATATGGGGGATCTCGAAGACCTCGCTGGTCGGACCGGACGCCTGGATTCGATTGCGGTCCACAAAGGCGGTGAGGTTGTCGACCCTGAACCGGTAGGCCGCCATGGCCGCTTCCCACAGCTGGCCCTCGGCCAGCTCCCCGTCACCGATGATGACA
>Ga0315553_10001284_pt1 | contig 21061 bp, 16 predicted proteins | sample SalMarSW160140MG_FD_203099 | JGI IMG/M metagenome (GOLD analysis project Ga0315553, IMG submission 203099) | Salt marsh sediment microbial communities from the Plum Island Ecosystem LTER, Massachusetts, United States - Salt Marsh Sediment SW1601-40 ... | reverse complement strand
CAGACCGGTGACGAAGCACGCCAAGTTGTGGGCGTGCGTGCCGATGTCGCCAAGCGCGCCGCCGGCGCCTGATCGTTTCGGATCGGTGCGCCAGGTGGCCTGCTTTTGGCCGGTCGCCTCCAGCTTCTCGGTCAGCCAGTCCTGGGCGTACTCCACCTGGACGACGCGGATATCGCCGAGCTCGCCGGCGGCGACCATGGCGCGCGCCTGACGAACCATCGGGTAGCCGGTGTAGTTGTGGGTGACGGCGAAGATCTTGCCGCTGCGCTTGGCTGTGCGCACGAGGTCGCGCGCCTCGGCGACGTTGAGCGACAACGGCTTGTCGCAGATGACGTGGATGCCGGCCCTGAGGAAAGTCTTGGCGACCGGTGCGTGCATGTGGTTGGGAGTGACGATCGCCACGACCTCGATACCGTCGTCGCGCTTGGCCTCGGCCTTGGCCATCTCCTCGAAATTGCCGTAAGCGCGGTCGGGGGCGATGCCGAGGCTGAGCGCCGAGGCGATCGCGCGCTTCCTCTCCGATGACAGCGCGCCGGCGACCAGCTCATACTGATCGTCGATGCGCGAGGCGATGCGGTGGACGGCGCCGATGAAGGCGCCCTCGCCGCCGCCAACCATGCCAAGGCGGATGCGGCCGCCTGCCTTCGCGTCGCTTCTTCCTTCGACCATTGCCCCCTCCCCTCAGCCGATGCCCAGCATCTTGCGGTTGGCCTTCTGATCGACGCCGCTGGCCGCGAAATCGTCGAAGGCCCGCTCAGTGACGCGGACGATGTGGTCGCGGATGAACGGAGCACCCTCGGCGGCACCCTGCTCGGGGTGCTTCAGGCAACACTCCCACTCAAGCACCGCCCAGCGCTCGTAGTCGTATTGGGCGAGCTTGGAGAAGATGCCGCCAAAATCGACCTGGCCATCGCCGAGCGAGCGGAAGCGGCCGACGCGATCGACCCACGACTGGAATCCGCCGTAGGCGCCCTGCCGACCGGTCGGGTTGAACTCGGCGTCCTTCACATGAAACGCGGTGATACGCTCGTGGTAGATGTCGATGAACTCCAGGTAGTCGAGCTGCTGCAGGACGAAGTGCGACGGGTCGTAGTTGATGCCGCAGCGCGGGTGATTGCCGACGCGCTCCAGGAGCATCTCGAAGCTGATGCCGTCGTGCACGTCCTCGCCCGGATGCAGTTCGAAGGAAACGTCGACACCCAGCCCGTCGGCGTAGTCAAAGATCGGCTTCCAGCGCTTCGCCAGCTCGTCGAACGCGGTCTCGACGAGGCCCGGCGGGCGCTGCGGCCACGGGTACATGAACGGCCACGCGAAAGCGCCGGTGAACGTCGGCATCGCCGGCAGGCCGAGGTTGGCGCAGGCTTTGATCGTCGCCTTCACCTGGTCGACGGCCCATTTCTGCCGCTTCTTCGTGTCCCCACGCACCTCCGGTGCGGCGAATCCGTCGAAGGCCGCATCATAGACCGGGTTCACCGCCACGAGCTGGCCCTGCAAATGGGAGGCGAGCTCGGTGATCGCGACGCCGGCGTCGGCGCAGATGCCCTTGATCTCGTCGCAGTAGGTCTTGCTCGAGGCCGCCTTCTTGACGTCGATCAGCCGGCCGTCCCAGCTCGGAATCTGGATGCCTTCGTAGCCGAGCGACGCCGCCCACGCAGCCATGCCGGCGAGTGAATTGAACGGCGCGTCGTCGCTGGCGAACTGGGCCAGGAAAATCGCCGGCCCTTTCATGGTTTTCATATTGTCCTCCCTGAAGCGATAAGTGTGCGCATACGCCGGTGCGTCACATGTAGCGATTGATGAGGCTTTCGAGATATTCCTGCTTGCCGCTCACCGGCTCGGGCTCGAGGTTCTTCTTGAGTACGGCGGCGGAGAGATCGTCGAGCGAGCGCTTGCCGGCGAGGATGGCCCTGCCCTCCCTGCTCTTCCAGCCGGCGTAGCGGTCTTGGACGAACCGGTCGAGCTTGCCGTCCTTGATGATGTCGGCGGCAATCATGAGACCGCGGGCGCAAGCGTCCATCGAGCCGACGTGAGCGATCAGGAGATCGTCCGGGTCGATCGACTGACGGCGGATCTTGGCGTCGAAGTTGAAGCCCCCGGTTTTGAAGCCGCCGGCCTTGAGGATGTAGTAGCAGGCAAGCGCCATCTCCGGCACGTTCATGGCGAATTGGTCCGTGTCCCAGCCCGACTGATAGTCGCCGCGGTTGATGTCGATGGAACCGAGGATGCCGAGGGCGCCGGCGAGCGCCAGTTCGTGCTCGAAGGTGTGGCCGGCGAGGATGGCGTGGTTCTGCTCGATGTTGATCTTGACGTGCTTGTCGAGATCGAACGCCTTGAGCATGCCGTAGATGGTGCCGACGTCGAAGTCGTACTGGTGCTTGGTCGGCTCCTGCGGCTTGGGCTCGATGAGGATGGTGCCCTTGAAGCCGATCTTGTGCTTGTGCTCGACGACCATGGTGAGGAAGCGACCGAGCTGATCGAGCTCGCGCTTGATGTCGGTGTTGAGGAGCGTCTCGTAGCCCTCGCGGCCGCCCCACAGAACATAGTTGGCGCCGCCGAGCTCGTGGGTCAGCTCCAGCACGTTCTTCACCTGGGCAGCGGCGTAGGCGAACACGTCCGGGTCCGGGTTGGTGGCAGCGCCCGCCATATAGCGCCGGTTGGAGAAGAGGTTCGCCGTCCCCCACAAAAGCCGCACCTTGGCCTTCTCCATCTTCCTGGCGAACAGATCGCCGATCTCGCGAACGTTGCGGTTCGACTCGGCGAGGGTCGCGCCTTCCGGGGCGATGTCGCGGTCGTGGAAGGTGAAGAAGGGGACGTTGAGCAGGCGGAACATCTCGAAGGCGACGTCCGCCTTCATCCGAGCGCCGTCCATCGGATCGGCGGGGTGCATCCACGGCCGCATGAAGGTCTCGCCGCCGAAAGGATCGAGGCCCGGCCAGGTGAAGGAATGCCAGTAGCAGACGGCGAAGCGCAGGTGGTCCTCCATGCGCTTTCCGAGCACGCGCTTGTTGGGGTCGTACGAGCGGAACGCCAATCCGTCGCCAGCCTTGGCGCCGAGGTACCTGACCGGTTTCTGTTGCGCAAAGAAACGCGTGCTCATTGGGGGAGTGCCTCCTTGAGGGCCGGATAAAGGTCACGATAAACGCCCTGGGCCGACGCATAGGCGTCGCTCAACGCCGCGATCGGCTCGATGGTCTCGCGGATTTCGGGCGGGCTGCAGATGGTGAACGGATCGCCGTCGGTCGCCGCGGCGAGGCCCAGGCGGGCGGCGCCGAAGGCAGCGCCGAAGTCGCCGGCGGCCGGGACGGCGATAGGCAGACCGAGCACGGTGGCGATGACCGACAGCCAATAGCGCGACTGCGAGCCGCCACCGACCGCGATCAGCCGCTTCGGCGGGTTGAGCGGCGCGGTCAGAACGTCGAAACAGTCCTTGAAGGCGAACGCCACGCCTTCGAGCACGGCCTGGGTCAGGTCGCGGCGCCCGTGGCTCTGATCGAGGCCGACAAAGGCGCCGCGGATGTCGACGTCGTTATGGGGGGTGCGCTCGCCAGACAGGTAGGGAAGAAACTGGATCGCCGACGGGCCTTTGGGATCGTTGCCGAGCTCCTCGATCAATTCATCGGGGGGCAGAAGCAGCGCCCGCGACAGCCAGTCGAGCGAGCCGGCCGCCGACAGCGCGACGCCCATCTGGTGCCAGGTCCCCGGAACCGCATGACAGAAGGCATGGACCGCGCCGGCGGGATTGGCCCGGTATCGATCGGCGGTGACGAAAATGACGCCGGAGGTGCCGATAGAGATGAAGCCGGTGCCGGGCGCCACCGCGCCTACGCCACAGCCGGAGGCGGCATTGTCGCCGCCGCCGCCGGCGACGACTACGTCGGCCGACATTCCCCAGCGGGCGGCAAGTCGCGCGCGCAGCTTGCCGGTCGCCTCGCTGCCCTCGAATAAGCGCGGCATCGCTCCGCGATCGAGGTCGGTCAGACCCAGCATCTCATCGGACCAGTCGCGCGCCTCGGTCTCCAGCCACAACGTGCCGGCGGAGTCCGACATGTCGGATGCCTTATCGCCGGTGAGGTGCAGGCGAACGTAATCCTTCGGCAACAGCACCGTCTTGACCTTGGCGAAGACCTCCGGCTCGTTGCGTTTGACCCACAGCAGCTTCGGCGCGGTGAAACCGGGCATGGCCAGGTTGCCGGTGATGCGCTGGCTGGCGTCGTTGAGCTCGGCGGCTTCCTTGCCGGAGCGCCCGTCGTTCCACAGGATCGCCGGCCTGAGCACTTTGTCGGCCCCGTCGAGCAGGGTCGCGCCGTGCATCTGGCCGGAAAGCCCGATGCCCTTGACCGCGCCGATCAGTCCACTGTGATGGGTGACGAGCTTGTTGAGGACGGCCTCGCACGCCTGCCACCACAGCGACGGGTGCTGTTCGGACCAGCCGGTGTGGGGACGAGAGACCTCCAGGGGCGCGGATTCGCTGGCGAATATGGTTTGGTCTTCATCGATCAGAATGGCCTTGACGGAGGACGTGCCGACATCGATGCCGAGATACATCTGGTGAGCGCCCCCTCTCTTCCCCGCGGCACGTTCGTCGTCGCCGCCCGCGCAAGACGCCGCGCGGGGCCGGCTACATCCGTGTCTGTCCTTTGTGGTTTTTGATTATCCCGCCCGGGCCGGCAATGCAATTGCGCCCGGCGGGACGCGGCCGGAGCAATGTTGAAGCGGTTCGCCGAACTCGACGTCCGGTCGTCCGAGACCGAGACTCGCGCCATCGCCACTGGGACGCCTGAACCATTCGTGCCCGCCCGGTAGCGCTGGCATCGGCGCGGCACCCGGTACCGTCATTCCCGCCCCGGTCGGGCCCGGGCACCTCCCGCGGAGGGTGACATATTGCTCTGATACCACTACCGAGACACCGGTCCGATCACACTTTCGATTTATTTCGTCCGGCGGCTGGACAAGGCGAATCCCCTCGATTCAAATGAACCTGATTCGGGTGCGGCACATCCCGAAAGATACGGCGAAAATCGTGGGGGCCTCGCATGGCGCGGGCAGAGGCGGCGAGCCCGTCTGTCGCTAAGCGTTTGCTGTTTTCCGGGTTGCGGGCACCACTCCCTCCGGGGATTTCGGGCTATGCAAGGCTCCTCGCCGGCCCCGCCTACCAGAAACTGGTCGCCGCCGAGCCGCTACTCCGCCGCCTGATCCCGATCCTCATCGCCGTCTTCCTGGTGATCGTCGGACTGGCGCGGTTCATCGAGCTCTATCAGCTCAAGACGGAGCGGGAGCAGGACGCTCGTCGCACCATCGGCATGGTGGCGTCGGTGGTGGGCGCCGCATTCGCCGACAACGGCGGTGCCCTTTCGCAACGCGAGGTGCGCAACGCCCTCGCCGACGCATTGCCGCCGGGGGCCACCGCCGGCAAGCGGCGCATCTACATCACCGACGCGGACGGAACTGTGGTCGCGGCCGCTCCGGAGGGGATCGAACCCGGGCGCCGCGTGCTCACCGCCATCATCGGCGAAGCGCAGCCGCTGACCACCTTCGGCGCGCGTGCGGGCGTCCTCGAAATCGCACTCACCGACGGCGAGCGGGCGCTCGCCACGGTCCATCACCTCGACGAGCCGCTCGGCATGGTCGCGGTGGTCCAACCGCTGGCCGGCGTCTACGACGACTGGCGCGCAGACGTGTCGCTCAACGTGTCCATCTTCGTTGGCACCAGCGCGATCCTACTGGTTATTCTGTACGGGTACTTCGCCCAGACCTCGCGGGCGGCCGAAGCCGACCGCATCTACCTGGAAACGCAGTCGCGCTTCGAGACCGCGCTCACGCGCGGCCGCTGCGGGCTGTGGGACTGGGACCTGGCGCGGGCGCGTATTTTCTGGTCGCAGTCGATGTTCGAGATCGTGGGGATCCAGGCGCGCGATGCGCTACTCGGCTTCGGCGAGGTCAGCCGGCTTATCCACCCGGACGACGGCGACCTGTTGACGCTGGTCGACACCCTCTACAACGCCGGCGAAACGACCGTCGACCGCATGTTCCGCATGCGTCACGCCGACGGCCGCTGGATCTGGTTGAGGGCGCGGGCCGAGCTCGTCGATCGCGATACCCCCGAGCCCCACCTGATCGGTATCGCCGTCGACGTCACCGAGCAGATCCGGCTGGTCGAGCGTTCCAAGACCGCCGACATCCGCCTGCGCGACGCCATCGAGACGATCTCGGAAGCGTTCGTGCTGTGGGACGCCGACAACCGCCTGGTCATGTGCAATTCCAAATACCAGCAGCTGCACGGCATACCGGATACGGTGCTCGTCGCCGGGGCGCCGTACACGGATGTGCTCGCCGCTGGGCGCAAGCCGCTGGTGCGCTCGCAGGTCATCGCGGACGGCATCCCGGAGGCCGGCGCACGCAGCTTCGAGCTGCAACTGGAGGACGGGCGCTGGCTACAGATCAACGAGCGGCGGACCAAGGACGGCGGCTTCGTTTCGGTCGGCACCGACATCACCCAGCTCAAACGCCACGAGGGCAAGCTGATCGATGGCGAGCGGCGGCTGATGGCAACCATCGCCGACCTCAGGACCTCGCGCCAGAAGCTGGAGCAACAGGCGCAGCAGATGGTCGAGCTCGCCGAAAAGTACGCCGAGGAGAAGGATCGCGCCGAAGAGGCCAACCGAACCAAGTCAGAATTCCTCGCCAACATCAGCCACGAGTTGCGCACACCGCTGAACGCCATCATCGGATTCTCGGAGATCATGCAGTCGGGCATGTTCGGCAAGCTCAGCTCGCCGAAGTACGTCGAGTACTGCGAGGATATCCACCAGAGCGGCACGTACCTGCTCGGCGTCATCAACGACGTCCTCGACATGAGCCGCATCGAGGCCGGCCGCATGTCGCTCGACCTGGAAGAGCTTGTCCTCGACGACATCGCCGAGGAATCTATCCGAGTGGTCAGCGCGCAGGCGGTGGCGCAGCAGATCGAGGTGATTTCGGAGGCGGCACGCGAGCTCAGGATGACCGGCGATCGACGGGCGCTGAAACAGATCATGCTCAATCTGTTGTCGAACGCGGTGAAGTTCACGCCGGCCGGCGGACGCATTCGCGTGCGCGCCCGCTCGGCCGGCAGCACGATATTGTTCTCGGTCGCCGATTCCGGCATCGGCATCCCGCGGGACGCGCTCAAGAAGCTCGGCCGACCGTTCGAGCAAGTGAGCAATCAGTTCACCAAGAGCCATCGCGGTTCCGGCCTCGGACTCGCCATCACCTCCTCGCTGGCGCGGCTTCACGGCGGCACCATGCGCATCCGCTCGTTGGAAGGGACCGGGACGGTGGTCTCGGTCAGACTGCCGGTCGACGCCGGTTCGCCGCAACGCTCGGCCGCCTGAACCGCCCCGGCGACCGGTCGTGAACGTCAACCAGCGGGCCGGTTGGCCTCCGAAATATCGGCCGGCACCTCGCCGATCACCCGCTCGAAGCTTGCCCGCACCGCCGCCTCGGTGTCGCGGACGTGGGCGTCGAGGGTGGCGAAATCGGGAAGCTCGCCGGCCTGCGCCAGTCGGTCGAGAAGTCCGCGCGGCGCTTGCTCCGGGTCGAACACACCCTCGACACACAGCCTCAGGATCTGGATCAGCGCCTGGTAGAGGTGGAGCGCGGGCAGCAGTATCTCAGCCTCGCTAGCGGGCAAAACACCGGCCCTGGCCGCCGCCGATAGTACCGCCTCGGTCTCGGTCGACAGCAAGTCGGGATGCTTCGCGCCGTGGATCAGTTGCAACGCCTGGGCGATGAACTCGATGTCGACCAGGCCACCTGGAGCCTGTTTCAGGTCCCACGCGCCCTCCCCGCCTTTCGCTGCCTCGACCATCGCCCGCATCTCGAGAACATCGGCGATCGTCTTCTTGCGTGGGTGCGCCGTTCGGACAATTCCGGCGATCTCGTCGCCGGCGCGGGCGATCAGGCGGCGGTCCCCGGCGATGGCGCGGGCGCGGGTCAGCGCCATGTGCTCCCAGCTCCAGGCGCTCTTGGCCTGGTAAGTGGAGAAGGCATCGATGTGGGTGGCGAGCGGACCCGAGCGTCCCGACGGCCGCAAGCGAAAGTCGACCGCGTACAGCTTACCCTCCGTCGTCGGCGCCGACAGGGCGGCGAGCAACCGTTGGGTCAGGCGGGTGTAGTATTGACTCGGGGGTAGTGGTTTCTCGCCGGTCGACGCCGTGGCTCGCTCGTCAAAGTCGTAGAGCAGAATGAGATCGAGGTCGGAGGCGGCGGTCATCTCGCGGCCGCCGAGGCGGCCGAGCGCGAGAAGCGCCGCGTGACCGCCGCGCAGGGTGCCATGGGCCGCCTCGAATTCGCGCCTGACCGTGTCGAAGAGCGTCGACACCAGAACGTCGGCGAGGTCGCTGTAGGCGTGACCTGCCTGGCGGACGCTGACGGTGCCCGCCAGCACCCGCACGCCGATCAGGAAAGCCTGCTCCTGACCGAAGATGCGCGCGTGGTCGAGAACGTCCTCGAAAGTCTCGGCTTCGGCGAGGCCTGCCGCCAACAGCTCGGCCAGCGTCGCCCGGGCCGGAAGTCGGTCGAAGAACGCCGGCTCGATCACTGAATCGAGTACGTGCGTGCGCGCGATGATCGTCTCGGCGAGCCGCGGCGCGGCGGCGAGGATCATCGCCAACAGGTTGAGCAGCTGCGGCTTGGACTGAAGCAGGGAAATGAGCTGCACGGCCGCCGGCATGCGTGCCAGGAAACGGTCGAACGCGCGGAACGCCGCGTCGGCGTTTTCGGCGCTCGCCAGGGTCTCGATGAGCACGGGGACAAACTCGGTCAAGCGCTCGCGCGCGCTTGCCGAGCGGGTCGCCGGGTAGCGGCCGTGATGCCAGTCGCGCACGATGCGGCAGACATCGTTCGGCTGGCGGTAGCCGAGGCGGGAAAGGGTGGCGAGCGTTTCCGGGTCGTCGGTATCGCCGGTGAACACCAGGCTGCCGACGGCGGAGGCGAGGGCCGGCGCGTGCTCGAACAGGCCGACATAACGGTCGCGAACGACGTTGAGCGTTTTGGTCAGCGCGTTTCGGAACGCGCTGACGTCGCGGTAGCCGGCCATGCGGGCGATCACGGAAAGGTCCTCATCGTCCTCCGGCAGCGTGTGGGTCTGCGCGTCGGCGATCATTTGCAGGCAATGCTCGACCACGCGCAGGTCGTGATAGGCGCTCGCCATCGCGTCGCGGGTGGAGGCGTCGATCCACCCGCCCTTGGCAAGGGCAGCGAGCATGTCGAGCGTGCGGCGACCGCGCAGGTCCAGGTGGCGGCCGCCGGCGATCAGTTGCTGGGTCTGCACGAAGAACTCGATCTCGCGGATGCCACCGCGGCCGAGCTTGATGTTGTGGCCGGCGACGGCAACCTCGGCGTGGCCGCGATGGTCGTGGATTTGCCGTTTGATCGAATGAATGTCGGCGATGGCGGCGTAGTCGAGGTACTTCCGCCAGATGTAAGGGGCAAGCTCGGCGAGGAAGGCGTCGCCGGCCGCCTTGTCGCCGGCGACGGGCCGCGCCTTGATCAGCGCGGCGCGCTCCCAGTTCTGGCCTTGGCTCTCGTAATAGAGGAGCGCCGCCTCGGTCGAGATGGCGATGCTGGTGGCGCCGGGGTCGGGTCTCAGGCGGAGGTCGACGCGGAACACATAACCGTCGGCCGTGTGCTCCTGGAGCAGCGCGACGAGGCGCCGGGTCAGGCGCACGAACAACTCCTGCGGCTCCCTGCCCTCCGACAGGCGCACGACGGCGGGATCGAAGAGGACGATCAGATCGACGTCACTCGAATAGTTGAGCTCGCCGGCGCCGAGCTTGCCCATGCCGAGGACGATCCAGCCGGAGCCTTCGGCCGGGTTCGCGGGATCGGCGAGCGCGATGTCGCCGGCCTCGGCGGCTTCGCGCAGCAGGCCGTTGACGGCGGCGACGAGCGCGGCGTCGGCGAAATCGGTGAGCGCTGCGGTTACCTGGACAACGTTGGCGACGCCACCGAGGTCGGCAAGCGCGGTGACAAGCGCCACATCCTGACGCGCGCGGCGGAGCGCGCCCATGAGCTCCTCTGCCGTGACGGTCTTCCAAGACCTCGCGACCCGCCCGCTCACCCGTTTCAGCCGCGCAGCCCAGTCGTCGTCGAGGATCGACGCCAGGCGCTCCGGGTCGTCGAGGATTAGCGACCGCAGAAACGGCGAGGCATCCATGACCGCCGCCAGGAACGGGCCGACGTTGTTCCGTTTGAGCGGCCCGGCGAGCGCCTTCGCTACTCCGGCCTTTTCGGCCGCCGCGTTCAGCTCGGCGATCCGCACCTTGGTGCGTACGGCACTGGCAGGCCGCAGACGCGGGGCGATGGCGCCGGCAAGCGACGTCCGGCGAGACGATTGACCGGTGGCGTGACGTGCACGATCGGAGCGGCCAGCTTGCTTGGTCACGTTATCCCTAGAATGCCTTCGGAAGGCCGGCATCCTTGAGAATCTTGTTGGCCAGATGCCGCGACCTGATCTTCACGGGCACTGTCAACGGCCGTGCGGACAAGGGGCTCAGCCAGACATCGTGGTCGCCGCGACCGTGCCGCACAAACTTGCAACCCGCGTCGTCAAGCTTCTTGCGGACGTCCTTGCCATAGTCCTTCACGAGCGGACGGGAATGCGCAGACGCGTGCTGGCGTGGGCGATCAGTTCTATGGGCACGTCGCCGGACGCAAGCTCTGGCCGTTCACCGAGAGCCCCTTCCTCGAGCAAGTCGAGGACGGCTCCCGGGAGTTTCTCGATCAGCGCATCGAGCGTATCGGCTTCCAGATTGAGACCGGGTAAATCGCTTGATTCGACGTACCAGACCCGTGCTTCCGGGTCGCGCGCCGCCTTTACCACGATAAGATCAGCTGCCATATCGCACCTCGCGGAGCCCCGCGTTCCCAATGTGCATATATGACATCGCCAGCGCGTTCAACGAAAGGCCGCGGATAGAACGGGTGGCGTCGGCACAGCACGAAAAGAAGCTAAAGTGTTACAGCCGCCTATCTGATCGGCAATCGCATCGTCACGACAAGCCCCGGACCCGCGTCGCCGAGCGCGATCGTGCCATCGTGAAGGCGCGCGACAGCCGCGACAAGGCTCAAGCCGAGGCCGCTGCCGGGCTCGGAGCGGCTTTCCTCGAGGCGGACGAAGCGCTGGAGCACGCGCTCGCGGTCGGCCGCAGGGATGCCGGGGCCGCGGTCGGCGACGGTGAGGACCAACGCAACGCCGTCGCGCGCGGTCGCGATCGCCACCTCACGCGGCGCGGTCGGACCGGCGGCGGCGCCGTGCTTGATGGCGTTGTCGACGAGGTTGGCGAGGGCTTGGCCAAGGAGCTCGCGGTTGCCCCTCAGCACGACGGGTTCCGGCGTGTCCACCTTGAGCGCAACACCCGCCTCTTCCGCGGCCGGCTCGTAGAGTTCGACCACGTCGCGGACGATGGCGCTCATGTCGACCTCGCTCGTGGCGCCGTCGGGTGAGCCCGCCTCGATGCGGGCGATCATCAAAAGCGCGTTGAACGTCTTGATGAGTGCGTCCGACTCCTCGATCGTCGCCTCCAGCGCGGCACGGTAGCGCTCGGTGTCTGCCGGGCCGGCGAGCGCGGTCTCGACCCGGTTGCGCAGGCGGCTCAGCGGCGTCTTGAGATCGTGGGCGATGTTGTCGGAGACGTCCTTCAGCCCGTACAGGAGGTGTTCGATCCGGTCGAGCATGGCGTTGAGGCTGTCGGCCAGGCGATCGAACTCGTCGCCGGTGCCGGTGATCTCCAGCCGGCCGGAGAGATCGCCCGACATGATGCGGCGGCTCGATGCGGAAAGCGAGTCGATGCGCTTCAGGACCCGGCGGCTGACGAATACCCAGGAGAGGAGCGCCAGGCCGATCATCAACGCCAGCGCCCAAGCGAGCGCCGCACCGATGATGCCGCGAAACTGCTCGCGCTCGCCGATGTCGCGCCCGACCAGAATGCGAAAGCCGCTCGGCAGCCGCACGACCTGGACCATCGCCGTGCGCTCGGCGGCGTCCCCGGCGTAGCGGTCGTAGGTGACGGTCACGGGGTCGACACCGGCGCGCTCGAGAAGCTCGCTCGACACCTCGGTAACGTTGCCCGCGAGGATGCGCCCGGAGACGTCGGTGATGAGGTAGAGGCTTGCACCGGGCTGGTAGGCGCGCTGTTCGATCGCCGAGACGACAGCCGGCAGGCCGCCGATGCGGTACTGCTGGCTGAGGCCGAGCAGTTCGGCGGCAATCGTCTCGTGGACCTGCCGGTTGAGCAGGACGTTGGTCGAATAGGCGATGTAGAGGACGAAGAAGACGGAGAAGGCGGAGAAGACCGCGATGTAGATCGCCGACAGCTTGAACGCCGTGGTGCGGACGACCTTACCGAGCGGGGTCACGGATCATATATCCGGCACCGCGGATGGTGTGCAGGAGCGGCTCGCCGAAACCCTTGTCGATCTTGGCCCGCAGTCGGGAGATATGCACGTCGATGACGTTGGTCTGGGGGTCGAAATGATACTCCCAGACGTTCTCGAGCAGCATCGTGCGCGTCACCACCTGGCCGGCGTGCTGCATCAGGCACTCGAGCAGGCGGAATTCGCGCGGCTGAAGCGGAACGGCTTGGCCGGCGCGGGTCACCGTATGAGCGAGGCGGTCAAGTGCGAGGTCGCCGACGGTGAGGACGGTGTCGGATGCGCTGGGCCGCCGGCGGCGACCCAAGGCCTCGACACGAGCGAGCAGTTCCGTGAACGCATATGGCTTCGGCAGGTAGTCGTCGCCGCCGGCGCGCAGGCCGACGACCCGGTCGTCGACTTGGCCGAGAGCGGAGAGAATGAGGGCGGGGGTTTGGTCGCCGCCGGCGCGCAGGCCTTCGATGACGGCCAGCCCATCGCGTTTGGGCAGCATGCGGTCGACGACGAGGACGTCGTAGCCACCGTCTGCGGCCATCGCCGCGCCGGTGTCGCCGTCAGCGGCAAGCTCGGGAACGTGGCCGGCCTCGCGCAGCGCCCGGGCGAGGTAGGCGGCCGCTTCCTTGTCGTCTTCGATCAGCAGGATGCGCATGGCGCGACCCATATACACCAAAGGCCGAGCCCAGGAATCGGCCCTGAAAGGAAACGGCAGGCCGGGGGGGCCGGCCTGCCGTCAGCGTCGGCGGAAGCCTCGGGGCGACAATCGAGAGCCGTTCCGCCGTTCGCGGGGGGCTAGCCGCGGGCGAAGCTCAGCGCGACGAACTGCGAGCGATCGCCCGACTGGATCCTGAGCAGGACCGCCTTGCGGCCGTCGGCCTTGGCCTGCGCGATCATCTTCTCGACGTCACTGGGTTTGCTCACCTGGCTGTCGCCCACCGACAGGATCACGTCGCCAGACTGCAGACCGCGCTCCGCGGCCTGGCCGTTGGGGTCAACCTCGGCCACGACGACGCCGGGCCCGTCCTCCGACGAAGACACCGTCATGCCGAACTCGTCCAGGGACGACGACATGGGCTCGGCGGGGGACTCGTTGCCGAGTGAAGCGAGCTGGTCCTGCGGCGGCAGCGTCCCCAGCGTCACGTCGGCCTGATGGCGTTGGCCGTCCCGCCAGTAGGCGATAGTGACGGTGTCACCGGGGTCCTTGCTGGAGATGCGCAGTGCCAGGTCGCGCGAGTCCTTCACGGTCTGGCCGTCGACTTCGACGATCGCGTCGCCGACCTTGAACCCGGCCTTGGCGGCGGGGCTGTCCGCGGTGACATCTCCGACGAGGGCGCCGTTGGCGTCGTTCAGGCCGAGGCCGTCGGCGATGTCGCGGGTGATGGACTGGATCTGCACGCCCAGCCAGCCGCGAACGATGGCCCCGTTGTCCCTAAGGTCATTGACGATCCGCTCGGCGGTCGAGGCGGGAATGGCGAAGGCGATGCCGACATTGCCGCCCGACGGAGAGAAGATCGCGGTGTTGACGCCGACGACCTCGCCCTTGAAATTGAACGCCGGGCCACCGGAGTTGCCGCGGTTCACTGCCGCGTCGATCTGCAGGAAATCGTCGTATGGGCCGGCGCCGATCTGGCGGCCGTGAGCTGAGATGATGCCGGCGGTCACCGTGCCGCCGAGACCGAACGGATTGCCGACGGCGACCACCCAGTCGCCCACGCGCGGCTCGGTCCCTGCGAACTTGACGTAGGTGAAGGTGGTGTTGGCGTCGATCTTGAGCAGCGCCAGGTCGGTGCGGTCGTCCGAGCCGATGACTTCAGCGTTGTACTCGGTGCCGTCGTCGGTGATTACCGTCACCGACTGTTCCTCGTCGATCACGTGGTTGTTGGTCACCACGTAGCCGTCGTCGGAGATGAAGAAGCCCGAGCCGAGGCTCATGTTCGGGCGCGAACGCGGTGGCTGAAACTGCGGGTTCTCTTGGCGAAACTGCCGGAAGAAACGCTCCATCGGCGAACCGGGCGGAAGATCGAAGAACGGAAAATCTTCGCTGCTGGTGGTCTGGGCCGCGGACTTGACGCGGACGCTGACCACCGCCGGGCGCACCTTGTCGACGACGTCGGCGAAGCTCAGCGGTTCGACGCCCTGCACCGTTACCGCGTCGGCGTAGGCCGGGGTTGTCCGGGTCAGGTCGAGCGAGCTGCCGGCGATGGCGCCGCCAAGGATCAGCGCGAGCGCGGCTACGGCGAGCGTCGCCGGGCGAGCGATTGGCTTGTGTTGGGGAGGAGAATTGCGGCCGTCCATGGGAGACTCCATCGGGGCTGATCGGGTCGGCGCTTCTGGAGGGGGAGTCGCGCCGCTTTCGGCGACCAATATGGAGACGGCGACCTTACAGACGACTGTCGGCCGGATTAAACTTCCGTAATGTTGACGAAGCCGTTGATTCTTACGCTTTATCGTCGGTGCCCGAATGAGCGGACAGGAGCTTTTCGAGCGCCCCCTCCTCGCCTGCATCCAGGGGTTTCGGCGGGCTCGCCGTTCGCCGCCTGCGATAGCCAACCACCGCGACGACGGCGCCGATCAGGAGGACGGCCGGCGGCACTGCCCACAGCAGTATTGTGTGCGCGCCGACCCGCGGCTTCAGCAGGATGAACTCGCCGTAGCGGGCGACCAGAAAGTCGACGACCTCGCCGTCGGTATCGCCGGCGGTCAGCCGCTCGCGAATGAGGATGCGCAGGTCGCGCGCAAGCGGCGCGTCGGAATCGTCGATCGATTGGTTCTGGCAAACCATGCAGCGCAGCTCGGCGGACAAGGCGCGCGCACGCGCCTCCAATGCCGGGTCGGCGAGCATCTCATCCGGCTGTACCGCCCCGGCCGGAACGGTCAGCATGACGGTGGCGATCAGCACAAGCGTTTGAAGTAGCCGCTGCACGGCCCTCACTCCGCCGGCGCCGGGCGGACCCGTCGCGCGGGCCTCGGTGCGCCGACTCTGAGGCGGCGGTCGCTCAGCGACAAGAGGCCGCCGAGCGCCATGACGATGGGGCCGAGCCAGATCAGCGTGACGAGAGGCTTCCAGTAGGCGCGCACCGTGGTCGTTCCGTCGGCGTCGATCTCGCCGAGAGACACATAGAGCTGGGAGAAACCGAAGGTGCTTATCGCCGCCTCGGTCGTTGTCATCTCACGCGTCGCGAACGCGCGTTTCGAGGGCGCCATCTCCGCTACCGCGCGACCGCCCCGAGAGACCGTGAAGCGGACGGCTGTCTCTTGATAGTTGGGGCCGGTCACGGGCTGAAAGCCGTCGAGCGCCAGTGTATAGCCGGCGATCTCTGCGGTGTCGCCGGGCTTCATGGAACGGATGAGCTCGCTCCCCCAGGTTGAGGCGACGACGACGCCGAGCACGGTGACGCCGACACCGGCGTGGGCGAGCGTCGTGCCCACAGCCGAACGCGGCAGCGCGGCGAGCCGCCTCAGGCTCTCGCCAACCGAAACGCTGCCGAGGCGCACGCGGAAGGCGAGCTCGGACAGCGCGCCGGCGACCAGCCAGACGCCCAGCCACACGCCGAACAGCGACAGGGCCGACTTCACCCCGGTCAGCGCCGCCGCGACGATTGCCGCAACAACGGCGATGCCGAACGCGAGCACCAGGCGCTCAGCCGCCGCGACGAGATCGCCGCGCTTCCAGGCGAGGAACGGGCCGAACGGAACGATGATGAGAAGAGGAACGATCAGCGGAACGAAGGTGAGATTGAAGAACGGCGCGCCGACGGAAATGCGTGCGCCGGTCAACGCCTCCAGCGCCAACGGGTAGAGCGTGCCGACGATTACAGTCGCGGCGGCGGCGGTCAGGAAGATGTTGTTGAGGATGAGCGCCCCCTCGCGGCTGATCGGCGCGAACACGCCGCCGGGCTGAAGCGCGCCGGCGCGGAACGCAAACAGCGCCAGCGCGCCGCCGATGAACACGCAGAGGATGGCGAGGATGAAGATGCCGCGGGTCGGGTCGCTGGCGAAGGTGTGGACCGAGGTCAGCACGCCGGAGCGGACGAGAAACGTGCCGATCAGGCTCAGGGAAAAGGCGAGAATCGCCAACAGCACCGTCCAGATTTTCAGCGCGTTCCGCTTCTCCATGACGATCGCCGAATGGAGGAGCGCCGTCGTCGCCAGCCACGGCATCAGCGAAGCGTTCTCCACCGGGTCCCAGAACCAGAAGCCGCCCCAGCCGAGCTCGTAGTAGGCCCAGTAGGAACCCATGGCGATGCCGACCGTGAGGAACAGCCACGCGGCGAGCGTCCACGGCCGCGCCCAGCGGGCCCACGCCGCGTCGATCCGCCCTTCGATCAAGGCGGCGACGGCGAAGGCGAAGGCGATCGAGCAGCCGACATAGCCGAGGTAGAGGAGCGGCGGATGGACGGCGAGCCCGATGTCCTGAAGAATCGGGTTGAGGTCGCGGCCTTCAATCGGCGCCGGGTGGAGGCGGGCGAACGGATTGGAGGTGGTGAGGATAAAGAGAAAGAAGGCGGCCGCGATCCATGCCTGCACTGACAGCACCAACGCCTTCAGCTTGTCGGGCAGGTTGCCGCCGAAGGCGGCGACCAGCGCGCCGAAGAGCGTCAGGATCAGCACCCACAAGAGCATCGAGCCCTCGTGGTTCCCCCAGACGCCCGTGACCTTGTAGAGCAGCGGCTTCTCGGAGTGCGAGTTCTCGAAGACGTTGAGAAGGGAGAAGTCGGAGGCGACGTAGGCGTATGTCAGCGCCGCGAAGGCGATGGCAACGAGGACGAATTGCACCAGCGCCGTTGGCGTCGCGGTGGCGACAAGACGGGCGTCGCCGCTGAGGGCGCCGGCGAAAGGAACCGACGACTGGACCAGCGCCAGCATAAGGGCAAGGACGAGCGCGAAGTGCCCGAGTTCGGCGATCATGGGCCCATCGCGCCGGAATTGGGGCCCGCGGTCTCTTGCCAGACGCCTTGCGCCTTCAGGGCGTCGACCACCTCGCGCGGCATGTAGGTCTCGTCGTGCTTGGCAAGCACGGTGTCGGCCCTGAACGAACCGTCAGCCTGAAGTACGCCTTCGGTCACCACCCCCTGCCCTTCGCGAAAGAGGTCCGGCAGGATGCCTTGGTAGGTCGCCGGGATCGCCGCGCTGCCGTCGGTGACGACGAAAGCGACGTTGCCGTCGCTTCCCTTGACGAGGCTGCCGACTTCGACCAGGCCGCCGAGCCGTACGCGGCTCCCCGCCGGCAGGTCCTTGGCGATCACGTCGCTCGGCGAATTGAAGAACACGATCTGGTCGGAGAGCGCATAGAGGATCAGGCCCGTCGCCACGGCAAGCACCAGACCGGCAAGGCCGATCAGGGTCAGGCGTCGCTGCCTGCGCGTCAGGCGCGATCCGTCGAGGGGCCGGGCGGTCACGGCGCAAGCCCCGCGGCCCGGGCCGTCTCCTCGACCAGCGCCAGCTTGTCGGCGTCGTCGGCAAGCGCCAGGCGCGCATCAACCAACGCTTGCCGGGCGTCGGCCGGGCGGCCGAGGACCATGTAGGAGCGGACGAGGCGCGCCCAGCCTTCGGCGTCGTTGGGCTCCCCCTCCAGGCGCGCGGCGAGCGAGGCGACCATGCCCTCGATCATCGTCTGGCGATTTTCCGGCGACATCTCGGCCGCCGCTTCCAGCTGGGCCGCGTCGGGCCCGCGTGCCGTCTGCGGTGCAGCGGTTCCCTCGAGCCGCGCCAGTTGACTGCGCGCCGGCGCTAGCCACGGTGCGTCCGCCGGCGCGTCACCGATGAGCGCGCGCCAGGCGGCGATCGCTTCCTCGGTGCGTCCCTCCTGGCCGAGCGCCAGCGCCAGATAGAATCGTGGCTGCGGGTCGTCGGGTGCCTGCGCGTGTGCGCGCTCGAAGGCGGCGCGCGCCTCGTTCGTCACGATGCCCCCCTGCGCCTCGACGATGGCCGCGCCGAGGTCGGCCTCGCGTTTGCCGGTGGCACCGAGAATCCGGAGGGCGTTGGCGTAGGCGCTGACCGCTTCGTCGTAGCGCCCCATGCGCAAATAGACCGGCGCCAGCACCTCCCATCCGACCCCGTCCTCCGGGTTCGCCGCAACGTGCGCCTCCGCCCGCGCGACAAGCGTGGAGATGTCCTGCTGCTCGATCGGCGCCGACAGGCGCGCTGCGCGCGGTTGGTCCGGTAGACCCGGAAAGCCGATGGCGACGTAGAGCGCCAGGGCCGCGAGCGGTGCGGCAACCACCGCCGCCGCCGCGACTTGGACCGTCCGCCGGCTGGAGTGCCCGAGCGCCGCGGACTCCGCCTCACCGGCGCGAATCAGCCGCCGCGCGATTTCGGCGCGAGCGGCGACCGCCTCATCCTTGCCGACCAGGCCGCGGGCTAGGTCGCGATCGAGTTCGCCCAGTTGGTCGCGGTAGATCGCCATCGCCGCGGCCGGCTCGGACGTTCCGCCGCGCCGCGCACCCGTCAGCGCCATCAGCGGCGGCAGGCAGGCAGCGGCCGCGAGCACGGCCATGGCAATCCACAAGTACATCGCTATCCCGGAAAGTGACTAGCCGTTACGGTCGTCGGCACGGCTGGGATATAGTGTCGCGGAAACGGACGGAGGCAAGCCGCGTCCGGTGATCCTCCGAATCAGCCCACCGGCTGCCAATTACCGTTGGGGCGCCGGCAGGCGGTCGTGCGCGCCGTCTCGGTCTTGCCGGCGTACCGGATGACGTGGGTGTACTCGCGGCAATCGCGTTCGTTGACCTGGTAGAGCGGGCCGGACGTGACCTCGCCGCGAACGCCGCGGCGTCCGCGCCAAACGATGGGCCCGCCGGTGCGGCCGTATTCCAGGGCCCGGTACTCGGCCTCGAGGGCCGTGCGGCGCTCGCTGCTGCTGAGGCGGCGTCCGATCTCGTTTCCAACCAGGCCTTCGGTCAGACCCCCGCCCGGCCCCGTGTAGGCGGCGACCGAGCCGGCCCCGAACCGCGACGACTGGCAGCCGGCGAGCGCCAGCACCGTTGCCGTGACAGCCAGAAGCATCCCGATTCGCGCCATCGTCCATCCTCACCGCAACAAGCCCCGCCGCCGCGGGGGCCGTTTTACAAGAAAGCGTGGCGGGAATGAGAACACAAGCCCGCTAAATCACGCCGCTGGCAATTTCACTTCCGCCCGCAGCCCGCCCGCCGGCGAGCGCTGGAAATCCACCGTACCCCGGTAGAGCGACACGAGGTCGGTGACGATCGACAGGCCGAGGCCGGAGCCGGGCTTGGTCTCGTCGAGTCGGCGGCCGCGGGCCGTCGCCGCCGCGATCTCGTCGGGGCTGACGCCGGGACCGTCGTCGTCGATAAGGATCACCAACCGTCCGGGTTCGCCGTCCTCGGCCGGGCGGTTGTATGCGGCGGTCACCGTGACCTTGGCGCGTGCCCACTTGCAGGCGTTGTCGACCAGGTTGCCGACGATCTCTTCCAGGTCCTGCTGCTCGCCCTTGAAACGCGCGTCATCCGGCACGTCGGCGGTCAGCGTCACGCCGCGTTCGTGGTGGATGCGCTGCATCGCCCGCACCAGGCGCGCGACAACCGGAGCCACGTCGGTGGCGGTGCCGATGACGTCTACCTTGGCGGCGATGCGGGCGCGATCGAGATGGTGGTTGATTTGCCGGTGCATCAGGGCCGCCTGCTCGGCGACCTTGCCGGCTAGCGCCCCGCGGCTCGCGCGCGCTTCGTTGATGACGACGGAGAGCGGCGTCTTCAAGGCATGGGCGAGGTTACCGACCTGGGTGCGGGCGCGCTCGATGATCTGCTGATTGGAGTCGAGCAGCGCGTTCAGCTCGCTGACCAGGGGCTGGACCTCCGCCGGCAACGGTCCCTCGACCCGGGTCTGGCGGCCGCTCCTGAGGTCGGCGAGGGCGCGGCGGACGCGGTCGAGCGGTCTCAGCCCCCAGCGGATCTGGACGGTGGTGGAGAGGATCAGGCCGAGCCCAAATACGGCGAGCGTGATGAACACGCTTCGCCGGAACGCCGCGATCTGCTGCTCGATAGCGCCGACGTCGCCGGCGACCGCGATGTCGAACGTGCCGCCGCCCTCGAAGACCACGGTCCGTTTTCGGAAGCGCAGCGACTGTCCGCTCGGACCGGTGAGAGCACCGGACGTCAGGCCGCCGCTTTCGCTGACATCGGTGGCCAGGGCCGTATCCAGAATGTCGGAGAAAAGGGAACGGGAGGCAAGGACGACGGGTCCGTCGCCGCCGGTCTCGCGGACCTGCCAGTACCAACCGGAATAGAGGAGCTGGAAGCGTTGTTCGCCGAGGTTGCCGGGGTCAGTGAGGCCGTTTGCGGTGTCCTCGACGGCGAGCGCGCCGACCAGCGTGTTGAGGTAGACGCCGAGTCGGTCGTCGAAGGCGCTGACCACGGTCTGGCGATAGAGGGAGGTGAGGATGAGGCCCGCCGCCAGGAGGGCGACCGCGCTCCACACGGTGGCGGCGGCGATCAGGCGGACGGCGAGCGAGTTAAGCCGCATTGCCGGGGTCGGCGATGCGGTAGCCGAGGCCGCGGACGGTCTCGATCAGGTCGGCGGGCAGCTTCTTGCGCAGCCGGCCGACGAAGACTTCGATGGTGTTGGAGTCGCGGTCGAAGTCCTGGTCGTAAAGATGCTCGATCAGCTCGGTGCGCGACACGACCCGGTCGCG
>Ga0315553_10001283_pt1 | contig 21068 bp, 20 predicted proteins | sample SalMarSW160140MG_FD_203099 | JGI IMG/M metagenome (GOLD analysis project Ga0315553, IMG submission 203099) | Salt marsh sediment microbial communities from the Plum Island Ecosystem LTER, Massachusetts, United States - Salt Marsh Sediment SW1601-40 ... | reverse complement strand
TTTCAATTTCCCCGTTGTTGAATTGAGAATTTTGGCAAATTCTCCCCCCCGATGGTTTATCATTTGCCGCCCCATGGCTTGGAGAGATTGTGGTGGGCAAGGTGTTGGTCCTGGAACACGTAGCTGCATTTTTTACCTTCCTTTCTTAGGAACTGGCGGTTTCCTGCTTCCTTTTCATGCTGTCGACCATTCTCAAAAAACGCCGTTTGCCTACTTTGATAATACTTCCATCCTGCAAACTCACCAGACTGGTGCTGACTTTCTCTCCGTCGACCTCGATAGCACCTTGAGCTATCAGGCGGTTTGCCTCTGTTCGGCTCTTAACCAAACCAGCTTCAAGTAACAGCTTTGTAATGTCTGTCAAAACCTCAATTTCAGCCTTATCCCCGAAGGCAATGGTGTCACGTAATTCGACCGTAAGTGTTTCTTTAGGTATCTCTCTTTTCTGGAATACCTGGGTAAAATGTTCTTGTGCCTCATCCGCTGCCTGTTTACCGTGGAACTGCCTGACAATTTCATGAGCCAATCGCTTTTTAAGGTTCATGGGATTAACCGAGTGAGCTTTCAGTTGCTCCTTGAACTCAGCGATTTCTTTCTCGGGAACATCGGTCACCAGCTCAAAATAGTCCACAATAAGAAGGTCGGGGATGGACATCACCTTGCCGTATATTTCCCGGGGAGGCTCAGCAATGCCTATGTGGTTATTTAAGCTTTTGCTCATCTTCTGATGACCGTCGGTACCAACTAAGAGGGGAACAAGGAAAACTTGCTGGGGAGACTGCCCCGTGCTCTGCTGTAGCTCTCTGCCCACTAGACAATTAAATTTTTGGTCAATGCCACCGAATTCAACATCGGCCTGGATAGCTACCGAATCATAGCCCTGAAGCAAGGGATAAAGCATCTCAGTTAGGGATATAGGGTTGCCAGAACCATATCTCTTGCTAAAATCCTCTCTAGCCAGAAGTTGGGCTATGGTAAATTTACTGGTAAGTTTAATTACTTCATCCAAGGTGAACTGGGAGAACCACTCGCTTTGCCATCTTAGCTCTGTTTTATCCTTATCTACCACCTTGAAGAATTGTTCCATGTAAGTTTGAGCGTTGCTCTTTATTTCATTGGGTGAAAGCATAGGGCGTGTAGCTGACTGACCACTGGGGTCGCCAATTCTGGCTGTCCAGTCGCCGACTATAAGAATGACTTTGTGCCCTAGCTCTTGGAATTGATGCAGCTTCCTTAGGCCCACAACATGTCCCAGGTGGATGTCAGGAGCACTGGGGTCGAAGCCTTGCTTCAGGGTCAGAATTCTTCCCGAGTCCAGCAGCCTTAGCAGTTCCTCTTCTGTTATGATTTCAGCCACTCCTCGTTTTAATATGGTGGCAAACTTTGTATCAGTCATTTTAAATCTTTAGCTAAAATTGCTTTTACTGCTCGAACATCTTTTTCGATTTGTGCCTTTAGCTCTTCAGAAGAGGGAAAGCGTTGCTCATCCCTTAATTTTTGCACAAATTCTAACCTCATGTCTTTGCCATACAAATCACCTTTATAGTTTAAGAGGTGAGTTTCCACCGTTTTTTCCCCTTCCCCAAATGTTGGGCGGATGCCAATATTGGTTGCTGAAGGGAACTTTTTGCCATCTATCTGAGCGATAGTAGCATAGATACCATTGCCTGGTAAGGCTTGTTGCGGCCTGATATCCAAGTTAGCGGTGGGAAATCCCAAAACTCGCCCACGTTTGTCGGATGTGATGACTTTGCTTCTCAGGTGGAAGTGGTGTCCCATTAGCCTTTCTACCTTTCTCATATCGCCTTGAGCTAATGCTCGGCGAATGAGAGTGCTGCTCACTATTTCGCCATTGATTGTATAGGGAGGGATAACTTCCACTCTGAACTTCATTTCACGTCCTAGGGTGCGGAGTAGGTCGATATTGCCTTCCCCGCCTCGTCCTAAAGTGAAGTCGGGCCCCACCATGATGCCGCGCATCCTGAGTTGTTTCTTAATTAAAGATATAAACTCCCGGGCACTTAGCTGGGCTACCTTGGGAGTGAAAGTGATCACTGCGACTATTTTTATGCCTAGCTCTTGAAAAGCCCTGATCCTGTCTTCCAGGCTGCTAAGCGAGGGTAGTTGATTATGCGGATGTAATACCGATTGAGGATGGGGATTAAAGGTAACTACTCCGCTAAGCAAGTTTTTCTCCGCTGCTCGCTGCTGCAATATTTCCAGTAAGTAGCGGTGTCCGGCGTGGACACCATCGAACACACCTATGGTAAGGAGTGTTTCTCCTCGGGGAGTTATATTGGCTAGTTCCTGCTCGATTTCCATGGTCTCAGGGTTTGTTCTTCACGCTTGGAGTAGCTAGCTTTCTATTTCTAGCTTGGGCTATGGGCAGTAATTGAGACATTAAGAGGCGAAAGTTATCAAAGGTGAGCGATTGAGGACCATCGGCAAGCGCCATGTCAGGATTAGGATGGACTTCTATGAGAAGTCCGTCTGCCCCGGCAGCTACTGCTGCTAATGCCAGCGGGGATACCAGGTACCATTTACCTGTGGCGTGACTGGGGTCGGCGATAATGGGTAAATGGCTGACTTTTTCGATAATTGGTATAGCACTTAGGTCCATGGTATTACGGGTATAAGTTTCAAAGGTTCTGATACCCCGTTCGCAAAGAATAACCTGCTCATTCCCTTGGACCAGGACATACTCAGCGGCCAGTAACCATTCTTGTATGTTGGACGACAAACCACGTTTGAGCAACACTGGCTTCTTTGTTTTCCCCACCTCGTCGAGCAAGACAAAGTTCTGCATGTTTCTAGCTCCAATCTGGAGTATATCAGCGTATTTGGCTACTAAGTCGACATGGTCTGGCGACATGACCTCGGTGATTATGGGCATTTGAGTTTCCTTACCTGCCTGTGCCAGTATTTTGAGCCCGCTTTCGCCCAGTCCACGAAATTGATAAGGTGAGGTGCGTGGTTTGAAGGCGCCACCGCGCAGTACAGTGGCCCCGGCTGCCTTGACCGCGTGAGCAGTGGCAAAAAGTTGGTCCTCGCTTTCTACCGCGCAGGGTCCAGCCATGACGACTATTTCATTGCCACCGATAGCCACGCCATTTATTTTGACTATGGTGTCTCGGGGATGGAACTCCCGACTGGCAAGTTTGTAGGGTTTGCTCACAGGTATGACCTGTTCCACGCCGGGGAGCAATTCCAGGGTGTCGCGAAGTTCCGGGAAAACTTGCCCCAGTACGCCGATAACGGTATGTTCAGTACCCTCGGATATGTGTGCCTTTAGACCACCGGATTCGATTCTGTTCGCGACCCGACTGATTTCATCTTGGCTGGAGCCAACCTTCATGACTACTATCATGTGTTGCCTCCAATTGATAGTGACGGTTTGTCCTTTAACTTCTTCGCCTTTCCTAAGTAAACATGTATGATTTCATTGGGTCCCTTTTCAGTGTTTACTAGCATCAGAATTCTCAGGCAGCGGGGGAGATCGTTGGGCACGTTCATTTCATGCCCACAAAGCAAAGCCAGGTTGGATGGCCATCCTAGCTCTCGTGTTGCTGAAGCGGGAAACTCAGCATTTAGGTCTGACGTGGTGGTAAAAAAAATGGCAGCTATGTCGTCAACTTTAACGCTATTAGCCTGTGTCATTTCCACAAGCAGCTTCTCAGTTGCAGCTAGGATGCTCTCTTTACTATTTGCTGAAATTGTGGTAGCACCTCTGATGCCACGGCACTGCAATTTAACTTCTCCCCTTTTCGGATTTAAAGTAATAGCCTATCCTATTTATCATCCTTCGTCAAGAACGCTAAACTTGACAGCGGGATAAACTACCATGATTATGTCTCATGAACAAAAGTAGCTATTGTGCTATGCCCGGTTCAATCAGTATAAAGGGCTATGTTTTAATGATACCATTCATTGTTATTCGCTTGTCCGGTAGCAGCCTCGAGTGGTAAGATGATGGTACGTGTTCTTGCAAGTGTTGGCAATATCTGTGATTTATAGATATGCAGAGGGATAAATTTGAGGCTCTCGTAGCGAAGGCAATCGATAGTTTGCCACCGGAGTTTCAGCGCAAACTGGAAAATGTTGATGTCGTGGTAGAAGATTGGCCCACGCCAGGGCAACTGGGACAGGTTAAACATGGTCATCCCACCCAATTGCTTGGTCTTTATCAGGGTGTGCCCCAAACTAGGCGAGGCCGGGGGTACGGATTGGTTTTGCCTGATAAGATAAGTATCTTTCAAAAGCCCATAGAGGCGCAATGCCGCTTTGGCGATGAAATCGAAGCTAAAATAGAGGAAGTGGTGCGCCATGAAATAGCCCACCACTTCGGCCTCGATGAAAAGACTTTGCGGAAGATAGAGGGTGAGAAGCGGAGGAGGAAGTAAGGAACAGGTATTTTGGTGGCTCAATATCATATTTGCCTTGATTCTCCCGAACCCGGGTAAGAGTTTTCTGTGCTATGTCAGTAGGAAAAAAGATTACCAGTAGTTCGACTGAGACTACAGCTATGCCGGATGGGCTTGAAAAGTCCGAGAATGTTTTTAGAAGGGTTTTTCGGAGATATTTTCCCCTGATATTTATACTGTGGATTATTTTTGTGTTATATCCCAATCCCCTAAACTTCATCATTAGTGTCCAAAAGGTTTTTAACTTCGATGCCGACCCTGGCGCTGTTGAATTTATGCTGAATGACTTTCCTTCCGACCCTGTAGATATAGAGAAAGCAGTCCTGGCTAGAATACCCTATCGCCACGATTGGGAGCTTTATAGCATGCCGTGGTATTTTCCTACCATTGAGCAAGTGCTGGAGCGAGGAGAGGGGGATTGCAAAGCCCGAGCTCTGGTCTTAGCTTCTGTTTTGGAAGCGAAAAATATTCCCTATCAAGTTAATTTATCTCCCATACATGTGTGGGTGGACTATGAGGGTAAACAGGAGACCTCAATTGAGAATGATCAAGTAAAGTATTACCAACGAGACCCTGAAACGGGTGAAAAGCGGTTCCAGATTCCTGACATTGGTCTGAGCGAGGTAATTGATTCCTTCTGGCGGGCCTTTTGGGGTCCCATGCCCGACGGCAGAAAGGCTCTTCTAATTTCGGGCTTATCAGCTTTGATAGCAGCCAGGGTGATTTTGCGCAAGAAGAGAGCTGCCCGGTACGATACTATGACAGAGAAGGGGGGGGCAATCTCTGCTTGAAGCCCTAATCCTCCAAAGGGGATTGCACAATCCTCGGGATTGTGCTGATAGCGGGTGGCGTCACAGTGATACTTCGACATCGGGCCTTCTTCGATGTAAAATAATCCTTCTATGAGCACAAGGAGGCCGGTAAAGCTGAATACGGTCTATTTGGGCCTTATTCTTTTTGTCGTCGCCCAAATCCTCATCCTTCTTGTTGCTCCCCGTATAGACCCATTCTTGGAAGAAAACAATATAGATATACCGACCCAGCCACCCGCGCCGATATCCTGGTGGCCCGGGGAGGTGACATTACCCGATGGACAGGTTATCGATGTCCCGGCCCATTCAGCGTTAGGACCGATTGTAATCTATGTTCTTGTGGCAGCGGCTGTGCTTGGGCTTACGCTCTCCAAGATTCCACTTAGAGCTTTAAAGATTCTTCTTAGACTTTTGTTTGCCCTTTTGTTCAGTTGGGGTGCATTCATTGCAACTGTTTTCTACGTGCCCCTCCCACTGGCTGTCACCATCGCTGTCGCTTTTGGAACATTTTGGTTCTTGATACCACTCGTCTGGTTACATAACCTGGCATTGATTCTGGCAGTTAGCAGTCTGGGAGCGGTTTTCGGTCGCTTTATTACGCCGTGGACCGCGATGGCTATTATTCTGGCACTTGCCATCTATGACTTCCTGGCGGTTCGTTTCAGATATATGCTCTGGATGGCAGACAGGCTATCTCAAATAAATGCCCTGCCAGCGCTAATCATTCCCAGGAACTATTCTGAGTGGAACTTCAACTTGAAAAAACGGGCGAAGATAGTAGAGGTGAATCCTGCCGCCAGGGAATACTCCATACTGGGCGGTGGCGATATTGCCTTTCCCTGTCTGCTTACAGCCTCCGTTTATTTTGCCCAGGGCTTAAAGCCAGCGGTTATTATTGCAGTATTCGGATTACTGGGATTGGTTAGCGTCTATGCGATTCAAGCGAGATTTTTGAAGGGGAAGCCGATGCCTGCTCTGCCACCTATCGCTGCCTTTACACTGGTTGGGTTGTTAATTATCTAGTGACACAACAAGTTCTTGCTCTAATCTGGATTTTTCAATATACTGACGAAGGAAGCTAGATGAAATCGGACAGGCGAATAACCAATCTCATTATCACAGGTTTCTCAGGCACCGGTAAATCTCTGGTGGCTATGGAGGTAGCCCTGAGATTAAATTGGGATTTCCTGGATACCGATGATGAGATAGTTAAACAAACCGGCAAGCCTATCGCCGAGATTTTTCGTCAGGATGGGGAGGCAAGGTTCAGGGAACTGGAACGCGAGACGATTAGAAAAGCTTGCCAGCAAAGGCAGACAGTCATAGCTATTGGCGGCGGTGCCATAGTTGACCCGCAAAACTATGAGTTGCTTGCCAAAACCGGGTTGATTGTTTGCCTGGAGGCTAAACCGGAGACAATCTATGAGCGCTTATTCCGTGAGGCTGCTCGTGATCCTGAGACCGTAGTTCGTCCCCTTTTAGCTGTTGATAATCCTCTGGAACGCATCAGGCAGCTTAAAGCCTCCCGGCAGCCTCACTATGCCAAAGCGGATTGGACCATTCATACTGATGGCTTAACCATCGGTGAAGTAGCAGAAGAGGTAATAAGGGCTTCGAGATTGCTTAGTCGCACTCACCCTCACCTTAGTCCTCTCCCGTCAAGGGAGAGGAAATCAGGCTCGCAGCTAGAGTCTGATGATGACATCGCTTGCGTGGTGGAGACTGGGACTCAAAGTTATCCTGTCTTTGTTGGCTGTGGTTTGTTGGACAAGCTCGGTGAGAAGATGAAGCAAGCTGCTCTCTCTGGCACTGCCACAGTCATTAGCGACGAGAATGTCTTCTCTCTTTACGGCAGTAAAGTCGAAGGAATCCTCAAGGACGCTGGTTTTGCCGTTAATTCCTTTGTAGTGCCGCCGGGTGAAGAAACGAAAAGCATGGACTACGCTATCAAGATGTATGATTTCCTTGTCAATCATCGAGCAGAGCGAGACGATATTATCATTGCCCTGGGTGGCGGTATGGTAGGCGACTTAGCGGGCTTCGTCGCTGCCACCTTTTTGCGGGGCATGCCCTGGATGCAAGTGCCGACCAGTTTGGTAGCCATGGTTGATGCTAGCATCGGGGGTAAGGTCGGGGTTAATCATCCTGAGGGAAAAAATCTTATCGGTGCTTTCTATCAGCCTAACCTGGTTCTGGCTGACCCTCAGACTCTTACCACTCTGCCCAAGCGTGAATTGACCTCAGGCTGGGCTGAAGTTATTAAGCATGGCATGATTCTTGATGAGGAATTTGTCCAATTTATGGAGAGCAATGTTAGTAGGCTGACAAAACTGGAACCGGAGTTGCTCGCCCGAGCTATTGCACGCAGCGCTGCTATCAAGGCCCAGGTCGTCAGCCAGGATGAGAAAGAAAGGGAAGGGAAACGCACCATTTTAAATTACGGACATACCATCGCTCACGGATTAGAGGCGGCTACTCAGTATAAGAGCTTTCTTCATGGTGAGGCAGTAGCCATTGGCATGGTGGGAGCTGCTAAACTCAGTCAGCGATTAGGTCTTTTGCCTTCAGCGGCGGTGGAACGCCAACAAGCCCTATTACAGAAATTCGACTTACCCACGGGCTTTTCTGGCTTGGATTTAACTGAGATAACAAGAGCGATGGAGTTAGACAAGAAAGTCAAGGAAAAGGCAATTCGCTGGGTGTTGTTACAAGATATCGGCAAAGCAGTAATCCGTAGCGATGTGCCTCAGCAGGATGTGCTAGCCATTCTTCAGGAACTAACGGAGCCGTGACCTCTTAGTTCAATTGAAAGCAAGCCCTTTTATACGCTATAATGGACAATTCAGAAAAGGAGAGTATCTTTGCTCAAAAGCCATAACTGTGGTGAACTGAGGAAAAACCATGCCGGACAGAAGGTAACTTTAGCTGGCTGGGTGCACCGGCGTCGTGACCATGGTGGGAAGGTATTCATTGACCTGCGTGACCGGGAAGGCGTAGTCCAGGTAGTATTCAATCCTCAGGTATCACAGGATGCATACCAGGTAGCTGGCTCGCTCCGTAGCGAATATGTAATTCAGGTTACTGGAGAAATTTCTCCCCGCCCTGAAGGGACGAAGAATCCCAAATTGGCTACCGGAGATATTGAAGTCATAGCGAAAGAGGCTGTCATCCTTAATCCGTCGAAAACGCCACCGTTGTACATAAGCGAAGATGAGGAAGTTGAAGAGTCGCTTTGCCTCAAAAACCGCTACCTGTACCTGAGAAGACCTAGGATGAAGGACAATCTTCTCTTACGCCACAAGACGATAAAGTTTATTCGTGATTTTCTTGATGTTAAGGGATTTGTTGAAATTGAAACGCCTATCTTGATTAAGAGCACGCCGGAGGGAGCCCGGGACTACCTTGTGCCCAGTCGTATCAATCCCGGCAAGTTTTATGCCCTTCCTCAATCTCCACAGCAGCTCAAACAACTTCTCATGGTAGCCGGGTTTGACAAGTACTTCCAGATAGCTCGTTGCTTCAGGGATGAGGACCTCCGGGCAGATCGCCAGCCTGAGTTTACCCAGCTTGACATGGAAATGAGTTTTATCGAAGTAAAGGACATATTGCAGCTCATGGAGGAACTCTTCACCTCGCTTGTGAAGACTGTTAAACCTGATATGCGGTTACTGGAGCCCTTTCCCTACCTTTCCTATAAAGAAGCGATGGAGAAGTATGGCACGGATAAACCGGATATCAGGTTTGGCCTGGAACTCAAGGATATATCTGATATCGCAGCCAGTACCGACTTTCAGGTTTTCCGTTCGGCCCTCGATAATAATGGCAAGGTGAAGGGAATATGTGTCCCCGGCTGTGGTAATTATACCCGCCATCAGCTCGATGAACTAATTAATTTGGCCAAGAGCTATGGTGCCCAGGGTTTGATGACTATGGCTTTTACAGGAGAGGCAATAACTTTGGATGAGGTAAAATCGGCGGCTGCTAAATATTTAACCTCTCACCAATTGGAAGGAATAGCCGCTAGATTCGAAGCAAAACCCGGTGACCTTTTACTTATCGTGGCTGATAAGCTGGAGGTAGTCAACAAGACACTGGATGAGTTGCGCCGCGAGATGGCACAGCGGCTTAATCTAGCCGATGCCGACCTGCTGGCTTTTGCCTTCGTAGTTGATTTTCCTTTTTTGGAGAGGAATGAGGCTGAGAATCGCTGGGAACCCATGCACCATCCGTTTACTGCTCCTCGATGGGAGGATTTGTCGCTTCTTGATACAGAACCAGCTAAGGTTTATGGTCAACATTATGATGTAGTGTGCAACGGTTGTGAACTTGGCAGCGGCAGCATCAGGATTCACAATCGTCAGCTTCAAGAGAAAATATTCGGCCTCCTTGGCTACAGTAAAGAAGAAACGGAGAGCCGATTTGGAGGCTTCTTGGAGGCGCTGGAATATGGAGCACCGCCCCACGGCGGTATTGCCATAGGACTGGACCGTTTGGTGATGTTATTTGCCAAGGAGTGGAGCATAAGGGAGGTTATTGCTTTCCCCAAAAATCAGAACGCCGTTGATATGATGCTGGACAGCCCCTCATATGTTAGCAAGCATCAGCTTGACGAACTGAACCTTAAGCTAAAGCACGAGGTTCTTCACCCACAATGACAAAGGATGGGACATGAAAGTAAGTACTGAAGATGTAGGAAATCGCCAGATAGCCCTTAATATCGAAGCTGAGGACAGCGAGTTAGATAAATCACTGGACGAGGCTTATCATCACCTGGTTAAGGAGGTATCCATACCGGGTTTCCGCAAGGGAAAAGCACCGCGAGCCGTTCTGGTGCAGCACGTAGGAAAGCAGACTTTGTTAGATGAGGCGCTGGAGCATCTTATACCACAGCTTTATAAGCAGGCGATCGAGTCTCAGGAAATCGAACCCATCGCCAGGCCAGAAGTAGAAATTATTCAAACTGAACCTGTGGTTTTCAAGGCTACAGTGTCTCTCAAACCCGAAGTCAAGCTTGGCGATTCCCATAGCATAAAGCTGGAGCCCGGCCCCGCAATAAAAATCGCCAAGAAAGAAGTTGCCGATGCCGTGGAAAAGTTCCGGGAAAGCCAGGGAGCGTGGGTGCCTGTAGACCGCTCTGTCGAACTGGGTGATTTAGTTACCATGGACATCGATGCCAACGTGGATGGGAAACCCTGGTTAAATCACAAAGGCATATTATATGAGGTGGATAAGGATTCGAGTTCACCTGTGCCTGGATTTGCCTCTCGTTTGCAGGGCGCTGAGAAAAATAAAGAAATGAACTTCAGCTTGACTGTTCCTGATGACTATCCCGTTAAGGAAATGTGTGGTAAGGAAGGTGCTTTCAAAGTCACTGTTACCGAAATAAAGGAAAAAGAGTTGCCAGAGCTCGATGATAAATTGGCTCGGAGTGCCGGCTATGAAAACCTGGCGGATATGAGGAAGAAAGTGGCTGCTGATTTAAAAGCCAAAGCAGAGGCCAGGAATAGTTTGGAGTTGAAGCAAAAGGCGCTTGACGCTCTGGTGGAAATCAGCGAGGTAAGCTATCCTCCCATTTTGGAGGATGAGGAAATTGCCGGAATTCTTAGAGACGAGGCACAGCGCTTGGGCTTTAGAGAGCTAGGGGATTACCTGAAGAAGACTAATAAAACGGAAGAGGAACTTAAACAAGAACTGCGTCCTATAGCGCAAAAGCGGCTTATTCAGGGTCTTGTCTTAGGGAAATTAGCCGAAGAGGAAAAGATTGAAATTAGTTCCTCAGAGGTAGATAATAAGGTAGATGAGATTGCCAATAGTGCTGAGGATAAGGAAAACGCAAGGCAGTTCCTCTCACTGCCCCAAGTCCGGCAATCAATGGCACAATCTCTGCTTACCCAGAAGACGATGGACCGATTATCACAAATAGCCATCGGCAATAGTGAAAATAAGACAAAGGGGGAATGATGGAAACAATATCTCAAGTGATAATTCCTACAGTGACCGAAACCAGTGCTCGGGGTGAACGTATTTTCGACATATATTCGCTCTTGCTCAGAGAGAGAATCGTTTTTTTGGGCACGCCCATCAACGACCAGGTAGCCAATCTTATTATTGCTCAGCTCCTCTACTTAGAGAGGGAGGACCCGGAAAAGGATATAAACCTCTATATTCATTGCCCCGGTGGCATTATTAGCGCTGGCTTAGCCATTTACGATACTATGCAGATTCTTCGCTGTCCTATATCCACCATTTGTGTTGGTTTAGCAGCTAGCATGGGCACCGTGCTTCTTTGTGCTGGGACTAAAGGCAAAAGGTACGCTTTACCCAATTCGACTATACATCTGCACCAGGCAGTTGGTGGTGCTCAAGGGCAGGCGGCGGATATTGAAATTGCCGCCAGAGAAATCATGAGGATGCAGGAAATGATACGTAACATCATAGCCAAGCACACCGGTCAGCCGGTAGAGAAGATTGCCCACGACACCGACAGAGACTTTTATCTCAGCGCTGAACAGGCAGTGGAATACGGCATTGTAGACGAAATACTTAGCAAGCCAGCCAAGAAATAAAATGGATGCACTACGGTTAACAGCGGTCGGGGTCTGGTCAGATTAACCTGCCTGAATGGTGCTGCCTGTAAAGGCTGAGGCGTTTTTTAGTTTTAGCTGGTAGGATGATAGCGGGAATGTCAGGCTGGATGGAGGCAAGTGCTACGGCTTATGCCGCAGGTGAAGCATTCGGTGGGCTGGGCAGGGGGGGCTTAATTACCATCATCGTCGTTTCCCTAATCGCTATTGTTACCCTCGTGTGGATCTTCCGGGAGACCGGAAAGCGAGAGTAAGTAATCTACATTAGCCCAATTTGGCAGCTTCCTCTCTAACCAGATGTCGTATCCTTTTGTGGATTTCCAGCGGAGTAGCTATATCTTTTTCTTCCGCTAGCCAATGAAAATGCTCTCTATCGCCACTTCCTCCAGCTTCCTCCCTCTCTTTGACTACTCTTTCAACAACCCGGCGCCCACCTTTCTCCCATGTTTCCAGAACCATCCACAAATCATATAAACTTACCGATGCCAGACCCAAGGTGGAATAGGGCAAGACGTATTCATTAGCATTGAAAGCAATGGCTAAGCCACCTGCTTTGTTGACAGCCCGAAGCATTTTGAAATCTGTGATGCTATCTCCCACTGCTGCCCAACTAGAAAGCGGTTTTCCCATCCTGGTGCTAAAGTTCTCCAGCGCTTCTACCTTGCGCCTCCCTCCTATCGGTTTCACCTGGCCTATAATTCTTCCCGACCTTGTTTGGGGCAATGCTTGCCAATAAAAATAGTCCAGATATTCCCTTATTCTAGTATCGTCAGTAAAAGGTTTAAGATTCACAATTTCGTGTTCTGTTTGCTCCAGTAAGGCAAATTCATCCTGGCTTAATAGTTGGCGAATCTGAGCCAGGGGAAAGGAAGTGCAAGCTACATTCTCACTGGGTATGCCCAGTCTCTGTGTGACGGTATAGGCATATTGTTTGTAACTGGTACTAATACAGAATATGTCCCACCATCGAGATTTAAGTTTGGAGATTAATTCAGTTGCCCCCGGGGTTAACCCAGCTTGCTGCCCCATAGCAGCGATTTGTTCCTCTTCTATTCCATGATAAGCCAGGAAAGGAGCGATGAGAGCAAGGGTGTCTCCCGGCTCGTAGTCGGGCCGACCTTCTAAAGTCAGCAAATCATCGTAGCGGCTGATGACTTCGAAAATCTTGCCGCCACGGGGGAATAGCTTCATCAGTTCATAGGCATTATCTTGGGGAGCCAGGGGCCCCTCGAGGTCGAAGCAAATCAAGTTCATCTCAGATTTTTCTTCACCTCCTCATCTATCTTGCTACTAATGTCGTAGCCACTGATTAGCTTCCCCTGGGCATCGATTACTCTCCTGTCCTTTATGCCGACCTCGCCCCGGCTCAGAGCTTGTAATGTCAAGATTATAAGAGGAAATTCTCTGGCAAGTTCGTGCTGGCGAATAAGCCGGAACAGCATGTCTTTGTCGTCCTTCCGCCAATATTCGGCGAAGAGTTCACCCTTAATAGAGAAAAGACAGTAGCTAATTACCGGACCTCTATCCAGTTCAGGGGTAGCCAGGTGTATCATTGCTCCGGCTGTGTCGGCTTTAATTTGTATCAACGTCCAAATTACCTCCTGCCAGCTACCTGTAGGGCCGCCGGGGGGTGCAGGATGAAGATTAATCATATCGTATTTCTGGCATAGTTCTTCACTCACGATGAGCATATAGCCAGCAAGGACACAAAGGTCGGGAGCAAATGGTTCAATCTTCTTATTTACCTCTTTATCGTATTTGATACGCCACTCTTGTTCCTCTGCGGCAGTCTTGAACTTCTGGTGAGACAAACCCAGGAGAGGAATGTTGTAGCTCTGAACAAGCTCAAAGAACAGGTCGCTTTCCTTCGCCTCGCCAGGTTCTCGGTTGCTAAACACAAAGCTAATTTTCCCGTTAATGTCGCCCCTGTGGATTTTATCCTGCACAGCTTGCAAAAGCTGTCGGGCAGCTTCATCTCTCCCCGTGGAAAACCAACCAATGTTCAGCAAGAGCCCGCCTTACCTTCCTTACCCATGTCATTTGAGCCCTTCGCTTTTTGTCATTGCGAGTCCCGATTTATCGGGGCGAAGCAATCTCTTAACACTCAGGGTAAACTCCGCAAGGAATCTCCCAGTATATTTTTCCTTATCCTGGCCCACGTGCTAGCAAAATGAGCAAAATAGCTGGATTTGTGCCCGAATATTTTGCCCTGAGCTAAGGAATTTAGAAAGTCGTCAGGTCCACCGAATTCGGGCATTTCCACATATGCTCGGCCAATTTCTCCTGAAGTATGGGCATCGCTGCCAGCGCTGGCAGCCTTTCCCTGCTCTTTGGCTAGTTTCCATGCCCTGGCATTGCCACTGGAAAATGGTGTACGAGAATTAAAGGTTTCGATAATATCGACCTGGGATAAAACTTCTGCCGAGGTTAGAGGATTAGTATTCCAGGGCAGTGACCGGCCAAACGGGTGGGGAATGGCTACCAGACCACCTTGGCTTCGGATTCGGGATATTGTTTCCTGAGGAGACAGTCCCCGGGAAATTGTTTCACTAAGAAAAAGTCCCATTATTTCACCCACGGGCGTTAAGATTTCCTCAGCAATGATTACTTTAAACGGAGCAATTCCCCTTAACTTTAAGGCGCCTGCGATGGTGTTGTGGTCAGCTACAGCAATACAATTTATGTCTAGCTTGAGGCAGCGCTCGACTATTTGCTCCAGAGGTGTGAGACAATCTATAGAGTAGCAGGTATGAACATGTAAATCAGCTTTTATCAATTAGCTTACCTGTCTCTTGTTGTTGGCTATCGGTTATTCTGAGCGAGCGAAGAGTTTACCCCTTTCGCCTTTTACCTGATTATACCAGATTACTTAAAGTTTGCAGCTAAATTCATTTAGCCTCAGTGTGTTAAAACTTTTGGGAAAAGGAGCCAGCGTTGCTGCTAAAAGAAAGGCGAGTTAAGCGATATCAGCCAGCCTTCTCTATATATTCCCCGGTGCGTGTATTGACTTTGATAATGTCGCCTGTATTAATGAAAAGAGGAACCTGGGTGGTTGCTCCTGTTTCTAGCTTGGCTGCTTTAGTGCCCGCGGTGGCCCTATCTCCCTTGAAGCCCGGCTCTGTCTCCGTAACCTGAAGCTCTACCGAGGTTGGTAGCTCTATGGATACTGTATCTCCCTTGCAGGTCAAAATCTCTAGCATCAGGCCTTCTTTTAGATAATTTGTACTCTCTCCTAGTTGAGCATAAGTTAACATAATCTGCTCGTAATTTTCGTTATCCATGAAGTAATAGAGGTCGCCATCGCTATAAAGGTACTGGACCGGGCGATGCTCCAAAAATACTGTTGTAACTTTATCTCCGGATTGGAAATTCCGCTCGGTGACATTCCCGCTACGAACATCACGAAGTTTCAACTTGACTACAGGCTGTCTTTGTTGCATCTTGACATGTTGGTATTCCTGAATTTGGTATATTTCGCCATCTAGCTCTATAGCGACTCCCTTTCTCAATTCTCCGGCATCAATCATTTAGTAACCTCCGTGGTTAAGCATTCAGCCCTCAGCGTTCGCTATGTTGCTGATGGCTGGTAGCTGAAAGCTATTTCCCTTTTGCTTTGCTAAGCACTTTGGCCTTGCCATTTTCCAAAACTACCATATCTTCAATCCTGACACCACCTTGTCCCGCAAGGTAAATTCCCGGTTCTATGGTAAAAACCATGCCATCTGCAAGTGAATCGGAGGAGCTAGGACCGAGCGTGGGAAATTCGTGCACCGCCAACCCAACACCATGTCCAAGACCATGTCCAAAGGCATCTCCATAGCCAGCTTGTTCGACAACGCTTCGAGCCAATTGGTCTGCCTGCGAAGTATGCATACCGGATTCAACTCCCTCTATGGCAGTGGTCTGTGCCTTGAGAACTATATTATAAATTTTCTGTAGGGTTTTGTCTGCTTTGCCCAAGAATAAAGTGCGGCTGAAGTCGCTGCAATAACCGCTGATTCTGGCCCCCATGTCAATCAACACTGGTTCACCAGAGCAAATTATTTTTTCTGTAGGTCGAGCATGGGGCAAAGCTGAATTTGGGCCTGAAGCCATAATGATTTCAAAGGGCATCCCTTCACTTCCTTCCTGGCGAAGGATTTTTTCTATCTCCCAGGCTGCCTCCTTTTCCGTTATGCCGGGACGAATTATTGTCTTTGCCTGTTCGAAGACGGCATCGACTAGCTCTACTGCTTTTTTGATAAATCCTAGTTCCTCAGGCTCTTTTATGGAGCGAAGCTGCTCTACTATGCCAGTGGTGGGAACAAGGTCAAGGTTAACTTGCCTGGCCTTTATTGCCTCGCTGAGCTTATGATAAAACTCATAAGAAGTAAAATTTGCCGCGAAGCCTAATTTGTGCCACCCCGAATCAGAGACCAAACCAGGAAGCCAGTCACGTAACTCTTGCTTAGTCTGGATAATTTCAAACTCTGGGGACTCTTCCTTAGCTTGCTCAACATAGCGAAAGTCGGTAGCTAAAATAGCATTCTGTCCTGAAACGAGTAGCCATCCGGAGGAGCCGGTAAATCCAGAAAGGTAGCGAAGGTTCTCCGGCTGAGAAATCAGGAGAGCATCTAGCCCCTTTTCGACGATCGATGTTCTCAGCTTCCGCAACCGCCTTATGCCCGACTTTCTCCTCGGCTCTTCAGCAAGTTTATTCGTCATTTCGAGTTTCCCTTTACCCCTAGACTTCTCTATCTTGTCCCGGCAGGCTGATTACAATCCCAATACCATGTACGCAATCCCAAAGTAAACCGCCACGCCGAATATATCCATAATCGTAGTTATAAAAGGGGCGGATACCAGAGCCGGGTCAATCTTGAGTATACGGAAGACGAATGGTAAAGCTCCGCCTGCCAGGGTTGCCATTACTGAGATGGCCACCAGGGTCGTGCTCACCACGATAGCTACTTCTAGGTTCCGTCCGAGCGCATAAGCCCAGCCCAGGGCAACCGCACCAAGGACAATGCCCAGGAGAGCACCTATCCCGGCCTCCCGCAAGACCACGGCCAGAGCCCGCCTTGGTTTCACTTCCCCGGTAGCCAGTCCACGAATAACGACGGTGGCCGATTGCGCTCCCACATTCCCGCCGGTGCCAATCAACAGCGGGATAAAGGCAGCCAGTATCAATAGCTCGCCGAGCAACTCTTTCTGCCCGGCAATAATAGAGCCAGTAACCGTGTTCACCACGATAAGCAAAAGGAGCCATATCCCCCGGCGCCGGACAACATCGAGGATACGGCTGGCAAAGTAACCTCGCTCCGTACCCGGTACTGCACCAAAGCGATAGATATCTTCGGTGGCCTCTCGCTCCATGATGTCTGCCACATCATCAAGAGTGATGGTACCGACGAGGCGCTGTTCTGCATCTACCACGGGAATTGCCAGCAGCTCATGTTCCCGAAGTTCCCTGGCTACTTCCTCGCGGTCGGTGTGGGTAGAGACAAATGGCGGGTCTGGTTTCATGATATCGCTTACCTTAGCATCCGGGTCAGCGATGACCAGGTCCTTGAGTGAGACCGTACCTATAAGGTAGCGGCGGCGATCCATAACATAGCACTCGTACACTGTCTCCCGGTTGATGGCCAGCTGTCGAACCCTTTCCAGACACTGTGCCACAGTCATATCGCTGTGCAGGTCTACGAATAGGGGAGTCATCTCACGTCCGGCCGTTTCTTCCTCGTAACCCAGCAACTGCAGGGTGACACGGCGCTGGTCGGGCGAGAGTATCTGTAACAGTCTGCGGGCTACCTTAGCGGGTACCTCGTCCAGCAACTCTGTCCGGTCATCGGGTGGCATTGCTTCGAGGAAATCCCTCGCCGCCTGGTCACTGAACGCCTCAAGCAGCTGGTTCTGAGACGCTCCATCCATATAGTCGAAAACAGAAATGGCAAGATTCTTCGGGAGGAGGCGAAACGCTATCACTGCTTCATCTGCTGGTATGCTGGTCAGGAGGTCGGCAACATGCGTGGGTTCCGAGTCCGCTAGCCTCTCTCGCAACTCCCTGTATTGCTTGTTTTCCAGCAACTCCTTGAATGTCTCTTCATTCAAAACTTCCAATGGCAGCCTCCCACGAAAATCTTCGGCCATATCACGACAAGCAAAAGCCCCACGTCCGGTGGGACGTGGGGCACACACGTCTCAATCAAAGACCTACACTAAAGTAAGCCCCACCACCATCGAACGAAAATGGCAACCTGTCGTCGTTTATGGTCTGGGTCTGGGGATGATTTCGTTTCCATATCTTATATCTCGTTCCGGAAAGGATTATAGTCCGCCCATACAATCATGTCAATCTAAGAATGCCGGTGTTGCAACAACATATGGCGCATTGTTCAACGAGAATTGTATCGGCTCAGTCCATGCTATAGTTGATACAATTTGTTAGGAAAAGCCTGTGTGAAAGAATTCTTTCATGTTAATTTCTTAACATTTCTGTTATAAAATTAGGGACGCGTGAAGCATCACCAGGAGACCAGGGATGGCAGGCAAAAAGGTTTTAGTAGTTGATGACGATGTAAAGACTGTGGAGTTGGTCAAGCTCTACTTAGAACGGGACGGCTACGAGGTTCTAACTGCTTATGATGGTATTGAAGCTCTGCGCCTGGCTCAAGAAAGCTGCCCTGACCTCATTGTTCTTGACCTTATGCTGCCAGACATCGATGGACTTGAGGTCTGTCGCAGCATCAGACATGAATCCGATGTACCAATCATTATGCTTACTGCCAGGACTACTGACCAGGACAAGCTAACGGGCCTGGGATTAGGGGCCGACGACTATGTGACTAAGCCTTTTAGCCCTAAAGTGCTAGCGGCTCGAGTACGGGCAGTGCTAAGACGTTTGCCCGGAGAGCGTGGCCCCGAAGAGATTAAGCGTGGCGAACTTAGTATGAATTTTACGACACACGAGGCGTGGTTTTCCGGCGGACTATTGAATTTGACCACTGTCGAGTTTAAATTATTGGGAGTTCTCGCCAAAGAGCCAGGTAGAGTTTTTAGCCGGGCAAGCCTTATTGAAGAAGCTTTGGGCTACGATTTTGAAGGTTTCGACCGCACCATTGATGTTCACATCCTCAACCTACGCCGAAAGATGGAGCCAGACCCTAGCCACCCCAGATATATAAAGACGGTATATGGAATCGGCTATAAGTTTTTCGGAGGGAAACAGTGATACATAGGTTGTGGTTTCGTCTCTCGATAACTTTCGCCGTGATAATAGTGGTGACCGTCGGTGCCATATATTTCTTCGTCAGTCAGCGCATCGCTGTCGAAACGGAGAATTATGAGCAAATAAGTGCGCAATATCGTGACGCTCAAATACAGGATAGTCTATATGCCCATTATTTGAGGCAAGGACTAAAGTGGGGGGACGTACAGTCCGTCGTTGAAGGTGCGTCGCATGTCTCCGGGACAAATATTATATTGGTCGGTATCAACGGGACAGTCATAGCTGATTCACAGGGAAAACTTTTAGGGGAGTATTATAATCCTGACTCACCAAACAGTCCTATTGAGCTGTCCTGGTTCACAACGTTTCTGGGCAAAGTTTACATCACCCCTGACCCAGCGGCAGAGCCATATATTGCTCTATTCCGAAGACTCTCCGCATCAATCAATCGCTATCTGCTCTTGGTAGGCGCGGTGGCAATTGTCGTCGCTTTGATACTGATTTTTGTCCTGTCGCGGAGACTGTCGTCACCCATCGGTGTTCTTGCCGAGGTTGCCAGACGATTGGGGCGGGGAGACTTGTCCCAGAGGGTTCAATTCCAGGGCAAAGGCGAAGTTGGGACGCTGGCTCAAGCTTTTAACTCTATGGCTGCCGACCTGGAGCACGCCGAGCAGTTACGGCGGAATCTGGTTGCTGATGTTGCTCACGAATTGAGAACCCCTCTTTCCAATATTCAAGGCTATCTTGAGGCAATTCGCGATCGAGTGATGAAGCCGAATGCCGCTACTATTCACTCTCTCAATGAAGAGACAGCTCTACTTTCACGACTGGTTGATGAGCTCCAGGAGCTAAGTCTCGCTGAGGCTGGCAAATTGAAGCTTGTTTATCAGGCGGAAGATATCACCAAGTTGATTAAGCGGGCGGTAACTTCTTGGCGACCCCAGGTAGCAGCAAAGGAGATATCGTTGTCCATTGACCTGTCTGATAACCTGCCGCTGGTTAAAATTGACCGGCAACGGGTCAACGAGGTGCTGCATAACCTTCTGAAAAATGCGGTGGCTCATACCCATGAGGGAGGCACTATCAATGTGGCTGCTGTGGCACAAGGTAATTGGGTAGAGGTTAGCGTATCGGATACCGGTGAAGGCATTCCTGCTGAGGATTTGCCTAATATCTTCGAACGTTTCTATAGAGTGGACAGGTCCCGCGCCAGAGCTACCGGAGGCAGTGGTCTGGGGCTCACTATTGTCAAGCGCCTGGTGGAAGCCCATGGTGGGGAAATCACAGTCCAGAGCGAGTTGGGAAAGGGAAGTCGTTTTTCATTCACTCTACCTATCGCGAAATAGTATTCACTATTGTTGCATGCTTGATGCTTGGCTATTGAATATAGCGCCAATCCTTTCCTTTTGTTTGGCGTTCTAGTATTATACAAGACACGTGACTGGAAGAGATTCTACATATGAATAAGAAGCTATTGATTTCTTTATTAGCTTTGGGCGTGACAATGCTAGTGGTAGGCCTGGTGATAGTGTTTGTGGGCTTGCCTTAGCTTAACCGCTCTTACAACTTAAGTTCCTGGTCGAATACCAAACAAGTTACCACTGCACAAACATCGGGATGTTTGACCAACCATGCTCATAAACATTCGCTTCCGTTTTTCTCCATGGTTATTGGCCCGAAAGTGGGAATATGAATCGTATTCATATCCTTCCTCCTTTTTGTGAGTGATTGAACCTGTCTGCGAGTAAGTTCACGGATTTCTCCCTCCGAGAGTGTACCTAATCTGAGGCTACCCAATCTTATCCTTTTCAACTCCAGGACATTGTACCCCAAAGCGGCGAACATCCGGCGTATCTGACGTTTCTTACCTTCATGAATGGTTACGGAGTAACTGAAGGGCGGATATTTCAACACCTTGACTTTAGCCAGGGACGTTTTGCCGTCCTCCAGGTGGATTCCCTTTTCCAGCTTTATTTTGTCCTCCGGGTTCAGATTTTGTCCTATTCGAACCAAGTATTCCTTTTCTTGTTCAAAGCGAGGATGA
>Ga0315553_10001282_pt1 | contig 21076 bp, 20 predicted proteins | sample SalMarSW160140MG_FD_203099 | JGI IMG/M metagenome (GOLD analysis project Ga0315553, IMG submission 203099) | Salt marsh sediment microbial communities from the Plum Island Ecosystem LTER, Massachusetts, United States - Salt Marsh Sediment SW1601-40 ... | reverse complement strand
CTCCCCCCCTCCGAGCTTTCCGAAGGCGAGCAGACAGAATGCGTCCCCCTGCCCCTCTGCCCCCAGCATCTCCCACAGTCTTTGCAGCTCGACCTCCAGCAGCGCCTCCGCCAGGTTGGACAGCTCCTCCATGACTTGCTCTATTGGAACATCCAGGCAGATATCCCGGATGCCGATGCGGAGGATCTCCCGCCTCTTGAACCTGCGCAGCTGATCGCGCCACCCTTCGGTGCAAGCCGTCACCCGGGACAGGGGCTTGAACACCGCCTCGACCTGGTCGCGCCGACGGATCGCGTGCAGATGATCGGGCATGGTCGCCCACTCGAAAAAATCAGGGTCCCGGATCAACGAATCAGAGAGGTACTGACTGCCGGCAAAGATCCGCAGCAGTATATCCAGGCGCTTCGGTTGGGACAGGAGCAGCCGGAAGTGTTCCTCAGGGTCCTCCAGCGCTCCCAGGAATCGTTCCCAGTTATTCAACGCCATGTCCGGGTCCGGCTGGTTCCGCAGGAAATCCGTGGCCAGAACGGCCAGCCGGGCGAAAGTGGCCGGAGAACTCCCGGCGGAGGCCAGGCTGCGGAGATTCACCAAGGCCCGTTCCGGATTTTCGAAACCCGAACGAAGAGCAATCGCCCTGGCTTCCTCCCGGGACAGAGCGTCGGAAAGAATCAGGTCGGCTACATTTCCGACCCCCGGCACCGGAAGTATCTCCCTGCCGAAATGTTCCTCCACGAAGGCCCTGACAAAGGCGGTGTGGGTATCGAAATCCAAACGCAGACGCTGAACCGGGGTCAATTCCTCATCCGCGGCATATCCCATCCGCCGCGCCAGATGCAGATACTCGTCGGAACGCGTTTCCGGAAGAAAGAGATCCAAGGCCGAACCGCGCAGCATGCGCAGGCTGTTGATCAGCCTTCTGAGGAACTCATACGCTTCGACGAGTCTGGAGGTCTGCTCCCAGGCCAACAATCCCGCAATCTGCAGATGCTCCAGAGCCTCCCGGATAAAGGGTGTGCGCAGCTGCGCCCTGTCCGCTCCTGAAGCTACCTGCAGCAGCATGACCGCATATTCCAGGTCCAGGAGTGCGCCGGGGCTCAATTTCGCGTTCAACTCTCCCCGCCGGGTCCGATCGTCCATCTGGCGACGGCGGGCGCGGCGCAGTGCCTTGAGGTCCAGGGGCTGGCCCGTGTACAGCATCTCATCCCGCAGCCTTTCCACCTGCTTGCCCAGGTCACGGTCGCCCCCGATCGCCCGCAGACGCACCAGGGCCAACCGCTCCAGCGGGTGAGCCTCGCCGCCGGGCCCGTAGTAGCGGCAGAAGCTCTCCAGGCTGCAGGCCATCGGTCCCGAGGCCCCGTAAGGGCGCAGCCGGAGATCGACCTCGAAGATACCCTGCTTCTTGGCGCGGATCGCCGTGCTGGTCTCCCTCACCAGGCGGTCGAAAAACTCGGCGTTCGGGATGCCCTCAGGTCCCTCTGTGGTTCCGCTGTCGCTGTACACAAACAGCAGCTCGATATCGGAGGCGTAACCCAGATCCCCTCCACCCAGCTTCCCCAGCCCCAAGAGGCAGAATCGCGCCGGCAGCCGGCCCACGGTCAGCGGCCGGCCGTAGCGGCTCACCAGTCCCTCAAAGGTGAACTGCACGGCCCTGTTCAATACGACTTCCGCCAGCTGTGTCAATCCCTCGCTCAGGGTTCGAAAGCTCGCCTCCGGAGCCACGATGTGGTCCAGCTCCAGCAGGAAGATCTCGCGGTCTTTGAACTCGTTGAGGATCTGCAGGCGTTTCTTGACGGATCTGCCCGTGCCCAACGCCTCATCCAATCGATCGGTGAGTTCACCGGCAGGAGTGGAGAAACTCTGCCCCTGGAGATGGGGCTCCAGCATCGGCAGCAGGGTTTCGTACTGCAGGCGGATGAAATCCTCCCACAGGTAGTCACTGGCGCCCAGCAAACGGGCCAGGTCCCGCAGAATCAGGGGATTGGACAGGAGCTCGGCCCAGCGGCCCTGCTCGGGAAGCTCGAACACCCTCTCCACGAGCTGCTCGAAACGGCACAGGGCCGCGTAGGGATCAGGCGCACTGGAGAGGAAGTAGGTGAACTGTTTGGTCAGCAGCACGGAGAATTTGACCTGGTCCAGTCGGTCGGCATCGGTAATCCTGTTGCCCTGGGCGTCTAGAAAGGAGAACTCGTCTTCGATCTTGTTTTCTACGGTGCGGATGTGAATGGACTCGATGTAGATCGAGCGCAGAGCCAGGGCCGTGCTCAGCGCGTAGAGAAAAAACGGGGTATCCTGGGCAACCACCGTAACGCTGGAGGAATCCCGAATCCCTGAACCGACCTCTATCCGGACGGGATACAAAACCGCCTCGGCGGGCAGCTGCACCGAAGCCAGATACTGCGCCACCTGCTCGTTCACCCGCTGCCGGGCCAGCTGAAGGGATTCCTCATCCCCCTGTTCCAGCAGGGCGGCGGTCTCTGTCAGATGGTTCTGCAGCTGGATCTCCCACATCTCGGGGGCCAGGCGGCTTGCCACCGTGCCGAAGAAGTGATCGATGATCCTCCGTCTGTGCAGAGGATCGGTCCTGATAGATCTGCTCTTTCTTAAGCGGGAGGCGAAGGTGCCGTGCCTTGTGCCGCCGGCTGCCTCGCCCGCTGAGGCCGGCTGATATTGATTATAGGTGTACACCTCGCCGGAGAGGATATTGAATCCCGAAGCGGCCAGGACACCGGTGATCAGGGAAAATTCGCCCGGATAGTCGAAGGCCAGGACCGTGATTTCCAGATGGTCCTTCTCCCGGGGCCGCACCAGAGTCCGTATGGGCACCTCGGTGGACAGGCCTCCGAGCACCCGCAGATGTTCGGCGATCCTTTCTTCGGAGAAGTACTGGAAGTAGCGATCCTCGAGCCGGGCAAGATGCTCGCGGATGAGCTCCTGTCCTGTTTCCGGACAAAGAGAACGGAACCTGGCCAGAGATGGTTTCATCGACAGGTAAAAAATAAACCTATCGGGTGGTCCCGATAGGTTTGTTTTCCCTATAAGCGGGAAAGTTGATTTTCATCAATCCTGAGGTTCAAAATCCTCCTTGCCCGCGCCGCAAACCGGACAGACCCAATCGTCCGGAAGTGCTTCGAAAGAGGTCCCGACGGCGATCCCGCCGTCCGGATCTCCCTCTGCAGGATCGTAGACATAGCCACAGACAGTACAAACGTATTTCTTCATCTTCCCGCCCTCTTTTATAAGAAGTGTGGAACCGGCCTCATAATAACATAAATTTCTTTTTTTTCAATAGCCCCGGCTTGGTAAGAAAAAAGGCTGTTCCCGGAACAGTACCGGGAACAGCCCTAGTTATTACGGTTATCTCCGCCGGGGGGTTCGGCTAGTCTTCTCGTTTGCCCAGCGCGTTGTCGACCATGAACAGCCCGTTGGCCGATTCTTTGATCATTTTCAATCTGTCTGCTATCTCGCCGGTCTGGGCTTCCTCCTCGACCTGCTCGCTCACGAACCAGTCCAGCATCACCTCGGCGGCCTTGTCCTTCTCACTGCGGGCGATGTCCACCAGGTTGTGGATCATGGAAGTAACTTTTTGCTCGTGCTCGTAGGCGGCCTGAAAGGCAGCCGCGGGGCTTTTCCACTCCGCCGGCGGGGCATCGATCGCCTTGAGGATCACCCGGCCACCCCGGTCATTCACGAAATCGTACAACTTCTTGGCGTGCTCCGTTTCCTCTTTAGCCTGGACCTCCATCCAGCCTGCCATGCCTTTGAAATTCTGAGACTCGAACTCCGCGGCCATGGCAAGGTACAGATAGGCGGAGTACAGCTCGGCGTTGATCTGCTCGATCAGAGCATCCTGCATCTTTTTACTGATCATGTTTCTTCCTTTCCTTTTTTACTCACGGGTCGGCGGGCATTCCGCCGTCCCCGCACCCGACCGAGCATTCAGCCTACTCGACAGAACCGGTCAGGTTTTTCTATAAAATAGTAACGGAGAAACCGACAGTCAATCCTTTTTATACATCCGCCTTGGGTAGCCTGCCCTGGGACTGGCGCAGCATGAAGGCCTGCTGGACGATGCTGATCAATTGCACCGCAGCCTGAAAAACCTTTTTGAGAGACTCGTTTATCCGCTGTTCTTCGGTTTCGTCGATCAGATCGTCCTCCAGGAGGGAGTCGGTGATCGCGATGTTGAGCTTGGCCACTTCATCGACCAGGATCGACATCTGCCGGGACAGGGCTTTGTAGGAGTAGCTGATCTTGGCTTCGCTCAGCTCGGTCAGGGTTTCGATCTGGGCGATGATGTTTTTGAGCACGTGCACCATCCGGGGGTTGGGATTGCTCTCCACCTCCACCTTCCAGTTTTCCAGTCGGGTTACCGTCATCTCCACCAGGCGCTTGAGCTCCGCGTTGGTGGGAAGCTCCTGGGGTGCCAATTCGGCGGTCTTGTTTTTCTTCTGTTTTGCCATATCCTCTACCTGCCCTTTGTCCCCCGCCCTCTATGTATACATCGCCAGCAGCTGCTCCACGATTTCCGGTATCTGTTCACGGGGGGGCTTTTGCGTGCGCCACACGGCGCAGATTCCGAACACCGCACCTCGCAAGGTCTGGAGGATCATATCAGGGGAGAAGCGGATCGTGAACTCCCCCTTGGACAGACCGAGTTTGATCTCCTCCAGCATCAGCACGTTGGCTTCCCGGTAGCTGTCCATATAACTGTTGATAGCCGTAGATTCTTCTCTTGTATCGGGATCGATAAACAGGGGGAAAATCCTGGTCAGGATAATCAGCAGGATCTCCAGGTTGTCGTGATAGAACTCCATGATCACGCGAATCATCTCCCTCAGCACATCGATATGGGACTTGTTATCCTTGCGTATCTCGTTGATGTGCACCGAGAAGTCGTAGTACTCCTGATCGAGAATGGCATTGAGGATTTCCGGAATACCCTTGTAGTAGTAGTACAGAGAGCTCTTGTCCATATCCAAGGCCTTGGCAATGTCTCCCATAGTGGCGTTCTTTCCGTGCTTAATTAGCACGCTCTCCGCCATTGCCAGGATTGTGGCCCTCTTCTGCTCCAGACGTTTCTGCTTCGATTGGGACATCTTGTTCTCCGCTTTCTATTGGTATTTCAATTCTAATTTCAATTTCCAGTTTAATCTATAGGGTTTGCAATTGTCATCCACCCTGAGATATTTGAGGTTCTTTCCCCCGGAGATGCGGCGGTTGGAGCTTGTCAGAAAACCTGGCATTCGCCTATAGTGGAGCTATGGTAAGACACGAATCGGAAAAGAAACCCTACCCCGTTTATGGCGAGGGAGACAAGCAAGTGCTCAAACAGATCCTGGTAGGACCGAAGGACGGCTTCGAAGGGTTCCTCCGGGAGTTCACCGTGCAGCCCGGGGCCAACACTCCGTACCATCAGCACGACTGGTACCACGTCGTGTACATTCTGGAAGGCAGCGGGTTCGTAAAAATCGACGGGACCGAGCATCCGATCCTGGCAGGATCCGCCGTGCATGCCCCGGCAGGGGTGACCCACGGATTCTTCAATACCGGGGAAGGACAGCTGCGCTTCCTCTGCCTGGTCCCGAAGAAGGGCGATGCCTACGGAGAGGCAGACGGGTGAAGCGCACAGACTCGTTCCTATAGAATCAGACGGCCGAGCGCTCCCGCGGGTTGCGGCTCAAGGACTTCAAACGGTCCAGATCTTCCAATGTGAATCCCCTCCAGCGCATCGGCAGGACGCTGTTGTTGTGGGTCAGAGGTTCGGCCTCGAGGTCATAGGAAGAAGCATGCACGGCCTGTGGCCAAAGGGGACTGCCGGGGGTCGGTGAGTATTCGGAAAGCTGAACCCGGATCCCGAATCGGGCGGCATGACGGAGCGACATCTCCACCTCCTGCGCTTCCTGGCCCGGCATCCCCGCCAGAACATAGGCAGTGATATCCTGAGGCGCAAATCCCGCCTGCAGCAGATGCTCCAATCCTACGGCCAGCATCGAGGGGGCCAGCTTACGATCCAGAGTCTCATGAAACTCCGAGCGGGCGCTCTCAAAACCGATGCGGACCTCGGCGAACCCCGCGCGCTTCATCAGGTTCGCACAGGCACGGTCCAGGTGGCGCAGGTGCACGGCGTTGGGAAGGTAGAACCTCAAAGCGAGATCGGAGCGGCAGATCTGTTCGAGAAAGGGCAGAAACCCGCGCTCCTTGTTGCACAGCAGAGCGTCGTCGTAGAAGGCGAACGAACCGGTTCCATAGCGCCTGTGCGCCTCCTGCACGGTCTGAAACAGCAGATCCGGGTTCCCGGGGTGGAATCGGGGCTCGATCACCTTGGAGGCGCAGTAAGCGCAGGCCATCGGACAGCCGCGGTTCAACCGCAGAACACCGGCCTGCCAGTTGCCCTCCGGCAGGAGCATAAGCTCCTCGGAAGAGGGAAAAGCAGCTGCCGGAAGGGATCGGGAGCGCAGAAAATCTTTCAGTCGAGGGAAATCGGATCCGGACACCACCAGATCCGCTTCACTGCGGGCTGTCGCGTGGGCCGGGCAGAGGGTCGGATAGATGCCCCCCAGCACAACCGGCGCCCTGGGGAACACCTTTCTCACCATTCGGATCGCCTCGATCACCCCTGGATACCAGTAGGTCATCCCGGCGGACACCATCACGACGTCGGGCTGCTCGGCGCAGATCCGGCGCTGTAAACTCTCCGCCAGGATCCCGTAACGGGCGAAGCTTCGCTTCATCCCGGCCACGGCGGGCGGTGTGGGCACGACCTGCCGGAAGAACTTGCCCGTACCCCGGGGCTCCCGTTTCGGGCAGCCCAACGCGGCGATGCTGGCAGGATCGGTATAGTCCAGCGCGTTCACCAGACGCACCCGAAATCCCGAGCGGTCCAACCAGGCAGCAAGCCTGAACAGAGCATAGGGTTTGAGAAACAGATCGTAGAGGGCAAAATCGTAGATCGGAGGATAGATCAGCAGCGCTCTCGGCTGACTGGAATGCCGGCGGGCACGGCGGTGCCGGCCAGGGCGCTGCCGGGCACGGCGCGGCTGGACAAAGGACCCCGTTTTTGTTACGTTTACCATGGTTTTTAGGCGCCGTACCCAAGAGGTAAGGGAGAGGTCTGCAAAACCTTTATGCATCGGTTCGATTCCGATCGGCGCCTGTCTCCCAATTAAATCGCTGATACCAGAACAGAGCCAGAGCGGTCATAGAATTGCAGAACGGCCCGCGGCCGATCTCCGCCGCCAGCTCCTCTGTCGGCACCAGCAGTGCATCCAGCAGCTCCAACTCATCCAATCTTCCCTTCCCGCCTGCGGACCCCTGCGCCGAGCCCTGGCCGCCGGTCTCCCGGTGCAGGCCTTCGGCAAGGAAGGTATAGCAGCGGTTGGTCATAAAGGCGGGATTGGGACATATTGCACCGATCGGCTTCAGGCTCTTGGTCAGATATCCCGTTTCCTCGAAGAGCTCTCTGGCAGCCGCCGCTTCGGGGGGTTCAGCCGACTCGATCAATCCGGCTGGGAACTCTACGGTGATGCGGGAGATTCCCTGGCGGTACTGCTTGACCATCAAGAAGCAGCTCCTGCCCTGCGCATCCGGCAGAACCGGGACAACGTTTACCCATCCCGGTGCCTCGAGCAGATGGAAGATCCCCTGCCTGCCGTCTGCAGCTTGCCGTTTCGATTCGTACAGATCAAAAATGCCGCAGCGTTTGACCAACCGCGAATTGATTTCTTTCCAATTGAGATGGACATCCCTGTCGTTCATGGACAACCGTAGCATGAAAGTTTCCGGCCTTTCAATTCCCGGTGGGCGGTGAAAAAGCTCCGATACATGGGCGAGATTAATTCGACAGACGGCAAAATCGTGGCGCTGCTCAGTGTGAAAGCCGTTGAACCTTGGGAGCAGCAGTTCGGCGATTACTTCGCTTAACATTGACAACCTCAATACCGATCCATATACTAGCGGTACATATTCGCTCCCGGCACCACAGTATTCATGTGGTCGGGATTGTTTGATAGCTCGAATTAGTACAGAGGAGCGTTTTTCTGGGAAACGGCATGGCCAATCCTTTACAGCTGTCCATTGTTGCCTTCAAGAAAGGTTCCTATATCATCGTCGAGGGTAAACCCAACGCCGCCAACTTCTTCATAATCCGCGGCGGCAAAGTCGGTTTGAGCAAGGAAGTGTCGATCGTCGAGGAGGAGGGCGGGAATATCCTCGGCCCCGGCGACTTCTTCGGCGTCATCTCCACGATGTCCGCCCACAGCCATATCGAAACCGCCCAGGCGCTGACAGACGTGTCTCTGATCTCCGTGCTGCGGGACCAGTACGATATGCTGATCGAGAAAAACGCCCCCGTGGCCATGAAGATCATCCAGGGGTTCTCCCGGCGCATGCGCTACCTGGATGAGGCGGTTACCAGGCAGACGCTGAAGAGCTCCGGTACGGAGCATCCCAGCCACCTGTTCAAGGTGGCCGAATACTATGCGCGGCAGAGCCAGTACAACCAGGCTTACTACGCCTACTACCGCTATCTGCAGCATTGCCCGGATGGGGAACACGTGAGTACGGCCAAGGAACGGATGTCCAAGATTCATCCATATGCCAAGGCCGTCTATCTGGAAAAGAAAGAGGGCGAGTTCACCCGTTTCTATCCAAAAGCTACCATGATCTGCAGCGAATCCGAGCCAGGGGATGAGCTGTACATCATCCAAAAAGGATCGATCAAGGTCAGCAAGATCGTGGACGACAAAGAGGTGCTGCTGGCACTGCTCAAAGCCGGGGACATCTTCGGAGAAATGGCGCTTCTGGAAAACAAACCCCGCTCCGCCTCGGGGATCGCCCACGAAGACACCACGGTCATGGTCGTCAACCGCGCCAACTTCCAGCGCATGGTTCAGACTCAGCCCCAACTGATCACCCGCCTGACCCAACTGCTGGCTGAGCGTATCTGGGTCGTCTATCGTCAGCTGGCCAACACGATCATGGCCAATCCGCTGGGCCGACTCTACGATCGGCTGTGGCTGGAGATGGAGAAAAACCGGGTCCAACCCGGTCCGGGAGAGTCCTACAGCTTCGACTTCGGACCTAAAGAGCTGATCAACATGGTGGGCATGTCCATGGAGGAAGGCAAGAGCGTCCTGCAGCGGCTGTTCGAAAATAAAAAGATCAAGGTTGTGGACAACCGCATCTTCACTGTAGACAGTGAGGAGATCTACAAACAGACCGAGTACTTCAAGAAGATGGAGAAGATCCAGAAATCCCGTGAGGAGGGATCCTTCAAATCCCTGCGCTGAATCGAGCCACCCAAAACCTCAAGCGAACAAAGCTACTCTTTTTGCCCGGCCACGTTTCGATAAAACAACACCACCAGAACGAGTCCGGCCAGACATAGGATAAAGAACGGAACCCCCTCTACCAGGTTGAATTGACCATCCCGGATCAGCGGCACGACGATCCAGGCGGGGATCGTGATGAACATCATGAACCCGAAGGTGATGGCTACGGATGTCAGGTAGTAGCCCCAGGCAGCCCGTCGCCACAGACCGATGGCCGAACAGAGGGCAAGGGGAACAATCAGACCCAGATCGAGGGCCTGCGTTTCCAGGGTGGCGACCCCGGCCAGTTCCTCCGGGAGTCTTCCGGTGATCATGATCGGAACGATGCGGCCGATCCAAAGTAGGAGGAGGGCGACGCTCAGGAGGAGGGAAAAGACGACGAATGCGGTCCTGGGAAAGCGAGGCGAAAAGCGCAGCGGCAGTCCGGCCACGTCGATGAGGCTGAGGTTCAGGAAGAAGGCGACCAGGCTCAGGGCAAAGATGCCCACGTAGACCAGAAACAGTGGATTGAAAGCCATCATCGTTGCGTACATCAGGTAGACATAGAAAAAATAGAAAAGCAGGCCGCCGAGCAGCAGTCGCCCCCGCAGCGAATCCCCCAGAGAGAGGATCACGGCCACCGCCAGGAGGGGCAAGCCGATGCAGAGATTGATCGCATCCCAGATTACCCCCTCCCGCACCACCACAACCGGATCGTACCGATACAGACCGCTTCCCTGAAACACCGCCTTCTGTCCGCGCACCGTCGTGTGTCCGATCGGAGGTTCCGGTGTTTTATAGAAGAGACCGACGGTCGTGGCACCTAGGATGAGCAGAAAAATGAGTGCACACAGCAAGATTTGCAGCTTCATGAAATTGCCTCCGGGTCCCCGATGATCCCGAACTTCTCGATGAACCCTTCAGGACAGGGGGCGATCTTTCGCTGCCGGTAATCGAAAAAGACGATCCCCGTTTTGACCCGGGCAATCTCCCGCCGGCCGCACTCGAGCAGGTAGTACAGGTCGAAACCCCGCGTGCCGACATCATCCAGATAGATGGTGATTTCGATATCATCACCCATGTTCCCCTCCGCCCGGTAGAGTATCATGGCATCGGTCATGATGATCGCCTGCCCGAACAGGTTCATCTCGCTGTGCCCGTGTTCCGCAAAGAAGCGCAGGCGAGCCTCGTGGCAGAGGGTCAGCACCGAATCATTGCCCAGATGCCCCCCGTAATTGACATCGTCCACCCGCACCCGGAGCCTGGTTTTGAAGACCTCCCGGCCCTTAACTTCGAATCGTAATCTGGCCATTCTTCTCTCCTTTTGCCTGCTTTGGCCCACCTTTACTGTTCGCCTGTTCTTGTATCACCGCCGCCAGAACTGTTTATCGCCGCTCCATGACCTTGATTATCTGAAGGATCGTGCGGTTCACCGGTGCAGCGATCCCGTGCTCTGCTGCCAACTGGCAGATCCTGCCGCTGAAAATCTCCACCTCGGTTTTACGGCCCGCCTCGACATCCTGCAGCATCGAGGATTTCCCCCCCGGGGACAGCTTCATGAGAAAGCCGTACCATTTTTCCAGATCGTCTTCAACCAGGTTTATGCCGACAACGCCGGCCAATTCGATCACCTCCCGCATCAGAGCCTCCATCAGGTCTCGGGCATCCTGGGAAACGTGGAACACACCGTAGGGAGCCCGCAGAACAGCAGAGGCCTGGTTGATGCCGGCATTTATCATCAGCTTCCACCACAGCATCCGCCTCATGTCCTCCGGCACCTCACTGGGGACATCGGCTTCGGCAAATGCCTCCCGTACCCTCTGCACCTTCCGGCTGGACAAGGAATTGCTCAGCTCACCGAAGTAGAGAATCCCCGGTTTCGAGTAGGTAATCCGATTGTTCTCCCTCACCGCATCAATGCCTACGGATATGGTGTAGAGCATCTTATCGATACCGCAGGCCGATCCGATGATCTGTTCGCTTTCCAATCCGTTCATCACGGAGATGATCGTCGTACCGCTGCCGACCCTGTTCTTCAATCCGCGGATCCCGTCCTCGAGCTGGTGATGTTTGAGGGCGACGATTATGAGATCCGCTGCCGGCCCCGGATCATCCGGACGTATCACCGCGGGGCGATATTCCTTCCCGTTTACAACCAATCCATCCCGGCTCAACCGGTCGTGATATCGCCCTGCGGCGATCAACTCTGTCACGAAACCGGGGGCATCACAGAAGCGGGAAGCGAGGAATCCCCCCATCGCCCCCGCGCCCAGAACAGCTACTCTCCGTATCCTCTCCATACCTCCAATAATGCACACCTTCCAGTTCATTTCAAGGTTTAGATACCGGGTAACAGTTCACTCCGTCCTCCGTGTTACAGAACTGAGGATGCCATAATAGAGCATTACCGAAATTGAAATAATTAATCTATATATAAAAAATATAACTAATTATTTAAAAGATATTGAATATTATTGAAAATCTATTAAATTATACAAATAACTGAAGAAGGAAATTGTACCTGCCATGGAACTGCAGCACAGGAACAGGCTCAACGGTGAGATAGGCGGCGTGACTCGACAGGCCCTGCGCGTATCTCTGCACAATCCCCCCCTGGCCCGGTTCTTCCTGAAGACCCTCCTGCATCAGCGCAAAGCCGCGGTCAAACGGGAGCTCTGGGAGAAGGAGGGCATCCACGTGCCTCCTTTCATGATCGCCAGCATTACCCGGCGCTGCAACTTGAACTGCGCGGGCTGTTACGCCCGGGCTCAGCGGATAACCGACGATCAGGAGCTGTCTGCCAGCCGGCTGAACGAGTTGATGGACGAGGCCGAGGAGCTCGGTTTTGTCTTTGCCCTGCTGGCCGGCGGGGAGCCGCTCACCCGACACGAGATCCTCGATGTTACCGAATCCCATCCCAAGATCATTTTCCCTCTTTTTACCAACGGCACGCTCCTAACAGAGGAGATGCTCAAGCGTATCGCCGGTCAGAAGAACGTAATTCCTGTTCTCAGTCTCGAAGGATTGGAGGCACAGACCGACAGCCGCCGGGGGACGGGGGTTTACAGACATCTGCTGCAGGCCATGGACCGGCTGAAGAGGAAACGAATCTTTTTCGGCATTTCCCTCACAGTTACACGCAGGAACGTCGCTCTGGTGAGCTCAGAATCCTTTGTTCGTGAATTGACAGCCCGGGGTTGTCGTCTGTTCTTCTACGTCGAATACATCCCGGTCAAGGAAGGAACCGAAGACCTCGTCGTCTCTCCCGCCCAGCGGGAAGAACTGGACCGGAAGATGGGTGAGCTGCGACGGCGGTTCAACCGCCTTTTCATCTCCTTTCCTGGAGATGAAAAGATCTACGGAGGCTGCCTGGCCGCGGGCCGGGGATTCGTGCACATCAGTCCTGCCGGGAGGCTCGAACCCTGTCCCTTCGCCCCCTACTCCGACACGGATCTGCGGGTCACATCTCTGAAGCAGGGGCTGTCATCGGTTTTCCTCGAACGTATCCGTCAGAGTGACGAACACCTGGAAGAAACAGAAGGGGGCTGCGCCCTGTGGAACAAGCGGACGTGGGTACAATCCCTCATCCCCCGAGCGCTCTAGTAGATCCCCAGCACCTCGAGATCCGACCAGTAGACATTGTAGCTTGACAGAGCGCCGGTGGCTTCTTCGTGGATCCCCTGCAGCGATGGGATATCGGTCCTCATGACGATCCGTCCCTGGGGATTCAGCTGGTTCAGCTCGATCAACCCCTTGGAAAGGGCCAGGTGGTTGAAATCCAGATTTCCGAAGTAGTAGGTGTGCGGATCGACCTCCGGAGGAATACTGACTCGGATCTTTCCCTCCCCTAAGATCGGATCCACAGGAATCCAGCCGACCGTCTCGATATAGAACTCCGCCCAGTAGTGCCGCGTGGCCTGTAGATCCCGGTCGATCAGATACCCGGCGACCGGGCGCGCGGGGATATCCTGACTGCGGGCCAGGGCACAGAACAGCATCGAATAGAGATACGGATTCCCCTTCCTGTCCTCAATGGCTTTGAGAACATCCCGTTCGGCGTACTCCAGGTCCACCTGCAGTTGGGTGATCACGTATCGGTAGATCTCCCGGGCCTTGCGATAGGGATTGCGCTCCCTCCCAACGATGCGCGCCCCGATCTTGGCGATGCTCTCATCGTCGGCGGGCACAACCATGTCGGCGGCGGTGTAGCGCTTGTACAGTCTCCTGGAGGCGTTGTAGGCGGTCGGCACCTTGGCGATATTGATGCGGGTCTCCACAGAGTATCTGTCAACCATGAAGCTCTGGAAAATCATATAGCTCTTGTCCGGCTCGAGATTTTCCAGATTGAAAAGCTTGACCCCGCTGACGTTGTCAAACAGCGGTTCGGGCTCCTGGCTCACCAGCTGGATCTCCCGCTGTTCCGGGGCTTGAACCAGTTGGGGCACCCACAGATTGAGGCTGTTTCCCCCCTCCGCGACAACCGATCCCACCTCCAGCGAATACTGCACGGAATAGGTCCGCTTCTCCGGGAACAGCTTGGTACCGGCCGCACTTTCGATCTCCACGAATACGGCATTGCTTTTGCCCTTGTCGGTCACCACCATCATCTGACCGGAGGAGGCTCCGTCAGGCACCCAGACCTGGATCTCCCGATCGCTCCACAGTTCGTAATCCAGATCGTATTCCGCCGCCGGGATAAAGGAAGCCTCCTCGACTTCGTTGTACCCTTGAGTCGGATCACCGGAGATCCAGGTAAACCGGACCTGGGAGCCGCCCCGCTGCAATCCGAAGTTCATACCGCTGATCGTCAGAAGTGTGCCCTCTGATCCGGATCCCGGTTCCAACGCGCTGATGTAGGGCTGGCCGGGTTTGCCCGGCCCGGAAAGCACGACCGGGATCTGCTGTTTGTTGGTAAACAACAGACCCTTGCTCTTTCCGTTTTTTGTGATTACCCGCACCATACCGGAGCTGACTTCCTCCGGGATACGCAGGCTGATTTGAGTGTCCGACCAATCCAGGTAGCCCGACGACACCGGTGCATATCCCCCGATGATTACCTCCCCCCCGTTGCGGACATCCCCGAAGTACTTCCCCGTGATGACCATTACATCCTGCGGGAATCCGATTTTAGGTGTTATCGAATCAATCTGGGGTGGCCGTCCGGTCATTCGGGAGCTCAACAGCAGCACCGCCAGGATAACCAGCAAAATTGTGGTGAACAGGACTTCTCTGCGTTTCAGAAACGGTTTGGGGATGTGTTTTTTCTCTTCCATGTCTAGTTGGCTTCGGGTGAGCGGAACAGATCTCTGTAGGGATAGATCTCCACTTCGAGTTGTATGTTGAAGGTCGAGACCTCGGCAAACTCACTGGAAAAACCAAGGGGGAAAAACAGGACCTTTTCTCCCCAGGACACGGGGATGCTTTGAATCGTGGTTAGATAGGTGGTCTTGGAATCAGGAGCCTCGGAGAACCACACCTGCCCCTGGGCTACCAACAGCAGGTTCCCGCTGTCCTCCTGATAGGGAGTGAAAACCACGTCGATGCGGATGTTGTCTCCGACCAGTCGGACGGCGACGCTCCGGCCGGGTATCGTCACCTTCTTGCTCTTAGAGTTCCACACGGGTTGCTGGTCGGGAGGAAGCACCCTGGCGGTGATCTGCAGCTGCAGAGCCTCATCGATCAAGGACTCCAGATTTTCATCTTCGAAAAAACGTTCCAGATCGCTGTCCTGGGCTCCGGCGCAAACGAGGCCGAGAAAAAGCAGTATGACGAGCAGGATCCGCCGGATCATCTCAGCTTCCTGCTGTACTCATCGGCCCGCAGCATCCTGGGTTCACCGAATTGAAGGAACTCGGTGTCCTCCGGCAGGGTGATGATGATCTGCTGATTTCCCGGTTCCTGATCCAACGACTTGAGCAGCTGCTCGAGATCTTCGATAGGGGCCGCTACCTGCACCTCGGTAACCCCGGAGGGCTGTCTCTTGATGCTCATAAACGGGAAATTGGGCCGCGTGCTGAGGAATATCAGCAGACCCCCCATCCCCAATAGTACGACCAGCATCGCCCCTATCGCCGGAACGGGCATGCTGACCCGCCTTCGCCACAGCGTTCGCCTGCGGTGTCTCAACCGAAGCGCTTGGCTGCTCAGCAACTGTTCCCTGGTCCGCTCGAGAGGCCCCTGAGCCGCAGGCTCCTTGTCCGCGAGCAATACCTGCCTGAGTGAGCCCAGCTGTGCCAGAGTCAGCCGGCATCGCGGGCACGTTTCCAAATGTTCTTTGATTCTTTCCGACCAGGGGGATTCTATCTCCCCGTCGAAAAACGCGCTTAGAAGGTCAGGTTTGGGACAGTCCATATCCCTCTCTTCATCCACCGATCTCGCCGTCGAGCAGCTGAGCCAGACGCTCCCGCGCTCGGAATGCCCTTACTTTTACGTTCCCCTCGCTGATTCCTAAAATACCTGCTATCTCTCTGTAATTCAGATCCCCATACTCCTTCAGGACCAGGACCACCCTCATCTTGGCGGGCAGCCGACCCAGGGCTGCCTGGACCATGCTGCGGGTCTGTTCCCTGAAAAACTCCTGATCTGTGGATTTGGAATATTGAGGTGTACTTTTTTGCAGTCGACCGTAAGCCCGCTGCTCCCTTGATCTCTTCTTCTCATAGTTCAAAGAGATGTTCTTCAGAACGCGTATCAACCAGTACTTGGTTTGATCGAGATTGGGAAGCGGTGCCTCCCGCTGCCAGTACTTGATGAACGCCTCGTGGCAGATGTCCTCCGCCTTTGTACTGCTGCCGGTAATGCGGTAGGCAATCCTGAACAGTGTCGGGTAGAGAGACTCATATGCCTTGTCGAATAGATCCTCACGCACCATTGTAAACAACGAACCTGGCCACTACGTTACAAAATCTGCTCAAAGTTTTTTCGTCCAGCGAGGTCCCGCGGGGGTGTCCTCCAGAGTCACGCCCATCTCCCGCAGCTGATTCCTTATCTCATCCGCCCGTGCATAATCCCTGGCGCGCCTAGCCTGCTCCCGCTGGTCGATCAACGCCTGCACCCGAGCCTCGAACTCCGGGTCGAGACGCTGCGGCTCTGCGGAGGCGATCCCCAGAGCCAGAACACGATCCATCTCAAGGAGCCCCCCCAGCTTTTGCTGCGGCGGGATCTGCTCGTCCTTGATCAGCTCCCAGAAGGCGACCAGTGCCTGAGGCACGTTCAGGTCGTTCGCCAGAGCGTCGCGGAAGCAGCGAAGCAGGCCGGAAGCCTTCCCATCGAGCGCCTCGCCCTTCGCCGGTTCCAAGGGCTTCTCCGGATTCGCGTCAGAATACTCCTGCTTCAACCGCAGAACCCGCTGCACAGCGTTCAGCCGGCCGCTGCGGGCCGCATCCAGGGCTTCGAAGCTGAACTGAAGGGGGGAGCGGTAGTGGGCCCCGAGGCAGAAGTAGCGGTAGTCCAGGGCATCATAGCCGTTGTCCACAAGGCTGTCGAGGGTCAGGAAGTTGCCCGCGGATTTGGCCATCTTCTCCTTGGCCATGACCAGGAACTCCCCGTGCACCCAGTACTTCACCCAGGGCTTCTTGCCCGTGGCCGCCTCGCTCTGGGCGATCTCATTGGTATGATGCACCGGGATATGATCGATCCCTCCGCAGTGGATGTCGAACTGTTCGCCAAGGTACTTCATGCTCATGGCACTGCACTCGATGTGCCAGCCCGGATAACCCCTGCCCCAGGGAGAATCCCAGAGCATGGCCTGATGTTCGAACTTCGACTGGGTGAACCAGAGCACGAAGTCGTGGGGATTTTTCTTGTTTGGATCCACGGCGATCCTGGCTCCGGCCTTCAGGTCCTCCCTGACCTGTCCGGTGAGCTTTCCGTAGTCCGAGGCTTTGCTTACGTCGAAGTACAAGTTGCCCCCCGCCTGATAGGTAAAACCCGCCGCTTCGATACGGCGGATCAGATCGATCATATCCTGGACATGCTCGGTAGCCCGGCAGCGAATATCCGGCATGCTTATGTTGAGGGCTTCCAGGTCGCGGAAAAAAGCATCTTTGTAGAACTCGGCTATTTCCCAGACGCTCTTGCGTTGCTCCCGGGCTCCCTTCAGCATCTTGTCCTCTCCCTGGTCTGCATCATCGGTAAGGTGGCCGACATCGGTGATGTTCATGACATGCCTGACCCGATAGCCGAACAGGCGCAGGGTGCGCATCAGAATATCTTCGAAGATGTAGGTGCGCAGATTGCCGATATGAGCGTACTGGTACACCGTGGGCCCGCAGGTGTAGATGCCGACATTATCGTCATCAATGGGTTCGAGTTCCTTTTTTTCTCTGCTCAGCGTGTCGAACAGCCTAAGCGAACGCTGAAGTTGGAGTGGCAAACAAGCCTCCTTTCTCGAGATGAGAACGTTGTAGATTATTTCAAGGTTTGTATATAGACTCTGCCTGTGAGAAACGTAGGGAAAATCCCGAAAAAAATCAACCTGCCCTGCCCCGTTTCCTACAACGAGCCAATGAGCCTGCACACCAGCTTCCGCATCGGTGGACCGGCGGACATGTACACAACACCCCAGAGCTTGGAGCAGGCGGCCCAGGTCTACGGCCTTCTGAACAATCAGGAAATACCTACGTTTATCCTCGGGGCGGGGGCCAACATACTGGTCTCGGATCTGGGAATCCGGGCAGCCGTGATCGACGTGAGCCGGCTGCGGGGATTGAGCCTCTCCCGGGCAGATCGAGGCGCCACTGTAGAAGCCCTGGCCGGCACGGCTATGAGCGATGCCAGCACCCTGGCTTCGCAGCAGGGTCTATCGGGCCTGGAGTTCATCTACTCCATGCCGGGTAGTGTGGGTGGTTCGGTCTGGATGAATGCGCGCTGCTATGGCCGGTCGATCTCAGAGGCGCTTGTGAGCGTGAAGTACGCCGAGCCGTCGGGAGAGATCGTCACGATGAAGGTCGACAAGGACCGCTTCAGCTACAAACGCTCTCCCTTTCAGAGGCACCGGCGCTTGATTCTCAGCGCTACTTTCGCTCTGGAATCCGCAGACGCGCAGGCGATGCGTGAAAGGATGGAATCGATCAAACAGGACCGGGAGCGGAAAGGACACTTCCAGTATCCCTGTGCCGGCAGCATCTTCAAAAATGACCGGGCATTCGGAAATCCTACGGGGAAGCTCATCGACTCCCTCGGACTGAAAGGCAGATGCATCGGGGCGGCCTGTGTCTCGCAGCACCATGGCAATATCATCGTGAATACCGAAGCCGCCAGTGCGGAGGAGGTATTCCGGCTGATCCGTTTGCTCGAAGACGAGGTGTACAGGGCATACGGGTTCCGGCTGGAGCGGGAGATCCTGCTGGTCGGACAGTGGCAGGAGGAGGCAACATGACAGGATTCTTGGACAATATGCGGGACTATCTGCAGGATCTCAAGGATCATGAGCTGAAGAAGGTCATCGCGGATATCCCCATCAACGAGCTGATCGAAATTTGGGATGACCTGGACGAGGAGCAGGCGCTCAAGCTCTTCCGTATCCTGGATCTGGAACACAAGGTCGATCTGATGGATACCCTTCCCATCTCGAAACAGGAGCTGCTGATCCGTTCCCTCACCGGGGAGCATGCCAAAGCTCTGCTTGCAGAGATGGACCCCGACGACCTTACCGACTTCATCCAGTCGGTCTCTCCGGAGGTGCGGGAATCTGTCTGGAACGCCCTGGAGGAGGAAGCCAAGCAAGAGATGCTGCTGCTGCTCAAGTACGACTACGACGACGCCGCGGGATTGATGACCACCCGCTATCTGGCGATTCGGCCCAATCTCAAGGTCTCCCAGGCCCTGACCTGGGTACGCAAGAACATGCAGAACGTGGAAACCGTCTACTACATCTACGTGCTGGATCCGCTCAAACGCCTGATCGGGGTGGTCTCTCTGCGGGACCTGATGGCCGCAGAGGATGCGGATCTGGTCCAGAATGTAATGGTAAAAGAGATGATCACCGTGTTCCAGGACACCGACCAGGAGGAGGTGGCCAAGATCCTGGAAACCTACGATCTCCTGGCGCTGCCTGTCGTGGATCACTACCACCGGCTGCTGGGTATCGTCACCTTCGACGATGTCATCGATGTCATCCGGGAAGAGCAGACCGAAGACATCTACAAGATGAGCGCCGTGTCGGCCAGCCGGGCGACCTATCTGGAGAGCTCCGTTTTCGCCCTGATGCGCAGGCGCATTCCCTGGCTGATCATCCTGCTGCTGGCCGCCACCATCACCACCAACGTCATCGCCGGCTACCGCCACGTTCTGGAAGCGGCGGTGGTCCTGGCATTTTTTATCCCGATCGTCACCGGCACGGGGGGCAACTCCGGCACCCAGTCGGCCACGCTGATGATCCGCGGCCTGGCCACCGGGGAGCTGCGTTTCCAGGACATCTGGCGGATCATCGGCAAGGAGGTCCTGGTCGGATTGATGATCGGGGTGTGCCTGGGTATCCTCACCGTCCTCCGGGCCATGCTTCTGCCCCCGGAGGTGTCTCTCAATGAAGCCCTGGCCGTCGGCACGGCCATGTTCTTCGTGGTTATCGTGGCCACCCTGGTAGGCGCGCTGGCACCGCTGGCCATCGCCCGCCTGGGTCTGGACCCGACCGTGATGGCCGGTCCCCTGATGGCCACCCTGATCGACGTGTCGGGTCTGACCATCTACTTCGAAACGGCCAAACTCCTCCTGAAGGTGATGTAGGGTGATCCTGATTGTCGGTCACAATCCGGACTGGAAGAAGATCTACAGGGTCTCGAGGATGGAGGTGGGCGGGGTCAATCGCCTGGATGCTGCAGAGTTCTTCCCGGCCGGGAAAGGAGCCAACACAGCCCGGGTCCTGCTCGGATTGGGAGAGAAGGTGCTGCTGCTGAGCTACTTCGGGGGCAGCAACGGGGAGCGGTTCCGCGGGGCCATCGCGGAAGAAGGCATTCCCCACCGCTATGTGCGCACGCTGGGGGAAACCCGAACCTGCACGACGGTCCTGGAAGCGGACGAGCGCACCACCGAGCTCATCGAACCGGCCGCGCCCCTCGAAGCCGCGGAGGCCGAGCGCTTCGAGGGACTGTTCACGCAGGTTTTGCCCGAGGCCGAGCTGCTGATCGTCGCCGGCACCTCCCTGCCCGGCTCCCCGGAGGATTGCTACCGCAGCTACATCGAATTATCAAAAAACCGGGGGGTTCCCACGATCCTGGACTCCTACAGATCCCACGGCCGGGCCGCATTGGATGCCCACCCTGAGGTCCTGAAAATAAACCTCTTCGAGCTGGAGAGCCTGACCGGAAGGACGCTGACGGATCCGCGGAAACGAAAATCCGCCCTCAGGGAGGTCCGCGATGCCTATGCCCTGCAGTGGATCATCATCACCAGGGGCGCCGACGGTGTAGAAGGATTCGACGGGCACAGCTACCTCCGCGCGGGCGCGCCCAAGATCCAGGTTCGCAATCCGATCGGAAGCGGCGATGCGGTAACAGCCGGCATCGCCCACGCCCTGCTGCGCGGCCAGAGCCTGGAACAGGCCCTGCGCCGGGGCACGGCTCTGGGCACGGCCAACTGTCTGAACCTCTACCCGGGACGCGTCGACCCCTCTGCCTACCGGGAGATGCTGGATCGGGTCGATCTACAGGCGTTCTGAGCACCCGCTGGATTCATCGCTGACCGGATCGAGCCGGTGATTGGGGGCGGGCCTCCGCCTCCCAACCAACCCTCAGGGCGAACATCTGCAGCCAATCCTTCCCCAGCCGGGC
>Ga0315553_10001280_pt1 | contig 21086 bp, 20 predicted proteins | sample SalMarSW160140MG_FD_203099 | JGI IMG/M metagenome (GOLD analysis project Ga0315553, IMG submission 203099) | Salt marsh sediment microbial communities from the Plum Island Ecosystem LTER, Massachusetts, United States - Salt Marsh Sediment SW1601-40 ... | reverse complement strand
CCAGCAATGCTATTGCCAGTGCTACCTCCATCAGGCTAAAGCCTTTTTCACCTTTCATAGCTCTCAGCTCCTAGACATTTAATTGTCCGTAGATAGAATACATGGCCGAAAGTAGAGAAACGGCAATAAAGCCAATTACTACGGCTATCCCTATAATCATGGCCGGTTGAATGAGCCCTACCGCAGAACTCGTCCTGTCATCAGCCTCAACCTCATAGCTCTGGGCTACCGTAGTAAGCGTGCTGTCCAGATTACCGGTTTCTTCACCAACTCCGACCATCTGCACCATTAAGGGCAGGAAGAGTTTATTCTTGCCCATAGGCTTGGATAAACCCTGGCCTCTGATCAACTCTTGCTGAACCTCGGTTAGCGCCTCGACCATAGCCTTGTTATTGCTACCGTGAATCACCAGAGACATGATTTCGGGCAAGGGTAAGCCAACCTTGAACAGCAGCGCCATGGTCCGGCAGGCTCGGCCAAGCTCGCTAAGCACATTGATACGACCTATTACCGGTAAAGAGAGCATTAATTTATCAAACTGGTATTTGCCGGCTGGCGTCCTGATGTATAAATACCCCACAATAATCACCGCCACCATCGCCAGAATTAAGAAAAGCCCATACTGGAGAAGCCAAGCAGATACGTCCAGAAGCAGCTGCGTTGCCATCGGTAGTTCAACACCGAAAGCCCCATACAGGTCAATGAAGGTGGGCATGACAAAGGCAACCAGTATGGCTACTACTACTAAAGCTATAACACCCAGTCCAACGGGGTAGGCAAGGGCGCCTTTAATCTTCTTTTCGGTGTTAAGACCCCTCTCCACATAATCAGCCATCTGCCGCAGCACCACTTCCAGGTTGCCACCCTGCTCACCGGCAGCTATCGTCCGGTGATAAACCTCAGGGAAAGCCCGTGGATGTTTGCTCAAGGCCGTAGATAACGAAGTGCCACCACGGATGTCGGAGGCCACCTGGCCAACTATATTCCTTAAACTGCGGTTGGTTGCCTGGCTCTGTAATAGTTCTAAAGCGGTAACAATGTCAGTGCCGGATTCAAGGAGTAAAGCCAGCTGGCGGGAAAACATTATTATCTCTCTTGCCTTTATCCGGGAAAAGCGGCTGGCCACACTGCCCAGGTTGAAGAAAGGTGTTATCATCTTCAGGTTGACCAGCTGGTAGCCACCATAATTTAGCAGGCTGGCGGCGGCCTCTTCGTCAGTGGCCGAAAGCTTGCCCTTAACCAGTTTTCTCTCCGCTGTATAGGCTATATATTGAAAATCCATGATACCTCCCCCAGACTACTAGTCTCCAGAATAGGCGTTGCGCAGCACCTCAGAGGGAGTGGTTACGCCCTCCTTTACCTTGCGCATGCCATCTTTCATCATAGTTACCATACCTTCCTTGAGTGCCTGGGCACGAACTTCACTACTGCTTACCCGTTGGGTGACCATCGCCCTTATAGTGTCACTCATGGCCATAATCTCAAAGATGCCGACTCTGCCTATGTAACCGGTATAAGCACATGATTTACAACCGGTGCCATAGACGAATTCGGTCCGCTTCTCCCCCATTTCTTTTTCGTAAGCCATCTGCTCTATCAGCGGCGCCTCAATAGGGTGGCTGCAATCAGGACAAACGCGGCGCACCATCCGCTGGCCGATAACACCAATAACCGCCGAGGCAATCAGGAAAGGCTCTACATCCAGGTCAATAAGACGAGAGAGCACGCCGGAAGAATCGCTGGCGTGTACCGATGATAGCATCAGGTGGCCGGTGAGGGCAGCCTGGACTGCTATGTTGGCGGTTTCCGCATCGCGTATCTCGCCGACCATTATTATATCGGGGTCAAGACGAAGTATGCTCCGTAACCCACTGGCAAAGGTAATGTTAGCCTGAGTATTGACCTGAATCTGATTGATGTCCTTAAACCGATATTCGGCCGGGTCTTCAATGGTAATGATATTCCTCCCCAGGGAGTCAAGCGTATTGATGGCGGCATATAGAGTGGTGGTCTTGCCCGCCCCTGTAGGACCGCTGGTTAAAATCATGCCGTAGGGAATTTTGAGCATGGCTTCAAATTTGGCCTGGCTGTCAGGCAACATACCCAGTTCAGCCATCCCTAAGGACGCTACCGACTTGTCCAGGAGACGCAGCACCGCCATCTCGCCGGTAACCGTGGGAGTGGTGGCGACGCGAATGTCTATCTCTCTCCCTTTAGCCTTAACCGAAAACTGGCCATCCTGGGCCCGATGACGATCGGCAATGTTTAAATCGGCCAAAATCTTGATGCGGGAAAGAAGGGCTAAATGTATATTCAGCGGTAGCGACATCAGGTCCTGAAGGGTGCCGTCAATACGGTAGCGCACCCTTAACCTGTCCTCTTCCGGCTCAATGTGTATATCAGAGGAACGGGCTTTGACCGCCTCTTCAATAATAAGGTTAAGCGCCTGAGCCAGAGGCGCGTCAGTATCAGTGTTAAAGGCCAGACTCTGTACCGTCGCATCATCGGTTACATTAACGCGAGAAAGCTGTTTCTCAATCTCGCCATATCCTTTATAATTAAAGTCGATAGCCTCCCTGACTGCATCGGCACTGGCGGTTACAGGTTTAATCCTCATCCGGCTCAGCGCCGAAAAAGCCTCCAGGGCAAAGATGTCAGTGGGGTCAGACATGGCTATCTCTAAGGTATTGCCGGAGATCGCCAGCGGAACGGCACCATACCGCCTTGCCATTACCTCGGGAATCAACTGCAGTGCTTCCGGCTGGGGGGAGTGCCTTAAGTGTTTTTGTACAGTTTTAGCCGCCGGAGCTTCCGGTTCTTCGGCTTTCACCGGCTTCTCTTCCGGTGGGGCCGGTTGTTCTTCAGTGAGCACAGCTTGGGAAGCCGGCTGGTGATTTAACTCAAATATCTTTATCCGCTGGTGCTCAGCAAACTGCTTGGCTTCAGGACTGAGCCGGGGCGAGGCGACAATGGCTTTTTCGTCAACGCCTACCTCGTAGGCTTTGGTATCAAATACTGATACCTCCTCCAAGCTTACCTCTTCCTCCCCATTGATGAAATCTATGCCCAGGCTGTGACTGACCTGGTCGGTATTGGTATAAGCTAATACATCAAAGTTATATTCTACCCCGGAGCGGCCCCGGATCTTAGCCTGTTCATCGACGGTGTAGCCCCGACTTACCAGGGATTCCACCAGCTGCTCTTTGGTCTCAAATTCGAGGGGCTCAGGCGGTGGAGCCGGCTGCTGGGGTTTAAGCTCAAACATTGATTCAATCTGCTCTACGCCAATGACCTTTATGCGCTGCTTCTGAGCCAGTTGCTTTGCCTCCGGGCTGAGCTGAGGGACGGCAATAAGAACCCGACTCTGGATTCCGGTATCGTAGGCTTTGTTAGCAAAACTGAAGATAGACGCTACTTCCGCCTCCTTGTCACCACCGGCGATAATGCAAATGGCAATTTTGTAGGTGGTGAAACCGTCATCCTTCTGAGCCAACATATCAAAGGTATGCTCAATCCCAGACTTGCCCGCAAGCTTGGCTCTATCGGTTATTCCGTAGCCCTGCTTCTCCAGGTAGTCTTTGACCTGGGCTCTCAGTTCTGCGTCACTTTCCACCTGACTCATGTCGCCTCGCCCGTTCCCAGCTACTCCTGTCTCTATTGCTCTTTCCACTCAAGGCACCCTTCTTTTATCTTAATTGTTTGGAATTAACCATGTATAAAACCGGCGTTTAAATCTGGTTAAAATCACGCCTTTACCTCCGCCGGAATCCAGCCGTTGCGCATGGCCAGGGCCACTGCATGAGCCCGGTCATTAGCATTTAGCTTGCGCAGGATAGAGCTAACATGATTTTTTATCGTCTGCTCACTGATTTCCAGAATACGGGCAATCTGTTTATTTGAGTTGCCCTGGGCAATGTAGTTAAGGATCTGGGTCTCCCGGTAGGTGAGGGGAGCAGTTACCGTCTCCATAACCTTTCCCGCCGAAACTATGTCCCGAAATTGCCTCAAGACATGCTCGGCGACCGCCGGCCTGGTGATAAGGCTGTCATTGATGGGGTATTCACCATGACAGGCCCGCTTGATAATATTGACCAACTCTTCGGTGGTGGTGTTTTTATTAAGGTAAGCTACGGCGCCGGTCTTAATAACCTCAAATAGCTCATCGTCATTGGAGTTGGGGCTCAGCAACACTACCTTACTGTTTGGATAGCGGCGGGCAATCTTTCGCCCCAACTCCAGCCCGCTTAAGGCTGGAAAATTTATGTCCAGCAGGACAACATCCGGAGACTCGGCTTCAATTATATCCAGTGATCCATCATTAGGGTCACCCTCCAGCACTCGGAACCCGGCCTGATCTGATAGTGCCTGGCGAACGCCGGACCGGAAAAATGCCTGCTTGTCAATTATCACTACCGTAATCTCGTTCATCCGGACACCCCTTCACCATATTTCTCAAACTCTTCCCCACCATTGTTGTGCTGATCAGCAAGAAAGATGGAAACATCCTGCTGCCGGAATCTCCGGTCACCCCGAGAACCGATGCGATACGCTTTTATTACCCCCTGATTACTCCACCGCCTTACCGTATTAATATGTACATTGAGAAGACGGGCTACATCACTCGTAGTTAACATTGGGTCAATATTGTTATGATTATCATTTGCCATAGATTGCTTCCTCTCATGAACTACCTAAACCTCACTCCTTACTACTGTAAATTATCTTACTTCTCGCAACAATCACCCAAAGGAGCTATTGGAGAGTAGTAATTAGTCATAGTACTTATGAGCTAGGCGAAGAGGTTGGCCAATAAATGAGGAAAAGGTACTTGTGGGCGGGGGTTAAGAGGGTTAAGACCGGGTGAGGTAACTTGCTACCGGCTACGTCTTTTATAGATCCAGAAGACAAGGCCTGCCAGCGCCAGACCGATGAGGCCATAAAGGATATACCAGACCCCACCGGACATGGCCGTGCCGGAAAAGCCAACGTAGAATAACCCCACTGGTGACCACCTGCCATCATTTGAGGCGTTATCTACCGCCTTTACCCGCCAGTAGTAGGCTTTCTGCCCGGCCGGCGCCAGTTTCTCGCCCCCGGCCAAAGTATATTCCGAGATGGGTAATTCTTTCTTCTCAAACACTATGGTGTTGAAATCAACGTCTGAGGCAACCTGAAGTGTATAGCTCACACCACTGGGGTCGGTAACATCTGACCAATCAAAGCGCGCCTCTTCCTCGGCCGTACCGGCAATCTCCGGCAGTTTGAGCACCGGCACCGGCGGTGCCTCTGATTCCATAATGAAAGTGGCAGTTCCAGTGGTGGAACCAGCTGTGGCCTTTATAACATGGCTCCCGGCAGCGCTGGGGGGTACAATAAAGATAGTAGTGAAATTGCCGTTAGCGTCGGCGGTGACGGTAGCCTGAGATATAACTTCATCATCTTCATTATAAGTAATGGTAACCTCAGCCCCGCTGGCAAAACCAACGCCGTAGATAGTAAGTTCCATGCCGGCGTGGCCGGGGGAGGTGGCAGTGGTAGCCGAGCCCAGGCGGATGCCACCCAGCACCATTAACTGGGTTTCAGCTTTATTGAAATCCCTGTCCGAGGCTACTACCTGTATGGCGGCAGGGCTATCGTACAGGGGGGCGGCAAAAATACAATTAAAGCTACCATGAAGGTCGGTTTCTATGTAATACGGGGTAGTATCAACTCTATTGCCGTCAAGGGTAAGAGTAATAGCATACTCCACCTCAAACCCGGTGCCGATAACCTCCACCGATTTTCCCCCTTCCTGTTCGGCGGGAACCAGGGTTATCTTTGGCTCCACAGTGAATATGGCTTCGGGTTCATCACCCGACTCATCAGCCGCGATTATTACATGCTCACCCATAATGCTATCGGGAATAACCACGGTGGAGGTGAATTTACCCTCGCTATCGGTCACCATATCGCCGTTTATTATGTCAACTTCATCGTCATCGTATTCAACGGTTATAGCCTGATTGGGGCGAAGGCCCTCCCCGCTAATCTCAACCTCATCGCCTACCGAGCCCTCTTCCGGCTCCAGCCAGATTTCACCCATGATGACGGTAAAGGTGGCAGAGGCAACTATGTCTTTATTAGCAACGGCGGCATAAAGATAATACTCCCCACCGTGCACATCTTCCTTATCGGTGCCATCTTCAAGCCTGTCCGGCACCTTAAAATCGGTGGTACCACTGGATATACGCATGTAGGCCCTAACCTGGTTGCCGATTTTGTCACCTATATCGGCTTTATCGCTGGAGAAGTAGAAGCGTACTGTCTCACTACCTTTGTACTCAACATCAACCCATTGGCCGATTTTGCCCTCTTTAGGGGTAAGATTAACAGACGCCGCCGCCACCGGCACAGTGCCGATAGTAGCCGCCAAAAGCAGGGCCAGGATAATGCCTGATGCCAAGCGGCGACACATCTTGCTGCATTTCATACTAACTTCAATAATAGGTCTCTACATGACCACTGTCAATCACTCTTTTGTCCTACTCTGTTGCCAGCCGCCGGGGATTTATATCGGCTTTGGCTATGTGCTATACTGTGTGCAAGAGTAACAGCGATGGGAAATGAGTTAACTGCCTCTATCCAGAAACAGGTGGAGCAGGCTGTCATCATCCTCAAACAGGGTGGCATCGTTGCCTGCCCTACCGATACCGTCTATGGGGTGGGCGCCGCCATCAACATCGATTCGGCGGTGGAGAGGGTCTTCCAGATAAAGGGGCGGCCGCACAACCGGGCGCTGCCCATCTTGCTGGCTGAGAAATACCAGATAGCCGAGGTTGCCAAAATCGTACCGCCGCTCGCCCGGCGCCTGGCCGACAGGTTTTTTCCCGGCGCCCTTACCATAGTGCTGCCCAAAGCTGATTCTGTTTCCGATATTGTCACCGGTGGACGTAAAACTATAGCCATGAGAATCGCTGACCACCCTATACCTATCGCTGTCGTCCGGGGGCTGGGGGTGCCCATCGTTGGCACCAGCGCCAATTTAAGCGGCAGCCCGAGCGCACTGACCGCCAAGGAAGTACATGCCCAGCTGGGCGATAAGGTTGATATGATTATCAACGGCGGCAAGTGCCCCGGCGGCTGGGAATCGACTATCATTGATTTGAGCGGGGAAACACCGCGGGTTCTGCGCCAGGGCCCTATATCACTGGAAGAACTGAAGGAAGTATGCCCTCGTCTGATTCTAGCTTGAAGGAGGCTAAGAGATGCGTATTGCTATTGGCGCTGACCACAGAGGAGTGGAACTGAAAAAAACGATTATCAACCTGCTCGAGATGGCGGGGCATGAGCTTGAGGATTTCGGCAGTTACGGCACCGAGTCGGTGGATTTTCCCGATTTTGCTCGTAAGGTGGGCGAGGGGGTGGCCGGGGGTGGCTTTGAACGCGGTATCCTGATCTGCGATACCGGTATCGGTATGTGCATCGCTGCCAATAAGGTTAAGGGAATCAGGGCCGCCTTGTGCTACAATGTTTTTAACGCCCGCCGCGCCCGCCAGCACAACGACGCCAATATCCTTTGCCTGGGAGCCGGTGAGGAAGAGCTGCAGGACCCGGTATCGGAAATAGTCGACGCCTTCCTCAATACCGAGTTTGAGGGGGGAAGGCACCAGCGCCGCATTGATAAGATTAATGCTATGGAGAGCTAAAATAGCTACCTTCAAGGAGAGGGAAGTTGACAATAAACAGGAACTGTGCTATCTTATCTGGTAATGAACACGCAGAATTTAATATTGGTACTTATTGTTATGAAGCAAAGCCCGTAAGTGGGGTTTCGCCACAACATGCCGTCCCCACGGGACGGCTTTTTTTATATAATTTATATAATATAATGAGGAAGTAAAATATGAAAAGCGACGCTGTTAAACGAGGTATAGAGAGGGCTCCGCACCGGGCGCTAATGCACGCCCTGGGCTGGAGCCGGGCTGACATAGATAAGCCGCTCATCGGGGTCATTAATAGCTTTAGTGAGATTGTCCCCGGGCATATACACCTGCGGGGTATTGCCGAGGCAGTCAAGGCCGGGGTGCGTGAGGGGGGAGGTATTCCCTTTGAGGTTAATACTATTGCCGTGTGCGATGGTATTGCTATGGGCCACCCCGGGATGAAATACAGCCTGCCCAGCCGAGAGCTAATCGCTGATTCGGTGGAGATAGTGGCTGAGGCTCATGCCTTTGATGGTCTGGTATTTATCCCCAACTGTGACAAGATAATCCCGGGGATGCTTATGGCGTCAGTAAGGCTGAACCTACCGGCTATCTTTGTCAGCGGCGGTCCCATGCTCGCCGGATATCTAGGCAATAGAAAGGTCGGCGTTATCTCTGTTTTTGAAGGAGTTGGTGAGGTAATCAACGGTAAAATAAGTGAGGAAGAGCTTAAGCAGCTGGAAGAGGTTGCCTGCCCGGGCTGCGGCAGCTGCTCGGGTATGTTTACCGCCAACACCATGAATTGTTTGACTGAAGCTCTGGGAATGGGGCTACCCGGGAATGGCACTATTCCGGCGGTTGATGCCAAGCGGCAGGTGTTGGCCAGAGAAGCCGGGCGGCAGATTATGAACCTTTTAACTAATGATATTCACCCTCGAGACATTATAAACGGAGATTCAATCTATAATGCCTTTACTGTTGATATGGCGCTGGGTGGCAGCACCAACTCGGTTTTGCATCTTATGGCCATAGCCAACGAGGCCGGGGTTGAATTTCCTCTGTCAACGATAAATGAGATAAGTCGGCGTACTCCCTATCTGTCCAAGCTAAGCCCCACCGGTCAGTATTACATCGAGGACCTGGACCGCGCCGGCGGCATACCGGCCGTGATGAAAGAACTGAATAAGCTATTAAAACTGGATTCAAAAACAGTATCGGGGAAAACATTAGCCGAGATTGCTGCTGCTAGCCGGAACACGGATAAGGAGGTTATCCACCCCAAAGCTAATGCCTACTCAGCTACGGGGGGGATTGCTATTCTTTTTGGCAATCTGGCGCCGGAGGGGGCAGTAGTAAAAAAGGCAGCCGTAGCTCCGGAGATGATGGTTCATCAAGGAAAGGCCAGGGTCTTTGACTTTGAAGAGGAAGCGACCAAGGCGATTATGAGTAAGAAAATAAAGCCGGGTGAGGTGATAGTCATCCGCTATGAGGGGCCAAAAGGAGGCCCGGGGATGAGGGAGATGCTCACCCCCACTGCCATTTTAAGTGGCATGGGCATGGATAAAGAGGTAGCCCTTATCACCGACGGTCGTTTCTCGGGGGCGACACGGGGGGCGGCCATCGGCCATATTTCCCCAGAAGCCGCCAGCCGGGGGCCTATCGCCGCCTTAAAAGACGGGGATATAATTAAGATTGATATTGAAAACTATAAGCTCGATGTTGAGCTTTCTGATAAAGAGATATCCGAGCGCCTGGGAAAATTGGCCGAGTTTGAGCCCAAGGTTAAGACAGGCTACCTCAAGCGTTACGCCGAGAAGGTAACCTCGGCCAGCACCGGCGCCGTGTTTACTAGATAGGGGGCTATATATGAAATTGACCGGGGCACAAATGATAGGTGAGAGTCTGGTAAAAGAGGGAGTGGAGGTTATATTTGGCATACTGGGCGGGTCTGTCCTGCCCCTCTATGATGTCCTCCCCCAGTACCCTCAGCTGCGACATATACTGGTACGCCACGAGCAGGGAGCGGCCCATGCCGCCGACGGCTACGCCAGGGCTACCGGCAAGGTCGGCGTGTGCTTTGCCACCTCCGGCCCGGGGGCGACCAACCTGGTAACCGGCATAGCCAACGCCTACCTGGATTCGGTGCCCATGGTGGCCATAACCGGCCAGGTAGCCCGACCCTTTATCGGCAAGGACGCCTTCCAGGAGGTGGATATCACCGGCATCACTCTGCCCATCACCAAGCATAACTACCTGGTGATGGATGCCGCTTCAATACCGGAGATATTTAAAGAGGCCTTTCACCTGGCCAGAACGGGGCGTCCGGGGCCGGTGCTCATAGACCTGCCCCGGGATGTCCAGATAGAACAGGCGGAGTTTAACTACCCGAGCAAGATTAACCGGCCCAGCTACAAGCCAACCCTGAAGGGACACCCGGCCCAGATTATGAAGGCGGCCAAGCTGATAAACGAGGCCAAGAAACCGGTGATTATCGCCGGGAGGGGAGTTACAATATCCGCAGCCTTTGCTGAACTGAAAGAGCTGGTGGAACAGGCCCAGATACCGTTGATTACCACGCTTTTGGGCATCAGCTGCTTCCCCGAATCTCATGTTTTGAGCTACGGGATGCTGGGGATGCACGGCATGGCTTACGCCAATATGGCGGTCGATGCCGCCGACCTGATTATTGCTATCGGGATGAGGTTTGACGATAGAGCTACCGCCAAGGTAAGCGCTTTCGCCCCCCATGCCCATGTTATCCATATTGATATCGACCCGGCCGAAATCGGCAAAAACGTACGCGTTGACGTGCCCATAGTCGGTGATGTGAAGACGGTTCTCAAGGAGCTGAATAAACAGATTGTGGCCACCAAGCATATCGACTGGGTACGGCAGCTTGATGAATGGCGCCGGGAGCACCCGTCAACGATTATCCGGGACAGCCAGAGCATCCTGCCCCAGTACGTGGTGCGCCAGATTTACGAGGTAACCAGCGGCGAGGCGATTATCGTCACCGGGGTGGGGCAGCACCAGATGTGGGCGGCCCAGCACTACTGGTACGATAAACCCAACACCTTTATATCGTCGGGGGGTCTGGGGACGATGGGCTTTGGCCTGCCGGCGGCTATCGGGGCTAAAGTGGGCTGCCCCGACAGCACTGTCTGGTGTATTGACGGCGACGGCAGCCTGCAGATGACGATACAGGAGCTGGCCACCGCCGTTCAGGAAAATGCGGCGGTCAAGATAGCCGTTCTGCATAACACCTACCTGGGAATGGTGAGGCAGTGGCAGGAGATGTTCTACGGCAAGCGCTATGTAGCCACACCGCTGAGCAGCCCCAACTTCGTCAAGGTTGCCGAAGCCTACGGCCTGCCCGGGTTGAGAGTGGAGCGCCGGGAAGAGGTGACATCGGCTATCCAGCAGGCCATGGCCGAGCCGGGGCCGTTCCTGATAGATTTTGCCGTTGAGCCGGAGGAGAATGTCTACCCGATGGTGCCGCCGGGGGCGTCTCTGGCCGAAGTCCTGGAGGAACCAAAAAGGGGAGCCAAACCTAAAGCGGCTAAGGATTCGGCCAAGCTGCCGGTGAGCAATATCTAAGCCGGGAAGAGAGGTGCAATATGCCCAAACATACGATAGTAGCCCTGGTGGAGGACAGACCGGGGGTGCTCGACCACATGGCCAGCCTTTTCCGCCGGCGAGGCTTTAATATTGAAAGCATCGCCGTGGGACACAGCGAAGTGCCGCACCTGTCGCGGATGACCCTGGTTGTCAACGGGGCCAACACCATGGTGGAGCAGGTCAGGAAGCAACTGGACAAGGTGATAGACGTGGTCAAGGTATCCGATATCACCGGCGATAAGGTGATTACCCGGGAGCTGGCCCTGATTAAAGTAAAGGCCACTTCGGCTACCAGAAGCGAGGTTATGCAGATTGTGGACATCTTCAGGGCAAAAATAGTCGATGTTGCCGCCGATTCAGTTACCGTTGAGGTCACCGGCGACGAGAATAAAATAGATTCCCTGCTAGACCTACTGCGCGGTTTCGGCATCAAGGAACTGGCCAGGACGGGGCGTATCGCTCTGACCCGGGGCGAAACCAGACCGTTACCGGCCAAGAAACCGCCCAAGGCTAAAGGGCAGAAAACGACTAAATAAAAGGAGTATAACGATGGCGAAGATATATTATGATAAAGATTGTAATCTAAAGCTGCTAGAGGGCAAAACGGTGGGCATTGTCGGCTACGGCAGCCAGGGGCACGCCCACGCCCAGAACCTGAGGGACAGCGGCTGCCAGGTGATAGTGGGCGAAGCCAAGGGAACGCCGGGCTGGAAGAGCGCCCAAAAGGCCGGCTTTAAGGTGATGACCGCCGCCGAGATGGCCAAGGAAGCCGATATTATTATTATGCTGGCGCCGGATAACCTGCACCGCGATATCTACTACGGGGCAATCGAGAAAGGGCTGGCCAAGGGCAAAACGCTGATGTTTGCCCACGGCTTTAATATCCACTACGGGCAGGTGGTGCCCCCGGCTAACATCGATGTCACCATGATAGCCCCCAAGTGCCCCGGTCATATGCTGAGGCAGCTCTATACCGAGGGCGCCGGACCGCCGGCCATAGTAGCCGTGCACCAGGACGCTTCGGGCAAGGCCCTGGCTACCGCATTAGCTTACGCCAAGGGAATCGGCTGCGGGCGGGCGGGGGTGATTGAGACCACCTTTGCCGAGGAGACCGAGACCGACCTGTTTGGCGAGCAGACAGTGCTCTGCGGGGGGATTTCATCCCTGATAAAGACCGGGTTCGAAACCCTGGTGGAGGCGGGCTACCAGCCGGAGATAGCCTACTTTGAGGTCTGTAACGAACTTAAGCTCATCATTGACCTGATTTACCAGGGAGGCCTGAGCTATATGCGCTATTCGGTAAGTGATACCGCCGAGTACGGCGATTACACCCGTGGGCCGAGGATTATCAACGAGATGGTCAGGGAAGAGATGATGGAAATACTGGCCGAGATTCAGGACGGCACTTTCGCCAAGGAATGGATACTGGAAAACCAGGCCGGGCGGCCGGTCTATAACGCCCTGAAGAGGATGGACGAGGAGCACCCGCTTGAGCTGGTGGGCCGGGAGCTGAGAGAGATGATGCCCTGGCTCAAGAAGAAATAAAGAGCAGGGGAGTTTAGAGAGGGGCGAAGCCCCCCTTATAAAACATTCCCTCTTCCCTTGTAAGGGAAGAGGGTCAGGGGGATGGGTTGATAGAGAGAGAAAATAGAGCTTTACTGAAATATATTGGCGAATTTACCCTTGCTGGGAGAGATAAACTCATCCTTATTAGCCCCTCTCCGTTATAGGGGAGGGGTAAACACGGCCGGCGGGGAAAAATTTTCCCTGCCTGAGAAACCCACTACTGAAGTTTTTTCTCCCAGGAGGATACTATGAATAAAGTAATAATCTTTGATACCACACTAAGGGATGGGGAACAGGCGGCGGGGGGCACCTTAAATATCCAGGAAAAGCTGGAGATAGCCCGGCAACTGGAAAGGCTCGGCGTTGACGTTATCGAGGCTGGCTTCCCCATCAGCTCGCCGGGCGATTTTGAGGCGGTAAGCCTCATCGCTAAAGAGGTGCGCAAACCGATAATCTGCGGGCTGGCCCGGGCTCACCCCGACGATATAGACCGTGCCTGGGAGGCCGTCAAAGAGGCGGCCCACCCCCGAATACACGTGTTCCTATCGTCTTCGGATATCCACCTGGGTTATCAATTAAAGAAAAGCCGCCAGGAGGTGCTGAACACCGCCCGGGAGATGGTAACACGAGCTAAGAGCTACACCGACGACATCGAGTTTTCCCCAATGGACGCCAGCCGCACCGAACCTGAATATATCTACCAGATACTGGAGGCGGTGATTGCCGCCGGCGCCAACACGGTGAATATTCCCGATACCGTGGGCTATGCCATCCCCGATGAGTTCGGCAAGCTCATCGAGGGCATTATCAAGAATGTACCTAATATCAGGAAGGCCGTGGTCAGCGTTCACTGCCATGACGACCTGGGGCTGGCCGTGGCCAACAGCCTGGAAGCGGTGAGGCGGGGAGCCCGGCAGGTGGAATGCACCGTTAACGGCATCGGGGAGCGTGCGGGCAACGCCTCCATGGAGGAAATCGTCATGGCTATCAAGACCCGCCAGGACTTTTTCTCCTTAAGCACTACAGTCAATACCAAACAGATATATAAAGCCAGCCGACTGGTCAGCGACCTGACCGGCTTTGTCGTTCAGCCCAATAAAGCCATCATCGGGGCCAATGCATTCCGACATGAATCGGGAATCCACCAGGACGGCGTCATCAAGATGCCGATAACCTACGAGATAATGGACCCTACAACGATAGGTATACCATCATCCAGCCTGGTGCTGGGTAAGCTCAGCGGGCGACATGCCTTCAAGGAACGCCTGGCCGAGCTGGGCTACAGCCTGAAAGAGGAAGATTTCAACCGCGCCTTTACCGCCTTTAAGGAGCTGGCCGATAAAAAGAAGGGAGTCACCGACAGGGACATCGAATCCCTGATTGCCGAGGAGCAACGCACCGTCTCCGAACTCTACCACCTTGACCGGGTCCAGGTTTCCTGCGGCGACCGGGGTATCCCCACCGCCGCCATCAGGCTCATCGGCCCGGAGGGCAAAGTGCTGGAGGATGCCTCCCTGGGCACCGGCCCCGTTGACGCTGTCTATAAGGCTATCAATAGAATAGTTGATGTGCCCAATGAGCTTACCGAGTTTACCGTCAAATCGGTAACCGAGGGTATTGATGCCATCGGTGAGGTGCTGATAAGGATAGAGAGCGAGGGCATAACCTATACCGGTAGGGGTGCCGATACCGACATCATCATCGCCAGCGCCAAAGCCTACATGAACGCCCTCAACCGGCTGTTAACCGTTAAGAAAGGAAGCTGATATTGACTCTAGTCGAGAAGATACTGGCCGAACATAGCGATAACAAAGAGGTAAGCCCTGGAGAGTTCATCAACGTCAGGGTAGACCTGGTTATGGCCAACGATATCACCGCTCCAATCGCCATAAGGGAATTCAAGCGGCTGGGAGTGAAGCATGTCTTTGACCCCGGCAAGGTGGTAATGGTACCCGACCACTTTGTCCCTAATAAGGATATCGCCTCCGCCGAGCAAGCCAAGATGATGCGGGAGTTCGCCCGCGAGCAGGGGCTAATCTATTTTGAAGTGGGCGAGATGGGCATCGAGCACGTGCTCCTGCCCGAGCAAGGACTGGTGCTGCCCGGGGAGGTGGTTATCGGAGCTGATTCGCATACCTGCACCTACGGGGCTTTGGGCGCTTTTGCTACCGGCATGGGCTCAACCGATATCGCCGCCGCCATGGCCACCGGCGACATCTGGATAAAGGTGCCCCCCACCATCAGGCTCATCTACCACGGCAGCCCGGGGGAATGGGTGGGCGGTAAAGACCTTATACTCTATACCATCGGCCAGATTGGCGTGGACGGCGCCCTCTATTCGGCAATGGAGTTTGCCGGCGAGGCCATAGAAGCCCTGTCCATGGACGGGCGGTTTACCATGGCCAACATGGTTATTGAAGCCGGGGCTAAAGCCGGCATCTTCGGGGTGGATAACAAGACCCAACTTTATGTAAAATCCAGGGCGGAGCGCTCCTACCTGGTATATGAACCGGATAACGATGCTGAGTACTCAAACGTTATTGAGTATGATGTCTCCAATATTGAGCCCCAGGTTGCCCTACCCCACTCCCCGGCCAACGTCAGGCCGGTGAGCCAGGTGAGAAACGTGGAAATTGATCAGGTAGTAATCGGCAGCTGCACCAACGGCCGTATCGAGGATATGAGGGTTGCCGCCCAGATTCTGAAAGGCAGAAAAATACACCCGGGGGTGCGCTGTATTATCATCCCCGGCTCGCAGCAGGTATATCTTGACGCCCTGGCCGAGGGAATGCTGGGGGTATTCATCCGGGCCGGGGCGGTGGTCAGCACCCCCACCTGCGGCCCCTGCCTGGGCGGACATATGGGCGTCCTGGCCGACGGCGAGAAATGCGTCTCCACCACCAACCGCAACTTCGTCGGCAGGATGGGCAGCACCAAGGCAGAGGTATATCTGGCCAACCCGGCGGTAGCCGCCGCCAGCGCTATAATGGGTGTAATTGCCAGCCCGGAAGAGGTTAACGGCTAGGTGGAAATTACGGACATTAATGAGATTGAGGAGATAATAAAAAAGGCGGTTTGCTGTCGGCTTGGTCTGGTGGACGGCGATAAGCCCTATATCGTTCCGCTCTCTTTCGGCTACCAAAGAAACACCCTTTACTTCCACGGGGCTTTAGAGGGGCGCAAGGTTGAGCTTATTAAGAAAAATAACCAGGTCTGCTTTGAGGTAGACAGCAATGTTGAGGTAGTAAAGGATGAAGAGCCCTGCCAATGGACGATGAAATACAAGAGTGTTATCGGGACGGGCAGAGCCTTTATTGTAGAAAATGATGAGGAGAAATCTCGCGGCTTGAGCTTGATCGTGAGACACTACACCAGCGGCCAATTCAACTTTCCTAAGCCGGAGTTGGATTCGGTTCTGGTGGTCAGGGTTAATATTGAAAGCTTGAGCGGCAGACAGTCAGGATAATAATAAGGGCGGCGGGTTGGAATAGATATAAATGGGGGAGAGGTTCTTAAAATATGCTAAAAGGTACAGTCCATAAATACGGGGCTAATGTAGATACGGACGCTATTATCCCAGCGCGCTATCTGAATGTTTCCGAGCCGGCGGAGCTGGCCAAGCACTGCATGGAAGATATTGACGAGGGCTTCGTTAAAAGGGTCCAGCCGGGTGATATAATTATTGCCACCACCAACTTCGGCTGCGGCTCGTCAAGGGAGCACGCCCCCATAGCTATCAAGGCGTCGGGGATTTCCTGTATAATAGCCAAAAGCTACGCCCGTATCTTCTTCCGCAACGCCATAAATATCGGCCTGCCTCTGTTGGAATGCGACCAGGCAGTGGATAAAACCGAGGCGGGCGATACCCTGGAAGTTAACCTGAGCAAAGGCAGGATAAAGAACGTAACCCGCGGCACGGAGTTCGAGGCCAAAGCCTACCCCGATTTTATGGCCGAGCTTATCGCTGCCGGCGGGCTGGTTGAATACACTAAAAAAAGACTGGAAAGCAGGAGAGTTTAGATGCAATTTGATCTGGTAGTTTTACCCGGTGACGGCGTTGGTCCCGACGTTACAACAGAAGGTATCAAGGTGCTGGAGGCGGTAGGCAAGCGGTTTGACCACCGCTTTAAACTGCACTACGGGCTGGTGGGCGGGGTTGCCATCGACAAAGAAGGGACCGCCCTGTCCGATGACACCGTAAAGATGTGCCAGGACGCCGATGCGGTGCTGCTGGGGGCGGTAGGCGGCCCCAAGTGGGACGACCCCCTGGCTAAAATTCACCCTGAAGACGGGCTGCTGGCACTGCGCAAGGAGCTGGGGCTTTTCGCCAACCTGCGCCCGGTCAAGGTCTCACCGGTCCTGACCGACTCCACCAACCTTAAGCCGGAGGTCATCCGGGGGGTAGACCTCATCTTTGTCCGGGAGCTTACCGGAGGGCTCTACTTTGCCCGCCCCAAAAGACGGTGGAAGACATCCCGGGGGAGGCGGGGTACAGACTCCATGACCTACTCCGAACATGAAATTGAACGCATCGTCCGGGTGGGTTTTGAACTGGCCAGGGGCCGCCGCCAGAAATTGACCTCGGTGGATAAAGCCAATGTGCTCGAGTCCTCCCGACTCTGGCGGCAGGTGACCATGGAAGTCGCCCCGGAATACCCCGAGGTGGAACTGGACCACATGCTGGTTGATGCCTGCTCCATGCGGCTGATTCAGAACCCGACCTATTTCGATGTGCTGGTTACCGAGAACATGTTCGGCGACATCCTTACCGACGAAGCCTCAATGCTGGCCGGCTCTATGGGCATGCTGCCCTCGGCCAGCCTGGCCGGGGTGCCGCGGGAGGGGGTCAATATATTCGGTATGTACGAACCGATTCACGGCAGCGCCCCCCGCCGCGCCGGACTGGATATGGCTAACCCGATCGCTATTATCATGAGCGTGGCCATGATGCTCCGTTACTCCTTCGGCCTGGTAGCAGAGGCTCAGGCCGTTGAGGCGGCGGTTGACAAGGTGCTAAATGAGAACTACCGTACCTATGATATAATGGATGAAGGCAAAAGTAAGGTGGGGACAAGGCAGATGGGAGATTTAATCACTGAGAAGGTGGAAGGCTAGAAATTGACTCAATTTCAACTTTATGACACCACGCTGCGGGACGGGACGCAGAAGGAAGGCGTCTCCTTCTCCGTAGTCGATAAGCTTAATATTGCCCAGAAACTGGATGAACTGGGTATCCACTTCATCGAAGGAGGCTACCCCGGCTCCAACCCCAAGGATGACGAGTTTTTCCAGAAGGCAAAAAAGCTGGCTCTGGCCAACTCGGTGCTGGTTGCTTTTGGCAACACCCGGCGGGCTAAAATCAAAGTGGAAGCCGATTCCAACCTCCAGGCCCTGATTAATTCCGGGGTGAAAGTGGTTACTATTGTCGGTAAAAGCTCCGATTTGCAGGTTACCCGGGTCCTAAAAACCACCCTGGAGGAAAACCTGAGCATGATTACCGACTCCATAGCCTATCTCAAGTCTAAAGGGCTTTCCGTTATCTTTGATGCCGAGCATTTCTTTGACGGCTTCAAGCATAACCCCGATTATAGCCTGCGCTGTTTGACCGCAGCCGCCGAAGCCGGAGCTAGCTGCCTGGCGCTCTGCGATACTAACGGAGGTACGCTCCCCAACGAAATAGCCGATGCCGTCGCGGCGGTTAAAAAAGTAACCTCTGTACCGCTGGGCATTCATGCTCACAATGATGGTGAGTTGGCAGTAGCCAATAGCCTGGCGGCGGTAAACGCCGGAGTAACGCAGGTACAGGGTACCATAAACGGCTACGGCGAGCGCTGCGGCAACGCCAACCTCTGCTCTATTATACCCAACCTGAAGCTTAAAATGGGCATAGATTGTATTACTGACGAGCAATTAAGCAAGCTGGCCGAGGTATCCCACTTTGTAAATGAGGCTGCCAATCTGGCTCCTGATATCTCTTTACCCTATGTCAGCACCAGCGCCTTCAGCCATAAGGGCGGGCTCCATGTCTCCGCCACCATGAGGTGGAACGAGAGTTATCAGCATATAGACCCGTCTAAAGTTGGCAACCGGCAAAAAGTGGTGGTTTCCGAGCTATCAGGCAAGGGAAACATACTATACAAGGCCAAGGAACTGGGGCTGGATTTACCCCCGGAAGGCAAGGAAGCCAAGAAGCTGGTGGAGCGGGTCAAGCTGATGGAGAGCCGCGGCTTCCAGTACGAGAATGCCGAAGCCTCCTTTAAGCTGCTTATACAGCGGGCCAAGCCGGATTACCATCCCCCATTTGAGCTGGTTGACTTTATGGTGGTGGTGGAGAAGAGGCGGCGGGCGCCCGTGCAGGGAAGCCCGGAAGAGATACTATCCGAGGCGATGGTTAAGGTAAGGGTGGGCAAGGATGTAATGCACACCGTGGCCGAGGGTAACGGACCGGTTAACGCCCTGGACCAGGCATTGCGCAAGTCACTACTCCGGTTTTACCCCAACATAGCCGAAGTAAGACTGGTTGACTATAAGGTACGCATCCTTGAAGAAAGCATGGGTACCGGCGCCCAGGTTCGGGTACTTATCGAGTTCACCGACGGGGTTGAAGAATGGCGCACCGTCGGCGGCTCGACCAATATCATCGAGGCAAGCTGGCTGGCTTTAGCCGACAGCCTTGAATACTGGCTGCTAAAACAGAAAAAAGATAATCCCTAAAAAGCCTTAAAAATCGGGCTGTAATATTGCCGCCAAAAAAATAACGGAGGTGATAGAGATGGATTATCCAGTAACCCTGACCGTTGACTTCCCGGAAAGACTCTCCCGGCTGACGACTTTTTTCAGGTTGTTTATGCTCATACCTCAATGGTTCGTGCTTATATTTATCAGCATCGCCGCCTGGTTTATTATCTTCCTTTCCTGGTGGGCAATCCTGTTCACGGCCAAATACCCCGAGGTTTTTTTCAACTTTGTTGTCTGGTGGCTGCGCTGGTACACCAGGGTAGGTGGTTATGCTTCCCTTCTAACCGATAAATACCCGCCTTTCAGCGGCAGAGAGGAAGCGGACTATCCCGTCATTTTGGGGGTTGAGCACCCTGATAAGCTTTCCCGGCTGACCACCTTCTTCAGATTTCCCGCTATCCCCATGCCTAAATTTACCGTGGGTAAGGGATTGGGAATCCAGTGGCAACCGGGGGCCGGCATGCCCATGACCATACCCCATTTAATAATATTAGGTTTTATCAGCATCGCCGCTGCGTTTATCCTCTTTCTCTCCTGGTGGGCCATCCTGTTTATCGGCAGGTACCCCAGGGTTTTCTTTGACTTCATTACCTGGTGGTTCCGCTGGGACGTACGGGTATACAGTTACGCTTACCTGGTGACCGATAAGTACCCACCGTTCAGCGGCCAAGAATAAAGCTGGCTTTAACCGATAACCCAAAACACTGCTTCTAAAACAAAAAGGAGGTGGTAGAGATGGATGAGATTGAGGTTAAGGTAACCTGGCGCTTTGCTTGGGCTTTGTACTGGAGAATGCTGCTTATGGGCCTGGGAATAGCTGTTGTAATCTGGCTAATTATGCTTATAGTAGCTACGGTAATAGGCGGCAATATCTGCCCTTATTTATAGGCAGCTTTCAGGCTTTCTTGCCTACCGGCATTATATAAAAAACTTATTTTGCTGCCCAAGCCTCTGACATCAGCAGGGGTAGCCGCACCCTATTTCGGAGGTTGTATCAATTCTATAAGAGTGTTACCGACCTTACGGGCGTCGAAGTAAGCCATGTCACCCTCTTCATCCTTCACACTAAACAAAACCGGTATGCCTTTCTCAACCAGCTTGGCTTTCTCCCTGGCCAGGTCATCCACATGAAAGGCGATGTGGTTCACGCCTTCACCCCGGCTATCTAAAAACTCCTGCTGGACAGTCTCACCCCTGACAGGCTGCCACAATTCAATCAGTAATGAACCTATATTGATAAACCTCCCAACGAGCTTGGCCTTTTTGCCTTCCATGGTGACACGGTCCGTGGCTTTATCGACTATACCTAAAGATTGATAGTACTCGACGGCTTTATCCACATCCTTGACTACCAAGCCTATGTGATTAAATTTCCAATTGCTTTCCATATTTTCTCTCCTTTCGCTTTATGCTATCCACCCATTAGGCAACATATAAATCTATTGCCTGTATTTACTTAGCTTTGGACCAGGGGGCCACGCT
>Ga0315553_10001279_pt1 | contig 21096 bp, 16 predicted proteins | sample SalMarSW160140MG_FD_203099 | JGI IMG/M metagenome (GOLD analysis project Ga0315553, IMG submission 203099) | Salt marsh sediment microbial communities from the Plum Island Ecosystem LTER, Massachusetts, United States - Salt Marsh Sediment SW1601-40 ... | reverse complement strand
CCATGAGCCGCACCGCTTCGCGAAATACCTCAGGCCGCGCCAACAGCGGCGTGATGTCGCGAAACAAGATGCCCGGCTGGGGAAAGTCGGGAATGTCGCGGATGTACTTTTTCAGATCGATCGCGGCATGCTGCGGCATGGTGGATCCTCCTTCTGGCAGCACTATTGGACGAAAGAACGCGGGCGGTTGCAACGGGCGAAGGGGGGAGTGCAGAGTTCAGAGTGAAGAGTGCAGAATGCAGAGCATGGACGTAATGGACGATATGGACTCGATGGACAGGGAACGACGAGCCAAGCGGTCCATGCCGTCCATAGCGTCCAAATCGTTCAGGCCCAAGAAGTGGCGCGTGAAGCACCGACGCAACGATTTCCTTATCCACGAAACACTTGACCCGCCGCCGAGCGTGTGTTCAAGTCACATTCGCCGACTCACCAGATTCCGCTGCCTGCGCGCTGAGCCCCAGAGCTCCAGCCCACGGGTGAAAGGCAGAAACCTCCAAAGAGCTTATCCAAAAACCGTCGGGGACTGGCTCATTTTGCTCCGCGGAAGAGCGCAAATTGCGCCAGTCCCCCGACTATGTCAAATGTCGTAGTACAAGCAGAACTCGTACGGGTGGGGTCGCAGGCGGACCGCCTCGGCCTCGTTCTTGCGCTTGTAGCGGACCCACGTCTCGATCACGTCGGCGGTGAACACGTCCCCCTTGAGCAGGTACTCGTGGTCCTGCTCCAGGTGCGCCAGCACGGCGTCGAGCGAGCCCGGCGTCTGCGCCACCGACGCCGCTTCTTCCGGTGGCAGGTCGTACAGGTCCTTATCCAACGGGCTGCCCGGGTTGATCTTGTTCTGGATGCCGTCGAGCCCCGCCATCATGAGGGCCGAGAAGGCCAGGTAGGGATTGCAACTCGGGTCGGGGCAGCGGAACTCGATCCGCTTGCTCTTGGGGCTCGGGCTGTACATGGGAATGCGGCAGCAGGCCGAGCGGTTGCGCTGCGAGTAAGCCAGGTTGACCGGCGCTTCGTAGCCAGGCACGAGCCGCTTATAGCTGTTGGTGGTGGGATTGGTGAACGCCAGGATCGAGGGGGCGTGCTTGAGAATGCCGCCGATGGCGTACAGGGCCATCTCGCTCAGGCCGGCGTATCCGCTGCCGGCAAACAGCGGCTCTCCCTCTTTCCACAACGAAAAGTGCGTGTGCATGCCGGAGCCGTTGTCGCCGAAGAGCGGTTTGGGCATGAAGGTGACGGTTTTGTTGTGCTTCTTGGCCACGTTTTTGATGATGTACTTGTACATCAGCATGTAGTCGGCCATTTTCACCAACGGCTGGAACTTGAGGTCGATCTCCGACTGGCCGGCGGTGCCCACCTCGTGGTGCTGGGCTTCGACGTCGATGCCGCAGTCGACCATGGTCTGCATCATCTCGTTGCGGATGTCCATCAACTGGTCGGCGGGCGGAACCGGGAAGTAGCCTTCCTTGTGCCGCAGCTTGTAGCCCAGATTGGGGTTCTCTTTGCGGCCGCGGTTCCATTCGCCTTCGATGCTGTCGAGGTGGTAATAGCCCTCGTTGGGCCGCTGGTCGAATCGCACGTCGTCGAAGATGAAGAACTCGGCCTCCGGCCCCATGAACGCCGTGTCGGCGATGCCGGTGCTCTTCAGGTAGTTCACCGCCTTGCGGGCCACGTTGCGGGGGTCGCGGCTGTAGTCCTCGCGGGTAATGGGGTCCTGAATGTTGCAGATCATCACCAGCGTGGGGATGGCGGTGAAGGGATCCAGGAACGCGGTGTCCGCCTGCGGCACCACGAGCATGTCGCTCTCGTTGATGGCCTGCCAGCCTCGGATGCTCGACCCATCGAAGCCCAGGCCGTCTTCGAACACATCTTCTTCGAGCTTGTTCACGGGGATGGTGAAGTGCTGCCACAGCCCCGGAAAGTCCATGAACCGCAGATCGACGCTTTTGACGTCTTTCTCCCGACACAGAGCCAGTACCTCTTTGGGTTTCACGTTCGTCTCCCTTTCTTTCCGCGATAAACGTTCTGCCAGAAGGATTCCGATCGAAATGGCTCCCAAGAGCCGTTCGGCTAGCGGTTTGGGGGCGGATGGCCGGTCATCCGCAGGCTGCGACGACGGGCCTTGCCGCTCCGCAACGGGTGGCCGCCCTTCGTTGCCGTGACCGAAACGGGCATGTGCTTGCAAGGCGGGGGCCACTCGCAGTTTGCGAGCCTGATTTATAGCGCTTAATTGGCTGAAATCAATCGGCTTGCGGTTTTTTTCCGGCCACACCCGGAAAGCGGTCGAAGTACCCATTTGCCCGCTTGTTAGGCAGAATCGTGACCGCGATATGGGCAATGGGTGGCCCCGGACCCTCCGTTTCCGCCGCTGGGATTGCCGGCGCCCCGCTTGGTGGGCCGTGTCCATCACACCCGCCGAATCGACTACGATTCCGAGCGTTGGCGCCGAATCCGCCATCCGCAGTGACGTGTGATCTGCCGACTCGGGATTACCGCTTTTCAGGCGCCGATCGGCAATAGGAAAGCGACGGCGGGTCGAGCCGTTTTGCGCGGCCGTCTTTCCGATCGTCGGAAAGCCGCGCGGCTTCGGGATCATCGCCGTTGTGGCCGAACCGACCATCGTCCACAGGGTCGTAAAGCGGCTGAGGTGGTCTTGCGGGTCCACCGGACGTTCCCTTGATGAAGCAAGACACCGACGTAGGAGAGGTCGGTCGCTGCCAGGCTCGCGGGAATTCCGTGCCAAGAACGCTCCCCCGCGGCGTTTCGTACCAATTCTAGGCAGGCGGGCCGGCTGTCGGTGACCGGGCTATACTGCGGTTCCCGATGGCGGACGACTTGCCGCTCGGCGTCGGCTTGCCCGCCGCCATTCGCGAGCGCGCGCCAATCCGCAAGGAGAAGGAGGCCTTCCGCAATGAACCATCCCGAATCGAAAACCGCCGAGTCAGAGCCCGGCGTGTTGCGAGTGCTGCAAACGCGGGAGGAAACAAAAGCCTTCTACGACAAGATCGCTCACGTCTACGATCTGTTGGCCGAGCGCAGCGAGCAGCCTATGCGGGAGGAGGGTTTGCAAAAGCTCGCCGCCGCGCCCGGCGAGCGGATTCTCGAAATTGGCTTCGGCACGGGACACTGCCTGGTGGAGCTGGCCAAGGCGGTGGGCGGCGGCGGGCGCGTTTTCGGCATCGATCTGTCCGAGAAAATGCGTGTCCTCGCCCAAAAGCTCGTCGAGGACAAAGGCGTCGCCGACCGCGTCGAGCTGCGGTGCGGCGATGCGACGGATCTACCGTACGAAGACGCCAGCATGGACGGCGTCTTCATGAGCTTCGTGCTCGAACTGTTCGATACGCCGGAAATCTCCAAGGTGCTCGCCGAGTGCGCGCGTGTGCTAAAACCGCACGGCCGCATCGTTGTCATTGCCGTGTCGAAGGTGGGCAAACCGGGCATCGCGCTCAAGGCGTTCGAGTGGACGCACCGCCATTTTCCCAATTTGCTCGACTGCCGCCCGATCTATGTGGCCCGCGGTTTGCAGGCTGCTGGTTTCGAGGTCAAGGACCCGGCGACCCGGCACATGTGGGTGCCGGTCGAAATCGTATTGGGCGTCAAGAGCCAGTGAGGTGCGAACATGGACCTGCGAATGCACGGAATTGAAAACGTCGGCGAAGTCTACCGAAACCTGCCGACACCCGCCGTGTATGAAGCGATCGTGCGAAGGCGCGAAGGAACGGTCGCTCATCTGGGCCCGATCGTGGTTCGCACGGGGCAGCACACGGGCCGGTCTCCCCACGACAAGTTCATCGTCGGCGAGCCGGGGAGCGAAAAGCAAATCTGGTGGGGTAATGTCAACCGGCCGTTCGATCCCCAGCGGTTTGAACGACTCTTTGCCCGGCAGCTCGCGTATCTGCAGGATAAGGACCTGTTCGTCGAGGATTGCTACGCGGGCGCAAATCCCCAGTACCGCATTCCCATTCGCGTGATTACAGAAACGGCCTGGCACAACCTGTTCGCCCGCAACATGTTCATGCGCGAGCTGGACGAAGCCCGGCTGCGGGACTTCCAGCCGAAGTTCACGGTGATCAACACGCCTCGCTTCCAGGCGTCGCCCGAGCTCGATGGCACGAATTCCGGTGCGTTCATCATTCTGCACTTCGGCCGGCGGCTGGTGCTGATCGGCGGCACCGCCTACGCCGGCGAAATCAAGAAGTCGATCTTTACCGTGATGAACTACCTGCTGCCCCACGAGCAGGTGCTGCCAATGCACTCGTCGGTCAACTATGGGCGGGACAAGAACGACGTGGCCGTTTTCTTCGGCCTTTCGGGAACCGGTAAGACCACGCTGTCGACGGCGTCGGACCGCACGCTGATCGGCGACGACGAACACGGCTGGAGCGACGACGGCGTGTTCAACTTCGAAGGGGGCTGCTACGCCAAGGTGATCGGTCTCGCGGCCGAAACCGAGCCGGAGATTTACGAAACCACGCGCCGATTCGGAACCGTTCTGGAAAACGTGGCCATCGACCCGCGAACGCGGCGGCTCGACCTGAACGACGCCACGCTCACCGAAAACACCCGCGCCGCCTACCCGATTACGCACATACCGCACGCCGACCCCTCGGGCACGGCGGGGCATCCCAAGAACATTGTGTTCCTTACGTACGACGCGTTCGGCGTCTTGCCTCCTATTGCGCGACTGACGGCCGACGAAGCGCGGTTCCATTTTCTCTGCGGCTACACGTCGAAAGTGGCGGGGACGGAAGCGGGCGTCGAGGAGCCGCAAGCCACGTTCAGCCCCTGTTTCGGCGCCCCGTTCATGCCGCTGCCGCCCCGCGTTTACGCCGATTTGTTGGCGACCAAGATCGGGCGGCACAAGGTTCACTGCTGGCTGGTCAACACCGGTCTGACCGGCGGCCGCTATGGCGTCGGTCATCGCATGCCGCTGCCGCAAACGCGGGCCATGGTGGCGGCGGCGTTGGGCGGACAACTGGTCGATCAGGCGACTCGGCACATGCCGCGCCTTCGACTGAGCGCCTTGCAGCAGTGCCCTGGCGTGTCGCCCGAGATTCTCGATCCGCGCTCGACCTGGGCCGACCGCGATGCGTACGATCGCCAGGTCGCGGAGCTGGCCGATCGATTCGAGAAGACTTTTGAACAACTCCACGCGGAACAGTGAAGTGCCGCCCGGGAAGAACCGTCGCACGACTAGCAAGGGCACCTTTCAGCGCGATGAGCGACCAGGCGAGCCGCCGAGCCCATCCCATCGCCGAACCGCGAAAGTTGCTTGCGGGCCGATGCCGAGGTGACCATCATGCAAGACGATTCCAACGAAGTTGTCGTCGCGTACGTGACCAACGACGTGTACGAGGCTGAAATCCTCCGCAACCAACTGCACGACGCCGGTATTGCCTGCGAATTGGACGGAGCATCCCAAAGCGGCTTCACCGAACTGTTTGACATCAAGCTGCTGGTGCGGGCCTGGGACCTCGATCGGGCTCGACGATTGATCGAGCACCGGACCACCAACCGATTCGAACCGCCCCAGGACGAGGAGAAACGCTAGCGACCGACGGCGCGAAAGTACGGTCCTCGTTCGAGCGCTTGTTTGGGCGCTAGCCAATCAACCAAGCTTGGATTTCCATTCGTGCTGATGACGGTGCCATTCTGATCCGTGGCACAGATTTTGCTCCTTGTTGCTTGGGTTGGTGAGCGCCGCCCCTATTTCACTAGGGACATTACCATGATTCACGAATCAGAACTCGGCGAGTACGCGAAGGGTTTTCCGCGCGACTTGGCCGGCCACGTGCCCGTCCACGGAGATTGCTGGCGGAAGATGCGATTTGACCTCGCCGGGATGGACCCGGATGCAAAGGGAATCTCGGCCGACGAACGCGCTCGGCGCATCGAGTTTCTGGATACCGTGTGGTGGCCGCAAGTGCTGGCCAGGGTGCGCGACGAACGACAGCGGCTCGAGAGCGCCCATGGCGAGTCGTTCATCAATCACTGGGAGCGCGTCGTGAATCGAGGTGCCGAGGAGCCGCACGGGTACGAGGTCGAGTAAAGTCCGGCTGGAACAATCATGCAGCCCACACACCTGCACTATTTTCCGCTAACGCTCCCCTACATGTTGGTTCTGTTGCTGCTGGCGGCGGTGCTGGTGGCGCTGCTGCAGTTGGGAATCCTGGCGTACGTCTACGAAAAGCTGGGTTTGCATCCCCGCTATGTGATTCTCGTGCTGCTGGCATCGCTTTTGGGCGGCGCGGTGAATATCCCCCTCGCGCAATTGCCCGAAGAACAAATGGTTGAAAACCGGATCGTGCGATTTGCCGGCGTCGACTATGTCGTTCCGCTGGTGCGAACGTGGCCGGGAACGATGATCGCGGTTAATGTGGGCGGGGCCGTCGTGCCGACGCTGCTGTCGATTTACCTGGTCGTCAAACATGGGTTGTTCGTGCGCGGAGCGATCGGCATCGCCATCGTCGCACTGGCAGTCCACCAGATTGCTTACACAGTCCCCGGAGTCGGCATCGCTACGCCGACGCTGCTTCCCCCATTGATCGCGGCAGCGGTGGGGTTGCTGTTGAATTGGCGCTCCGCCGCGCCGTTGGCGTATGTGGCCGGTTGCATGGGAACCTTGATCGGAGCTGACTTGATGAATCTCGGCGCGGTCTCGGGATTGGGCGCGCCAGTGGTCTCGATCGGTGGAGCAGGCACGTACGACGGGATCTTTGTAACCGGCATCCTGGCCGTTCTGTTAACTTGGAGCCCACCGCAACGGACGCAACCAGCCGACGAGGAAAGTCACGCCAAACTCGAAAGCCAGGACGCTTGATCTCGAGGAATGGCCGCATCGTCGCGGGTCATTACGACAGTTTTTTCAACTCGCACGTCCGACCCGTTCTGGTCGCTGGCTTGCAGTCCTTCATGCACGTCAAAAATTGATTCCACCGTGGCCGTCGGTGGCAGGGGGAATTCGGCCGGAGAAGATGGTAAGTTCTTGTGCAGCGCCTGCTGCCATGTGCCTTGCAGTTGGGCAACCCAAGGGCGAGACTGCGGCTCGGCCGCCGAAAGCGGCTCCGCGGAAGCTTCGCGCGGCCCGATGCAGGGCGCACAAGCCTGACACGCCACCTCGACAACAGAAACAGAGGCCGATTCAGCAGGCGAGTCACTCCAGACAGATAACGGGTTGGTGCTCATGAATCACAAGATGGATTTGCTGGACTACGGGATCAAGGTCAAGGACGTGCTGCGCAATCCCGCTCCGGCGCGTCTCTACGAGGACGCCGTGGCTTTCGACGGCGCGTTGATCACGTCCTCGGGAGCGATCGCCACGACTTCGGGCGCGAAGACCGGGCGCAGCCCCAAGGACAAGAGAATCGTCGAGCATGCGGACAGCCGGGACGATATCTGGTGGGGGACCGTGAATCTGCCGATTTCCCCCAAGTCTTTCCGGATCAACCACCGTCGCGCGCTGGACTATCTCAATGCCAGTCATCGGCTGTATGTCGTGGATGGATTTGCCGGCTGGGACCCTAAGTACCGAATCAAGGTGCGCGTCATCTGCTCGCGGCCCTACCATGCGTTGTTCATGCACAACATGCTGATTCGCCCCACACCGGACGAATTGGCCGTCTTCGGCGAGCCCGATTTCGTGATCTTTAATGCGGGACGCTTTCCCGCGGACCCGCAGATTGCAAACGTGTCGTCCGAGACAAGCGTGAGTTTGGATTTCGAGGCGGGCGAATTCGTGATTCTGGGTACGCAGTACGCCGGCGAGATGAAAAAGGGCGTGTTCACCATCATGCACTACCTGATGCCGAAGCAAGGCGTGCTGTCGATGCATTGCTCGGCCAATGAAGGGCAAGCGGGCGACGTTTCGCTCTTCTTCGGCCTTTCGGGCACCGGGAAGACGACCTTGTCGGCCGATCCGCGGCGTCGGTTGATCGGCGACGATGAGCACTGTTGGTCGAACGACGGGATATTCAACATCGAAGGCGGGTGCTACGCCAAGTGCATCGATCTGTCGCGCGAAAAGGAGCCCGAGATTTATTCCGCCGTCCGCTTCGGCGCCATCCTCGAAAACACCGTACAAGACCCCGATACCCGAGTCGTGGACTACTCGAGTGCGGCGCTCACGGAAAACACGCGGGCATCGTATCCGATCGAACACATCGCCAACGCCAAGATCCCCTGTGTCGGCCGCCATCCCAAAAACATCATTCTGTTGACGTGCGACGCGTTTGGCGTCTTGCCGCCCGCCAGCAAGCTGACGCCCGAACAGGCGATGTACCACTTTATCAGTGGGTATACGGCGAAGGTGGCGGGAACCGAGGTTGGAATCACGGAGCCGCAAGCCACCTTTTCGGCGTGCTTTGGAGCCGCGTTTCTCGTCTGGCATCCGACGAAATATGCCGAAATGCTCGCCGAGAAAATCCGCGCGCATCGCTCGCAAGCCTGGCTGATCAATACCGGTTGGTCCGGCGGCTCGTACGGCAACGGCGAACGAATGCGTCTGATCTACACGCGGGCCATCGTCGATGCGATTCACGCCGGCCGATTGGACACCGTCGATACCGTCGCCGATCCCGTCTTCGGCCTGGCGGTGCCGACGACCTGTCCCGGTTGTCCCGACGAGATCCTGATACCGCGGCAAACGTGGGTCGACGAGGCGGCTTATGACGCGGCGGCCAAGCAGCTCGCAGGGCTGTTCCACAAGAATTTCGTCCAGTACGCCGATGCCGCCAGCGCCGAAATCGCCGCGGCGGGCCCCTTAGTCGTCTCCGAAACAACCGCCTAAACGGCGCCCCAAGATATCTAACGGAACGGCGCGATCTCCAAGGAGAACGAGTGATGCTCAAAGCAATCGCGGACTTGCTGGGCCAAGAGGCGGACTCGCTGCTCAACCACAAATGCGAAGGCATCCCCAAAGAGTCGCTGCATCTGCCTGTGCCGGATTTTGTCGACCAGATCTTCTCGATCAGCGATCGGAGTCCGCGGGTTTTGGTCAACCTGCAGCGTTTGTTCAGTCATGGGCGGCTCAAGCACACGGGCTACGTTTCCATCTTGCCCGTCGACCAGGGAATCGAGCATTCGGCGGGGGCTTCCTTCGCACCCAATCCGGCGTATTTCGATCCCGAGAACATCGTCAAGCTGGCGATCGAAGGTGGATGCAACGCCGTGGCTTCAACGTTCGGCGTGCTCGGCGCCGTGGCCCGCAAATACGCGCACAAGATCCCCTTCATCGTCAAGATCAATCACAACGAGCTGCTGACGTACCCGAACAAGTACGACCAAATCATGTTCGGGCAGGTCGAGCGGGCCTACGAGATGGGGGCCGCAGCGGTCGGCGCGACCATTTACTTCGGTTCGGCCGAGTCGGACCGACAAATCGTCGAAGTCGCCCAGGCGTTCGAGCGAGCGCACGAACTGGGGATGGCGACGATTCTGTGGTGCTACCTCCGCAATGAGAAATTCAAGGCCGATCGGGATTACCACGTCGCGGCCGACCTGACGGGGCAGGCCAACCATCTGGGAGTCACGCTGCAGGCCGATATAATCAAGCAAAAGCAGCCGGAAAATAACGGCGGCTACACGGCCTTGAAGTTCGGAAAGACGTCGCCGCTCGTGTACGATCGGCTGACCAGCGACCACCCCATCGACCTCTGCCGATACCAGGTCGCCAACTGTTACATGGGTCGCTCGGGTTTGATCAATTCGGGTGGGGCCTCGAGCGGCGCCGGCGATCTGGCCCAAGCCGTGCGAACGGCCGTCATCAACAAGCGGGCCGGCGGAATGGGCTTGATCAGCGGCCGCAAAGCGTTTCAGCGACCGCAGGCTGAGGGCGTGAAGCTGCTGCACGCCATTCAAGATGTTTTTCTGGAGCCCGCGGTCACCGTCGCCTAAGAGCTTATCCAAAAACCGTCGGGGACTGGCTCACTTTGCCGAGTCCGCGAGGCAAAGGGTGCCTGTCCCCTTCTCCGGACGGTTTTGGGAAAGGCACTAAGTGGAACCTGCGAAACACGGCCGATGTACGACCGTCGGTTGGACGGCACGGGGAATTACGTGTGCTGCAAGGACCCCGGCAACCGCCGGGGAATTTGTGCATGCCAGCACCGAGCATCATCCATGACAAACGTCAAGATCGACCTGAGTCGGCCGGAAATCATCACCGTCCAACAGCATCTCATGAGCGAACAGCGGAAGCGCTCGCCGAGCGCCACCGGTGCTTTTTCGTGGCTGCTGTCGGGCATCACGCTGGCCACGAAGATGACCGAGTCGAAGGTCCGCCGGGCAGGACTTCTGGACGTGACCGGCGCGGCGGGCGCCATCAACGTTCAGGGCGAAATGCAGCAAAAACTAGATGTTTATGCCAATAATGCCTTGGTGCATTGTCTGGGTGTCCGCGAGAACGTGGCCATCATCGCCTCGGAGGAGAACGAGGAAGCGATTACGTTCGACGGTCGTTCCGGCAGCGGAAAGTACGTCGTCCTCTTCGATCCGCTGGACGGCTCGTCGAATATCGACGTGAATGTCAGCGTCGGCACAATCTTCTCCATCTTGAGATTGCCCGAGAATCTGTCGCCTCAGGACGATGCCGAGCGGGCCGTGCTGCAACGAGGTACCGAACAACTCGCCGCCGGATACGTCGTCTACGGATCATCCACGATTCTGGTCTACACAACGGGATACGGCGTGCATGGCTTTACACTGGACCCGACGGTGGGCGCCTACGTGCTCAGCCACGAGAACATCCGCATGCCCGCATGCGGCACGGTGTATTCCTCGAACGACGCTTACTGGGATACGTTCCCCGAGCGTTACCGCAACTACCTGGCACATTTGCGATCGGGCAAGTCGGGGCGGTCCTATTCCTTGCGCTACATTGGCTCGCTGGTCGCGGACTTCCACCGCACGCTACTCAAGGGGGGCGTCTTCCTGTACCCACCGACGGCGAAAGACCCCCAAGGCAAGCTGCGGCTGTTGTACGAGGCAAATCCAGTGGCGTTGATCGCCGAGCAGGCGGGCGGAATGGCAACCGACGGCACCCGCCGCATCCTGGAGATCGAGCCCACCGAGATTCACCAACGCACGCCCCTGGTCATCGGCAGCCAGGCCGAAGTGCGCGAATTCGCAACCTTTTTGTAACGTGCCTTGGGCATCTCGATCCGTTCCGCCCGTCGGCCAGGCGGCTGAAACCACGATAAGGAACGAAACGGGGAAACGAGAATGAACACCAGGCGAGGCACCATCGGCATTCTGACCGGTGGCGGCGACGTCCCCGGGCTGAACCCGGCGATCCGCGCCGTGACGTTTCGCGCACTCCGCGAGGGCTATCAGGTTCTGGGCATTCGCCGCGGCTGGGCCGGACTAGTCGATCTTGTCCCCGACAAAGACGCTGACAACCAAAACAACGTGCGCGTGCTGACTGAGGACATCGTCAACCGCGCCGGACGGACGGGAGGCACGTTCATCCACACGTCGCGTACGCGGCCCAGCCATCTCCCCCAAAGCGTCGTTCCGCCCCACTTGCGGTCGACGTACACCGACGAAATCAACGACGTAACTCCTCACATCCTGAAGAACCTGGAGTTTCTCAACGTCGAATACCTGATTCCCATCGGCGGCGATGACACGCTCAGCTTTGCCCACCGCTTGCACAAGGAGGGCGTGAAAGTCATCGCCATCCCCAAGACCATGGATAACGACGTGCCGGGAACCGACTATTGCATCGGTTTCAGCACGTGCGTGACGCGGACCATTGAATTGACGCACAAGCTGCGCACTTCGGCCGGTTCACACGAGCGGTACCTGGTCATCGAGGTGTTCGGCCGCTACGCGGGCTTCACGGCTCTGCTGCCGACCATGGCCGGCGCTGCCGACCGCTGTGTCATTCCCGAGTCGCCCTTTTCCATCGAGCATCTGGCCGACCTGCTCTCGCACGATCGCCGCCACAATCCCAGCAACTACTCGGTCGTGCTGGTATCGGAAGGGGCGCGGATGTCGGATCAGGACGAACTGTCCTTCGAAGGTCAGGAGCAAGACCAGTTCGGCCATCGCAAGCTCGGCGGGATCGGCGACAAAGTCGCTTTCCGGTTGAAGGAGCTCTCGCCCAAGTTCAACAACGGACAACGCGTCAACGTCGTCAATCAGCGGCTCGGATACCTGGTGCGGTGCGGAGACCCGGACGCCATCGATTCGGTCGTGCCGATGGCCTTTGGAAACCTGGCGTTGGACCTGATTCTCTCCGGTTCGTCGGGTCGGCTCGTGTGCCTCCGCAACGGCTGTTACGACGACGTGGCCATGGAGTCGATCATGGAGCGCAAGAAAGTCGTCGACGTATCAAAGTACTTCAACTCCGAGCGGCTACGCCCCAAGTACGAAACCTTTCAACGAAAGCCGTTGTTCATCATGACCAGCGAGGGCTGATCGGCACGCGGTTGGGCCTTTTCTCACGTCCTCGGCCTGCCCAGGCCGCTCGTCGATGTAGCGCTGGACTTCTACCCCCGTACCCGAATTGACGTACGGAGGTCCGATCTTCGGCCCAACCGAGTGCAGGAACGGAAATGATCTTCGCATGCAGCCGCGCAGCCGTGGGCACCGGCCCATGGAGACGTTTCTACCCGGGGCCTCCGCAAAAGTTGCACGCACGCTCGCGCGGCAGGTACAATTGGCGGCTTGGATGCAATCGTTGCCACTATAACGTCACTTCGGAGTGTAAACATGAAAAAGAAGCCGCTTCGGCGCGCGAAACCGACAAGCGACAATCAGAACCAGTCTCGCACGACAACGTCAAGTGATGTATCGCGACGCGGATTCCTGGGCGCTTCGGCCGTGCTCGCCGGTGCGGCAGCTTTGCAAGGCGGCCGGCTGCTTGGCGACGACGGGCCCGCGGCGGCCAAAAGTGAAGTCGACCCGAGCACGCTGGGCAAAACGCCGCACACGCGGTTCGCCTGCAATATCGAAATGTGGTTTCGCAAGCTCCCCTTTCTCGATCGCATTCGCGCCGCTGCCGCACTGGGCTACCCGGCAATTGAATTCTGGCCCTATCAGGGGAAGGACATTCCGGCCATCGCCGCGCTGTGCGAAGAGTTGAAGATCGAGGTTGCGCAGTTCACCGCCTGGGGATTCGAGCCGGGCATGAACAACCCGGCCAACGAAGACCGTGTCGTCGCCACGATCGAGGAGGCGTGCCAGGTCGCCCACCAGCTCAACTGCGAGAAGATGTGCGTCGTGGCCGGCAACAACCAGAAGGGCATGACCAAGGAAGAGATGCACGCCCAGGTAATCAAGGCGCTGCGGCGGGCGGCGAAGGTTGCCGAGCGGGAGAAGGTGATGCTGATCCTCGAACCGATGAACGGCCGCGTCGATCATCCGGGGCACTGCCTGTACGGCAGCCCCGACGCGGTGCACATCTGCCGCGAGGTGGGCTCCGACTTTGTGAAGATCAACTGGGACCTGTACCACATGCAGATTTCCGAGGGGGACCTGTGCGGCCACCTGAAGGAAGGACTCGACCAATTGGGCTACCTGCAAGTGGCCGATCACCCGGGCCGCAACGAACCAGGCACCGGCGAGGTTCACTACAACCGCGTGCTGCGGCAGGCGCACGAGCTGGGCTACCGCGGCTACGTGGGACTGGAGTGCGTGCCCAAAACCACGGAGCTGACGGCAGCCAAGGGAGTGGCGGCGGCGGATGTGTGGTGATACCCGCGCCGCGTTGGCTGCGTTGTGGCCGGTCTCACGACCGAGCCACTTCCATTCACCGCAGGTCTCCGACATGGAGACCTTCGGTCGCGGCATCGGCGGGGTCGGGAGACCCGCGCCGAACGACTGGATTCCCGCCTTCGCGGGAATGACGATCGTCGCCGCCGTGTCAGTCGCGGCGAAAGAGTCGCTTGGCGGCGCGGAGGGCTTCGACCAGCACGTCGATTTCCTCGGGCGTGTTATAGAAGTAGAAGCTGGCCCGGCTGCTGGCGGTGATTCCCAGCCGCTTGTGCAGCGGCATGGCGCAGTGGTGGCCGGCGCGAATCGCCACGCCGTGCCGGTCGAGCAGTTGGGCCACGTCGTGCGCGTGTATCCGCTCGACGGTAAAGCTCACGATGCCCCCTTTGTGCTCGGGCGCCGGGCCGAGAATGTGCACGCCCCCCAACGCTTCGAGCTGCTCGTGCGCCCGCGCGGTAAGCATTTGCTCGTAGGCGTGAATGCGGTCGAGACCGATGGCGGTCAGATAGTCAATGGCCGTTCCCATGCCAATGGCCGAGACGATGGGGGGAGTTCCCGCTTCGAACTTGGCGGGCAAGTCGGCCGGTTCGAAGCCGTCGAGGCGCACGCGGCGGATCATGCTGCCGCCTCCCAGAAACGGCGGCATCGCGTCCAATAGCGCTTCGCGCCCCCACAGCACGCCCACGCCCGAGGGGCCGAGCATCTTGTGTCCACTGAAGGCGACGAAGTCGGCGCCAAGGCTCGCGACGTCGGTTGGCTCGTGCGGAACGCTTTGGGCCGCGTCGACCAGCACGAGCGCGCCGGCCGCATGCGCACGGCGGACGATCTCCGCCACGGGATTGATCGTCCCCAGCACGTTCGAGACGGAGGCGACCGCCACGAGGCGCGTTTTGTCGGTGATGAGCTCATCGAGCGCGTCGAGCTGCAACAGGCCGTCGTCGTCGATGGGCGCGAAGCACACGCGGCAGCCCGTCCGCTCGGCAAGCTGGTGCCACGGCACGATGTTGGAGTGGTGCTCCATCAGAGTGAGCAGGATTTCGTCACCCGGGCCGACGTTGGCATCGCCCCAGCTTCGCGCCACCATGTTGATAGCCCCGGTGGTGCCGGTGGTGAAGATCACCTCGTGCCGCTGCGGAGCGCCGATAAAGCGGCGGACCTTCTCGCGGGCTTCCTCGTACAGATCGGTGCTTTGGTCGCTCAACCAGTGGATGCCGCGGTGCACGTTGGCGTAGTGCTTCTCGTACGTGTCGACCAGGGTGTCGATCACGGCGCGGGGGCGCTGCGTGGTGGCGGCGTTGTCGAGGTACACCAGCGGCTTGTCACCGTGCAGGACAGTCGAAAGGATGGGAAAATCCTTCCGCAATCGCGCGGGATCGAGCGGTAGAGTCTGGGCGACTGCCATGGTGGTTGGGTGGTTCTTATCTGCCTACTATTTGCGCGAGTCGGCGCGGCGCTGCGTGCCATCGTCGGCCGACTTGGAGTTGCCATCCGATGATCTGTTGGGGCTTGGGCCGGCGTCAGGGCTGCCATCGGCGCCGCCATTGGCAATCGGCGAATGCACCGCCTCCTGCACGACCCGCCACGAGAGCAGGCAGCACTTCTGGCGATTGGGCGTCAACCGTGCTCCGTACAGGCCGAGCATGTCGGCAGCCGAGAAGTGCTTCAGTTCGTCAAGCGTGAGTCCCTCGATCTTTTCCATCAGCATCGAGGCCGATGCCTGGCTGACGCAGCAACCATCGCCCTCGAACCACGCCTGTTCGACGCGACCCTGGGGGTCGATCCGCAGCTCGACCCGCACCACGTCGCCGCACAGGGGGTTATCATCTTCGTGCGCGTGCGTGGCACCCGGACAATGCCCCCGGTGGAACGGATCGTCGTAGTGGTCCAGGATGTGCTCCTGGTAAATTTCTTCTTCGTCGCGGGAATCCATCGAAAGCCTGTGGCGCTGCGGAGCGTTACTGCCTTGGTTCTTAGGGCTTATCCAAAAACCGTCTCAGAGAAAGGGACAGGCACATTTTGCTCCGCGGACTACGCAAAATGAGCCAGTCCCCGACGGTTTTTGGATAAGCTCTTACTCTCTATCCTAGTGTATGCCCGCACCGATAGAGCGGCAAGGACGATGCGAAGATGTGGCCGGTCTCACGACCGAGCCACAACGACCGACTGAAGGTCTCCACGTTCGAGCCCGAGTGGGTGCGTATCGGCGGGCTCAGGAGACCCGCGCCGAACAGTCTCGCTTTCGACTCTTGACGGAGTCCCTCTCATGGACGCTAACGCTTCGCGCTTACGGTCGATGGAATCAGCGACATCGCCACAGCAGGCGGTCGTCGATGCCCAATTGGTCGCGCATCGCTTCGATGGCGTTCTTAAAACGCCGCGCGTCGGTCGGATAGCCGGCTGTCGGCCGCAAGTCTGGCACGTGGCGGCACCAGAAGTCGTTGAACGCCTGCATGGCGAGCTCGCGCAGGTACTTCGACACCATCGAGGCCAGCGCCACCGAGAGGAAGCGTTCCGCGCCGACGTGGAATTGCACTTCGACGCGGCAATCGGTCGGGCCCATGCGGTAGACACTCCTGGCTCTACTTTCGCCGTGCACCTCGACGACCGAGTCACAGAAGGTTTCCTGCAACAGACGGTGGTAATTGTTCCGTCCGCCGTGTTTATCGCAGCAGACGTGCGCGGGAGCGTCGGGCACTTGCGGCAGGAGCTCGCGGATCAGCTCGAGCGTGAGCCGCGAAAGCACCTCGGCCTTGTTGCCGTGGCGATCGACCAGATCGTTGAAGCGCTGCGGGAAGACGACCCGGCTCCGCACGTCGGCCAGCGCGACGCCCGCCTGTTCCATCCCATCCCGCAGCATGGCGCCGAGCCACGCAATGCGATCCGCTTCGGCGTGGCACGGCAAGGCAGGATTGAAACCTGCGTGCCACGGCACCGCGTCTAGGTCGGCGCTGCACGTCGGATCAAGGATTTGCCAAGCCTCGCGCCAGGATGCGATCGACTTGTCCGTCGCTCCGAGCGCGACCAACACACCGCACTCCAGTTCCGCGAGCCCTTTGCCGCTCTGGTAAAGAAGCTTCGAGTCGGCGATGGCGACTCGAGGATATGACTTTTCGTCAATTGAGGCGGACGCGTGGGACTTGTCATGAACGGCTGCGTGCGCGACGGCGGCCGCGCGTCGCTTGAGGGCACGACTCGCAGCCGGCGACTTCGTCACAACGTGCCTCAGCCGATCGTAGAGATCGTCGCACGTCGGAGTGTCGGGCACGTTCCACAACGTGGCCGTGACGACCAGCGGCCCCAGGTTGGGGCCGTAACCGGCTTCGTCGGTTCCGATGAGCCAGGGCATCGTGCGTCAATGTTGTGGCCGGTCTCCCGACCGAGCCACTCGCGCCGACCGAAGGTCTCAGTGCGGGAGACCTGCGGTCGCGGAATCGGCGGGGTCGGGAGACCCGCGCCGAACGCAAGCGACTGTCGACCGTGACGTGAACAGCGCGGAGCAGGATACCAAATTCACGCTCGCCCGTAACGCCCCCAATCGGAGGCGAGTGTTGTGGCCGGTCCCGCTCAGGCTGTGGCCGGTCTCACACATGTTGTGGCCGGTCTCCTGACCGAGCCACGGACTGCGACCGTAGGTCTCAACGCGGGCGACCTTGCGGTCGTTGCATCGGCGGGGTCGGGAGACCCGCGCCGAACATCCAAGCCGCGCCGAACACGCGCTGCGGTTAGTTGAAGATCAGCAGGCCGAAGCCTTCGCCGCGCGGCACCACGGCGGCCGGCTGTGTCCATGATTGGAAGCCGGCGTCGGGCACGATGCGCTGCACGCCGATGGCCCATGCGTGGCCTTGCTGGGGGGGCTGCGGAGCCAGTTCTTCGAGTGGAATCGCCGCTTCGATGGTCCAACCTTCGTCGCCCGCGGCCGAAGCAACGAACCATCGCGGGTTCCAGGTCGCGTCGCCCATCAAAGCGTCAAAGGTCCAGCCGCGGTGGTCGATCGAGAGGCGGTAGAACGACGAATAATCGCGGTCGATGTCGATCAGCAGCTCGATGCGGTCGTGCGGCGCCAGATCGGCGTCGCGCGGGCGCGGCCCCTTGGCGGTGGAATACGAAGCGCCAGGTGCCTTGATGCACCGCGCCGCCAAATAGAGGAACTCGCCGTCGTACGCCAACATCACCTCCGCGGGCCAGGCTTCGTCGTCGCGCAGGGCGCTCGTGAGCGAAATCTTCTTCGCGCTCTGCCATACTTCATCGTCGAGTTTGCCGTCGAGCCGCGGTCGTTGTGCCACGGTTTCACACTCGGCGAACTCCTTGGGGGGCGCTCCGATTGGGTTGATGAGCCACAACTCGCCGCGCGCCGATTGCGACCAGGCTGCCTGCCCGTCGCTCCGCGCGAGCGCATGAAGGAAACGCATGGCCGCATCCCCCTGCCCCGCGGCTCGCTGTGCCGATGCCAGCGGAAAACCCAGCGAGGGCTCAACGAACAGAGAAGGCCGCGTGCGTTCGACGAGAGTGCCTAGCTCGATCGCCCTCAATGCCCGTGCACGCTGCTCGGCTACGGCATCGGTCGTACCAAATTGAACGCGATCCGGCTGACGATCGGGCACGACAATGGGGTCGGTGGTAAAACTTGCCTGGGCGACATCGAACGGTTCTCGGGTCGACCGGGGGTTTCGCTGCGACGGTCCGGCTGCGTTCGCCGGGAGTGGCGCACTGTCAGTTGCAAGCGGCCCCTCGCCGCCGATTCTTTGCACGCCGCCCGACACCACCGATTGCCGCGTGTACCGCCACGCCATCTCGCCGCTTGCGTAGTAGTTGATCAGGTATGCCAGTGCACTATCGGCCAGTTCGTGATTGGGGTACCGCTCGATCAGCGCCTCAAGCGTTTCGGCCGCCAAATCTCCGTTGCCCATGGCGCGGTATCGCCATCCCAACTGGGCAAGAATCTCGCCGGCCCGTGGCGGATCGAGCCCTTTTGTCAATTCATCAATCTGCCCCAGCCACACGGCACCGTCGTGTCCGTCGCCGCCCGTGGCGCGAGCTAGAAGCTGGGTGACGTTGCGCTGCTTCTGCGCCATCTGGCGAAGCTGGTCGAGATCGGTATCGGTACCGCGCCGTTCGGCTCGCCGCGCCTCGCCGCCGGGACGAAGCAACAGGCCGCTGAAAATGTCGTCACGTCCCAGTGCCTCGGGCAACCGATTAACCACGAGTTGCAAGTTGGTTTCGCGCGGTGACGGCGTAAACTGGTGGTCGATGAACGACCGACCGCGCGACGCGACATCGGCCAGCGAACGGCCCAGCGTCGGAGCGAGCTCCGCCGAAGCGATCGTGATTGTGCCCTGTCCACGGCCTTCGCCCAACGTGCAGAACACCTTTTTCACCTGCCATGGTTCGAGCCGGCCCAGCGTCATTTGCTCGGGAAACGCTGTGCTGTCCGCCGCCAGCGCCACGGCCCGCAGCACGATTTGATTCACAAGGTGGGCCAGCGGATCGTGTTGTTGCGGGCTCGGCGGATCGGTGACGATCACGTCGGGCCGCCACTGCCGGATTTTCCGCACAACGTATTCCGTGAGCCGGTCGGCGCCCCCGCCGTCGTTGGCCCGATCCCAATCGCCCACGATTGCCTCGGCCGGCATCACCAGCCCTTCTTGCCGCAACGGGAACCGCCACGCCGCATCGGCCGAAGTGCCGCCGACCGCGGCGACCGCCTGTCGCGTGCGCTGCGCGTAGGGGGCCTCGTCGTCGGGGGCGACTTCCAGATCGCGTCGGCCCAGCACTTCGACCGCCGATAGGTATCCCTCGGCGGCCGCGACGCGGGCCAACAGTTCCCACGCAACGCGCGATGGCTCGGCATGCAGCGCGAGCAGTGCGGCGCGAGCTCCTCCCGCCTGTTGCCGATGCCACGTCTGTCCGCCGTCGTCGGTAGCGAGAATCGTGCCCAAGGCGCCGACGGCCCATCCGCGGCGCTCATCGACAAAACACAGCGATCGGATTGGCAGCGACTGCCCCGTGCGCTGCACTTGCCACGAGTGGCCGCCATCCGCTGAGTGCAGCACGCACGTGCCGGGCGAACCGGCAATCCAGCATCGCTCGCCGATCATTGCGACGGCGGCGAAATCGAATTGCGTCGTCATGCCGTCGGGAAGCTCGCCTTCGGGCATGCGCCAGGCGTGGCCGCCGTCGACGGTCTGCAGCACCAGGCCTCCGTCTCCCGCGAGCCAACCTGCGCCTCGGGCATCGAGGCGAACGCAGCGCAAACCGCGAAGCCCCAGGCCGGGCGTGCGCGACGGGCCAAGCTCGCCGTCGAGCATCACCGCCAGGGCGCCGTCGCTGCCGGCGAGCGCCCCTCCTCGCCGGTCGGCCATGTCGCCGGCCAGCCAGCCGCGCGAGCGCGGGCCGGCGACGGGTATCCACGTTCGCCCGCCGTCGCCGGTAAGGAACAGGCCGCTGCCGTACATGGCGGATGCGTTGCCGAGCGCGAATCCGTTTCGCGCGTCGAAAAACCGCAGACGTTTGATGGCCGGGAGCGTCAGCGCCGGAACCTCAACCCAGCTTTGTCCGCCGTCGCGCGTGCGCAGAACCACGGCCGACGTCTTGTGCGTGTAGGGGTGAATGCGACCGCCGGCCACCCAGCCGTTGTCGGCGTCGAGAAAGCAGACCGACTCGAGCCGGCACGTGACGCCCGACGCTTGCAGCACCCAGTGCCGGCCGCCGTCGCGGGTATTCCAGATGGCGCCGTGCTCGCCCACCGCCCAACCGCGATCGGGATCGACAAACGCCACGTCGGCAAGCTCGGCATCGGCCGGGGGCTCGGGCACATCGAGCGATTCCCGGCGCGGCGAGTACGCTAATTCTCTTCCCCGCGGCTGCTGCGCCTCGCCGTCGACGGCAAACAAGAAGCTCTGCACGACGGCTAGCACTGCCAGCACCACACATCGAAGCATGACGCCGTTCGCCGCCAGACGCCCAAAACCGCCGAAATCGCCAGTGCGCCGGAGCATTCCATTACCCTTCGCACAAAAGCCAAACTGCACAACCATCCGCCGCGCGGGGGGCGGATTGTACCGCCGCTGGTGCTCCCGGCCAATGCGAAAGGCGGGTTAGGCATTTGCTACGGAAGCGCCGAACGGCAGCCCTCCCGGGCATGGCGACATGTCGCCGCTCCCAGGCGACTTGGTATCGCGGCACCATGTAGAATTCGTTACGAGACCGCTTTACAAAGCAGCGTCAGATCGCCTAACATATACATACGTTCACTGCAAGGGACTCGGCAATGAGCGATCACTCGTCAATCGAATGGACCGAAGCAACGTGGAATCCCGTAACAGGTTGCACAAAGATTAGCCCCGGCTGCAAGTTTTGCTATGCCGAGCGTATGGCCAACCGGCTTCA